>WNFY01000746.1_pt1 | contig 29722 bp, 23 predicted proteins | sample 5400091 | NCBI WGS metagenome assembly WNFY01 (sample SAMN13153364, study PRJNA577476) | soil metagenome | isolation source: 60 cm soil or saprolite under grassland replicate 1 | place: USA:California | collected 2016-06-15 | reverse complement strand
CGAGTTCGACGGCATTCTGCCGCCCAATGGCCAGCAGAGAGCCGTCCGGGTGAAAGGCGACGCTAGTCGGCATTCCTGGTTGCTGGATGAACGGTTCGGCGGGGTCACGGCCGGCGACCGCTGCGGCACGCAGTTCCGGAGACTCCGCCGGCTCATCGAGCCCTTCGGTGCCAAGTATGGCGGCTCGGTGCCACCGGCTGCCCGTGACGACGGCCCCGCGCAGCGACCCGCCGATCAGCCGGGCGCCGGTGAAATCCGCCTCACTCAGGTCGGCCCCGGAAAAGTCGGTGCCCTCCAGGCGCATGCCGCGCAGATCGGCCCGGCGGAGGATGGCGCCGCGCAGGTCGCGTCCGGTCAGGTCCTGGCCGCGTAGGTCGACCCCGGTGAGATTCTGCAGCTCTGGAATGTCGCGCTCGGTGCCTTGCTGTATCCGCGCACGGATCGCCAGCGCGTTCTGCTTGGCGACCTCTGCGGACTCGGGGTCGGCGAGCACGTCGGCCGCCCACCGGCGCGCGGAGCCGCGACCGGCGAGATCACCGAAGAAGTCCACCATGAGCTTGGACATCCGCCGCCTGGTGAGGATCTGCGTGGCGGCCGGGTCGTCGAGGCTGCCCGCCGCGGCGTCCGCGACCAGCCATTCCATGATGGATTGGTGAACGAAGGTGAACGCGCCGTCCTCGGTCCGCACGAGCAGGCTGCCTGATCCGATGGTGTGGCTGGCCTGTTCGGCGTCGTACCCGCGTTCCGCGAGCCGGGTCAGGGTGGCAGACACCTCGGCGGAAAGCTCGGTTAGCCCGATCGTCGCAATGGTGGATGCCCACAGCCGCAGGGCCAGGTTGGTGCAGGCCCGCAGGCGTTCCTTCTCGTCAAGCGACGGCAGGCCGCGGCGGTGACGCTGCCTGTCCGCCTCGCCGACGAGCCAGAAATCGACGATCTCACGGTAGAGTTCGGCCGCGCTGATCCGCCCTTCTTCGCGTTGGATGGCTCGCAGCCGATCCTCGTCCAGGGCCGCGATGAAGGCCAGCATCCGTGGGTTCCTTGACAGGCCGAGAAGGTCCTCGATGTTGGCGAGCAGATCGAACCGTGCGCCGGCCCGGCTGGCGTCGCCGCCGTAGAGGTTGGTCAGGAACTGCCGTACCTGCGGTTCGGAGAAGTCTTCGAGCAGGACGACCCTGCTCGCCGCGAGGTTGGCTATCCGTGTCCCGAGCGCGGTGTGGACCTGGGCGGTGGACAGGAAATGCTGCGTACGGCTGGTGAGCACCACCTTGGCCTGCTCGGTCACCGACTCGAGCAGGATCCGCAGATAGTCGGCCGCGTTGTCGTACCCCACCCGCAGTTCCAGCTCGTCGAAGCCGTCGAAGAGCAGCGCGAGCCGGCCGCTTCGGATCATGTAACGGAGCTTGACCGGGTTGACGTCCTCCACCTCGTGCCTGATCAGGTGCTGCGCGAGCAGCTCGTCCAGGCTCGGCGCCTTCTCCAGACCCCGCAGCTCCACCAGGACAGGAAGCACGCCAGGCAACTCGTCAGGAAGGGCGCGGGCAAGTTGGCGAAGCAGCGAGGTCTTCCCCCGGCCGAAATCACCCAGCACGATGACCAGGCGCGCGCCGTCCGCGCCGAGCCACGTCATGGTCCGGTCAAGGAGGCCCGCGCTGACCTCGCTCTCGTGGTCGCCGTCCAGCAGGCGATAGCGTTGCGGGACGTAAAGCCGAGCCGGATAGATCCGGTCTTTGGCGAGCCGCGCGCTCTGCCGTTCCACCAGCGGGCGCAGGTCAAGCAAACCCTGATAGTCGACGAAGCTGCGCAGCCGCACCCCACCTCGCCGTGCCCGCTTCACCAGCGCCGCGGGCGCCGAGGCGCCGCTGTGTACGAGCTCGGAGCGAACAGAGGGGTCGGCCGAGGCGAAGGGCGCGTGTACCCGCAGCAGGAAGGCGTCGACCGCCGCCTCCGTCGGCTCATGGATCACCCCGACCGGCCATTGCTCGCCGCCGCCGCCGGGCAGCGGGTTGGACACGCGCAGGTAGCCGCTCGCTGGCCGCAGGGTGAGCAGCGCGTCAGGGAAGCGCGCCCGGGTGGCTTCAGCCACCCGCTCGAAGAAGTCGTCGCGGACGCTGACCAGTCCGCCGTCGGATGACATGCGGAAGTCGTCGCGGACGCTGGCCAACCCGCCGTCGGATGACGTGCGGTCCTCGGGGCCGACTGACATACGGCGCTCAGCGCTGACGGACATACGGTCCTTGGCCGCGACCGCTCTGGCCGAAGAGCGCTTTTCCTTCATGACAGGTCCGGCCCCGTCGGCCTCGGCCTCCGGTTGCGAGGCGTCGGCCTGCGGCGGGAAGGTGGTCCGCGCGTCCGTCAGCGGATGCCTCTGCCGGTCGCGCCAGTCCGATCCGCTGCGGCTGATCCTGGTGTCGCCGATCCACCGCTTCTGTCCACGGGCGTATTGGCGGGCGTAGCGGGTGAAACCATCCGGACCGATCGTGACGAGCTGGTACTGGTTCGGCACCTCGGTCGGCCGTGCCGCCTCGTTGACCGCGGCGCTGCCCGTCGACAACGCCACCAGCCCCGATCCAAGTCGGCGCAGCTGGCCGTCGTGGGTGTGCCCGTGCAGCAACAGGTTCACCAGATCGGGCTGGCCGAGCAGCCGGTCGAGATCATCGCTGTCGCGAAGGTTCTCCTCATCGAGCGCCGCACCGCGCACAACGTTGTGATGGATGGCCGCGAGGCGAAGCCACCCCCTGGCCCGGTAACCGGCCAGCCGTTCGGCGAACCAGCGCAGTTGCGCCTCACCGACCCACCCGTAGTGGTCGGGCTCGCGGTGACTCTCTGCCATGGTCGAATTCAGCCCGGCAACCACCACGGCCAGGTCGGGCATCTCGAACAGGGTCCACGGCTCGTCGGGGGTGAACGCCGCGCCCTCGACGTCGGCGTAAAAATCGGTGAACGCAGCAGCGAACTGACGCCATTTGGGCCAGTACGGCGCGACCGGGTCCCGCTCCTCGCTCTCCTGCCCGGCGAAGTAGGCCTCGCAAGCCTTCCTGTTGACGTCATGGTTGCCCGGCACGACCGCGACATGGTGGCGCGAGATCTCCACCGCCTCGCACAGCGCGGCCAGAAATTCAGCGACCCGCTCGAACTCGGTGGGCAGCCCCGACTCGGCCAGATCGCCGGTGACCACCATCAGGTCCGGCCGCAGCCCGTGCTCATTGGCCAGCACGGAAAGGTCGTCGTGCAGTCGGCCGAACAGCGTGTCGTGGGCCTGGTCGGCTTGTGTCAGCCCGTTTCCGCCGAAGATGCGGTTCTTGCCGAACTGCGGATCGGACACGTGAAGCACGGTTAGCTCGGTGATTCGGGGCGAGGTGTAGCCGGTGCCACGAGCCGTGGCAGCCGTCCGCGGTTTGCGCCGGTCCAGGATCTCGGGCCACGCCAGGCGCAGCCGGTCCGTGCTGATCGCATAGCTGTCCCGGTCGCCGGAACGGCCTGCCGCGGCCGATGCGAGCAGGCCCACCACGCGCCCGGCGATGTCGTCGTAGACCGGGCTGCCGCTGAACCCGGGTTGCACCCGCAGCGCGGCGTCGCCGCCGGAATCCAGCTGAAGGCGACCGCTGCCCACCCGGCCGCGCACGGCGGTCGGCACCCACGCCCCGTCGGGGCGCGGCGGAATTCCCGGGTAGCCGAAAACCCGTACCGGCCTGCCGATCGGCGGTGGGTTGACGACGAGCCGCGCCGGGTTGGCACCCCTCGGTGGCCGCAGTAGAGTCGGCTCGCCGACCAGGAGGAGGCCGGCGAGGTCATCGCCGGCCGCGCCCTCGCGCGGTGGCGGAAGCCACCGCTCAACCACTGCGTTCAGCCGCTGCGGCGCGGCGGGTGAGTCGTCGAGGAGCGGGAAGTCGACCGTGACGACGCCGTCTGGTTGGCCTTGTGCCCGCGGGTCAAGCCCGAGCGCCGCGTTGACCACGTGCGCGCAGGTGAGGATCTGTCGCGGGCCCACGAGCGCGCCGACGCCGACCGGGAGCGCGCCGGGCCCGAGGATCCGGACGATGAACGTGTCCGGCGATGGGTCAGCCATCGGCCATGGACCCTAACGACGCGTGATCTACGCGGTTTTCTGCCGCACCTGCGGTGACCTCATTTCTGCGGTCTCCTGCCGCACGTGTGGTCGCCTCGCCCGGGCGCTTCCAGGTGAGGGTCACGCTGAAATGCACCTCACCAGTGCCTTTGGCCACCACCACACCGGTTTCTGCGCCAAGCACGAGACCGAGCTCGACGGCCACCTCATCGGGCGACATGGCCCTCAGCCAGCCGAGGACGGCGTCCATGGCCGGCTTCACCTGGTCGAGGGCCTGCTCGAGAGACCTCCCCGCGCGCGCCACGATCTCGCCGGGGCGCAGGGACGCCAGTTCCAGGCCGCCAGGCAGATCGTCGCCTGACGCCTCGACGAGCAGCCGCCCCCCGCCGTCGACGGGGACCTCTAACAGGTATGCCATCGATCACACCCCGTAAGGAATCGATAGCCTCACTATAGGGGGCCGCCCGGGCAGGTGAGCGCATAGGGTAGATCGTTGTGAGAATGCCTGCTCGCTAAGGGGTTTGGTGACTGTGGGCGGTTCGGCTTCCGGGCCAGGGCGATGCTGCGCCGACTGCGGCAACCCGTTGAGCCGGTATAACCCTGGAAATCACTGCCAAGCATGCCTCAGTTCCGGCCGGAAGGACAATGACGGGCAAACCGCTGAGACGCTGGCGATCGGGAAACGGCTCGCGGGTATTCGCCGCGAGCGTGGCCTTACGCAGGAGCAGCTTGCCGAACGCGCCGGTGTGAGCGCGGTTACCATCCAGAAACTTGAGCGGGAAGAGCGGCACTCGGCTCGGCTCGCTACTCTGAGTGCCCTGGCAGAAGTGTTGGGCGTTCCTATCACGGCATTACTGGGTCATGACTCCGCCGAGACGTCGACGCAGGATCAGCAGCCGGTTAGGGCGGGCAATTTTGCGCCCATCCGCATTCCCGACGACGCGTGGCGTACGTCAGAAAGTATGCGCGCATTGCGCAGCAGAGATTTCGCGGCAATCTTTCAGCTTGCGCACAAGCATGGTGTAAGTCAGACTAGGATTGTCATCTGTACCGGTATGGCGCAAAGCCACGTCAGCCTTATCATGCGCGGCAAGATAAAGGTGACCTCGCTCGAACGCGTCGAAGCCATCGCGGATGGATTCAACATGCCGGACTTCGCGCGGGTTATGCTCGGGCTTGCGCCGTGCGGTAATGATCAAACATCTGCAAGCCCGATAGTGGGGGAACGCTTTCCGGTGAGGGAGTCGGAAGCCGTGGCGCAGGCCCGGCGCACACTTGGCAGGCGGCTTGCCGCATTCCGGCACGCGGCTGGTCATAGTCAGGCCGAATTCTCGGTGCTGGCCAACTACAGCCGGAGCACGATCGCAAATGTAGAAACGGGTTACCAGCGCGTGCCGCGCAGTTTCTGGGAAAAGGCCGATAGTGTCCTTGGTGCCGAGGGATCGCTGATCAAGGCGAATGACAAGATCGAGGTGGCGGTCAAGAGTGAGCGGGGGGAGGCTGCACGCCAGGCAACGCCAAACCTGCCGGCGGTATGTGAATCCGGCGCCGAGAGCCAGACGCGGCTGGGGCAGCGTGGGGACGAGTCTGCCGACTCGATAGCGGTTCGTTCGAGTCAAGGCCGGCGTGTTATCCAGGCTCTCGATGTGATAGGCAACGATCGTCTTGGTGAAGTTGCAGATAGCCTTGGCGATCTCGTCGGACATTACGCGCTGACGATCTGTGCTCTCCCGCCAGCGGACGTTTATGACGAGCTCCTTTCAGTCAGGGCATATGCAAGCGGTATGATTGAACGCGCCGGGCTTGCGCAACGGCGTAAGGATCTTATCGTTGTGACTGGCTGGCTATCCAATCTGCTTGCCGTTGCGGCGTGCGATATGGGTGAGCATGCCGCGGCGCGTGTATGGTGTTCTGACGCTGAGCGCCGTAGCCAGGATGCCAGGCATCCGGAGCTGGCCGGGTGGGCGGTTTTGACGAGAGCGATGATTGCGTTTTATCAAGGGCAACCGCGCCAGTCGGTTTCGCTTGCTATCCAGGGCCGAAAGATCGTCCCTATGGGTACGGTGATCCACGCAAAGCTCGCGGCGCAGGAAATGCGCGCTGCCGCGATGAATGGCGACGCGGCCAGTATGGCACATGCCAGAAGTTACGCTGCGAAGGCAATCGCGAAACTTCCCTCCGACGCCAAAGTGACGGGCGCTTTTTCGATCAACCTGGGAGAAGACCCACCATACACTGCGACGTCTCTGCTCTTTGTAGGTAACTTCAGCGAAGCAGTGTCCGCGACTAAGCGTGTGATTCAGACCGTCTATCATCCCGAGACGCGCCAGCGTGGCGAGAATCCGTCCGGCTACGCGCGTTCCTTGCTGATTCTGGCGCTCGCGCAAGCTGGTGTCGGGCGACTTGACGAGGCTGTGGCCGCTGGCCACACTGCCCTCGCCGGTAGCCGTCCAGCGTGGCCGACGATGGTGCTCGCTGGAAAACTGGATCAGATTCTATCGCGGGATTATGGGGGCACCCGCGAGAGCGCAGAATATCGTGATCGCTACTTGGAGACGGCTGGCCAGCCGACGGGGTACCACCTTCAGCTACCTGCACCGACTGAGGACCGCTGAATGACGAACCACGATATGAGCACCGAACAGATACGCGCTATCACTGCGTTTGTCGATATCGAAGCGCCTCCGCCGGACGAGTGCCCGACCGCACATATTATCTTCGGAACCAACCAGGTCAAGCCCGCCGAGATCGTGGCCGAGCGATACCATCGCGCGGTTGCGCCATTGGTCATTGCGACCGGTGGGGTTAACCGTCACAACGGCATTATCGAAGGGCGCGAGTTCCATCGGCTTCTTGTTGAACGCGGCGTTCCTGATGCGGTAATCCGCACTGAAGATCAATCAGCTGACACATGGCAGAACGTCGAATTTTCCCTTTCCTTTCTGGGCGAGGCGCTGGGTGCCGGATTTCCGGTCACTGCCGTCTGCAAGTGGTATCATCGGCGCGCGGTTCACACCCTGAAGACCCTTGTTTCAGACATCGGTGCCTTTCATGTCATCACATGGGAACCTGTCTATGGCGGAAGGCCGGTCACCAGATCTGATTGGCCCCTCACCCCAGACGGCAGGCGCCGGGTCGTTCGCGAGTGGGAAGAAATACGCCACCGTGTGTCTGAGGGTAGCTTCAAAGACGCGAACCTTGTTGACGGTGCCTGGCGCTAAAGGAGCGGGGCCCCTGGCCGGAACCATCGAGGATGGATCTGTGCGGCGCTAAGAACGCTTATGAGCGGTTCGCGTCCGCTGAGCGGAGGATCGCCCATCGTTTCGTCCGCAGTGCGGCGTTCATGCGCTCTCCTGCGCTTCGCACTCTTGTAGCGCACTCGCAGGGGATGTCGGAGCTGGGGCGCCGGTTTCGACATCTCGGGTAGGAGCACACCTGTCGACCAGCGGAGGAACGGATGAAGTACCTGATCATGATCTACTGCAACCCTCAGTCCCGCGAGATCTGGGAGAGCTTCTCCGATGCGGAGCGCGCCAAGGGCTGACGTGACCATTTCGCCCTTATCGAGGACCTCACTCAAGCGGGTGAGATGGTCGTGTCGGGAGGGCTGGCCGATCCGTCCCAGGGCAAGCGGGTGTCTGTGCGCGAGGGCCAGCCGATCACAAGCGATGGTCCGTTCGCCGAGGCGAAGGAGTATCTGGCCGGGCTTCATCATGATCGAGTGCGCGAGCATGGACCGCGCTGTTGAGCGGGCCGCGCGGATACCCGAGGCCACTCTCGGGCTCGTCGAGGTGCGGCCGCTGGTGGCGCCCCCCGACGTTGTGGAGACGTGAGCGCCGTCGGGCCCTCTTCGGCGCGCGTGCGGTCTGCCGTCACTTAACGGCTGGCTGACCAAGCGGGCGGCGGCGTTGGTAGATCACGATATATGGGTGGCTTATGTGCGGCTCCGATCAGTCAATTTCAGCCAGGCTGATGACGAAGATAGCCGGTCACCAGGCAATTCTCGCCACCGCCCGCCGGCGCCCGCTTTACCTGCCGGATATCACGCTGCCCCTACGCAGACGCGGGCTACGATTTAGGTGGAAGCCTTTCCACGGGGGAGTGACAGATCACGGGGAAGCGGCAGATAGCAGCGGGACAGTCGAACGGGGTGCCGCTCGCTCCACGGCCAAGAACACCGCCCGCTGCGGAACACAATCAGGGGCAGTTTCGCGAGCGTGCCGCCAAAGCCCGACGCGCTGGACGGCGTCTTTGGCGGGACCACTGGCTATTCGTGGTGCTCGTGGCGGTGTCCGTGCCTCCACGGGCGTTGGCGGCGCTGGCGTTCCGGCCTGCTCTGCTGATCCCGGATTCGTTCGGCTACATGGCAGAGGCAGTCCACGGTGGTCTTGGGCAGTTGCGGCCCGGTGGGTACCCCGTGCTGCTGCGACTGCTTGAGCCCGCGCACAGCCTGCCGCTGATCACGGCGCTGCAGCACGTGCTTGGAATCGGCGCCGCCGCCATCGTCTACGGCATGCTGAGCTACTGGGGGCTGCCGAGGTGGGCGGCGGCCCTGGCGGCCGCTCCGACGCTGTTCGACCCGCGGCAGATCGCGCTCGAGTCATACATCCTGCCTGACGCGCTCTACGGCTTCGTCGTCATCGCCGCCGTCGCGATCCTGCTGACCAAGCGCGCACCGCGGATGTGGCAAGGTGTGCTCGCGGGGTTGCTCATCGCCTATGCGTCGCTGCTGCGGGGGAACGGTCTCGCCCTCATCGTGCCGGTGCTTGCCTACCTGCTGATCAGGCGAGTCGGCTGGCGGGTGTGCGCGGCGGCCACGGCCGCCTCCACCTTCCCCGTGCTCGCCTACGTGTCCCTTTTTTATTCCGACTACGGAAAATTCAACATCACAAACAGCGACGGCTTCTTTCTTTGGGCGCGCACGACCAGCTTCGCCAACTGTGCGCTGATCAAGCCGTCGCCCGACCTGGTCCCGCTATGCCCGGATAAACAGCCGATACATGCGCCCGCGCAGGTGAGATCCTGGTCTTTGTCGGCGGTTCGCGACGCCCGGATGCCGGCGGATTACCTGTGGGCAGTCGGCGCGTGGTGGCGGCACAACGCGCATCCAGGAATCAATTCCGCAAACAACGCGCTGGCCATGCGCTTCGCGATCGACGCGATCAAGGCTCAGCCGCTCGACTACGTGCGAGTGGTGTCCAGGGACGTGCTGTTGACGCTCGTGGGAACCGATCGCGCACAGGGCGGCAACGCGCTGCAGTTCACGGCCAAGCCCGACCTGGCGGCGCTGCCGTCCTACTACGCCGCGGATCTCCGCGCGTACGCGCACACCACCGGCAACACGCACACGGTTCAGCCGTATGCGTACTTCCTGTTCGTCTACCAGATACCGGTGTACCTACCGGGTGTGGCCTTCCTCGCGGCGCTGATCGTGGGGCTGGCCGGTGTGGTCAGGAATCGGCGGCGTTTCGGTGGTCCTTGCGCGCTGCCCTTTGCCGCGGCGGCGCTCAGCATCGTGCTCCCTGCCGCGCTGGCCGAGGACCTCTATCGGTACGCGATCATCGCGGTGCCGCCTGCGTTCCTCGCCGCGGGCTTGGCGTTCGTGCGGACTCCCGCAAAGCCTCCTGAGCGAGCGCGCATGGATGGCGTCGCCGCCGTTTAGTCCGCGGTTAGGTGTGGATGGCGCCCCAGCGGGTCTTATAAGGTGCGTTCCTGGCGACCGTACCGCGCTGCGGCTCTATGTTGTGGAGGGGACGCCATGCACCAGGTCAGTGATGACCGTTTCTACGGCGAGTTGCGTGCGCGTACGGCGAAGCTCGCCGAGATCCTCGGCAGCGACCTGGCACATCCGGTGCCGACCTGCCCGGATTGGACGTTCAGGCAGCTCGCCACCCACGTCGGCCGGGGTCACCGGTGGGCGGCCGAAATCGTGGCCACCCGGGCAGCAGAGGCCATCCCGATTCACCACGTGCCGGATGGGAAGCTCCCCACCGATCCCGCGCGCCACGCGGACTGGCTGAACGACGCAGCGGCGCGGGTCGCCGCGGCGGTGAAGGCCGCCGACGGCGATCTCGTGTGGACGTTCCTCGGCATGCGGCCAGCCGGGTTTTGGGCGCGCCGCCGGGCACACGAGGTCGCCGTACACCTCGCTGACGCGCAGCTGGCCACCGGCCAGGATACGGACCTCGCGGCCGACTTCGCCGCGGACGGCATCGACGAATGGCTCGGCCTTCTAGCGGCGGGCGCGCCGGGCGGCAGCGAGGTGGCGCGGGCACGGTCGCAGCGAGCACGCGGGGACGGTCAGACCCTGCATTTCCATGCCACCGACGAGGGACTGCACGACACCGGGGAATGGCTGGTCCGACGCACGCCCTTCGGCGTCACTGTCGAGCCCGGTCACGCCAAGGCCGATGTTGCTGTACGCGGCCCGGCGGCCCGCCTGCTGCTCGTGCTGACCGGCCGCCTGCCGCCGGCCGACCCGGCCATCAAGATCCACGGAGACCAGGCGCTCTTGACGCACTGGATCGACCACACGCCCTTCTGAGCCACCAATGGTGGGACGCTTGGCGGATGCGAGTCCGGGATGACGATGGGGCCGAGCAGGTGCTCGCGCGGCTGGCGTCGCTGCGCCAGCATCAGCAGGGGGGACACCGGTCCCCGCACAAGCCGTTGCTGGTGCTGCTCGCGTTGGGCCGCCTTCAAGCTACCGGCTCGAGCGAGTTGCCCTGGCCGGTGGCCGAAGCCGAGCTCGCGGATCTGCTCGCAGAATTTGGGCACCCGTCGAAGACGGGCAGGGCGCAAAACGCCGCGTACCCGTTCACCCGCCTGCGCGCGGACGGCGTGTGGGTGCTCGACGCCGATGTTCAGATGGACCTGGTGAGACCGCTTGCCGAACGGCACGTCGTCGGCCGCTTCGAGCCGTCCATCGAATCCGCGCTGCGCGCCAGCCCGGCTCTGGCCCGGTCTGTGGCCCGGGCCTTGGTGACCAGTAACTTTCCGGGGACAGTTGCCGCCGATGTGCTCGACGCCGTCGGCCTCGATCCCGCCATGGTGCTCGCGTCGGCCGACGTTGTGCCAGATCCCCGCCGCGCCGCGAATGAACGGCGGCGCAATCCTCATTGGCGTTCGGCCGTGCTGCAGGCGTGGGACAGGCAGTGTGCGTTCTGCGGCTACGACGGCCAGGTCGCTGGCGCGAGCGCCGGAGTCGATGCGGCGCACGTGCGGTGGTTCGCCAGCAAGCGCCGAGGCCGCTACGACGTCTTTGTACGCCAGGGTGCTGTTCCGGCACCCGAAATACTGGCCGGAAACGACGTTCTGGAGTACAAAGTCGCCCGCCGTTTCCTGTTAGGCGCCGATGATGCTGCTAATACCGGATACCGCGAGGATCGTCGGGGCGATTCTCGTCGTGAAGAGCCTTCCTGATTATCTCCGCGACGTTGCTGTCGGTATATTCACTGGGGAGTCCGACTTCCAGGCTCGAGAAGAGCGCACGCGCCTCCGCCACGGTCGGCTCAACGCTCAAGGACGTGTCGCGGGCACGCTCCATCGGCACGCGGCGCGCCTGCTGGAAGCTTGTTCGCAGCTCAGTGCTCCAGCAGTCGTAGTAGAGCTGGCCGCTACGCACGACAAGGCCGGGGAACCTTGGGCCACGCTGCGTGATGACGAGGGAGCTGGACGACAGCTCCCACCGGAAGGTGGACACCGTCGCCGACAATGCGACGTCGATATCCACCAATTGGAACCTGGCTTGGTACCAGGATGCCGCGAGGATGGTGGCGAACAGTTCCATCCGCGTTCCGTCGGTGGTCCATGTGCTCTCGGGCGCGCTGGCGTGCTCGGCGAGCGCCTGGTACAGGCGGGTATAACGCTCACACAACTCTAAGTCGGTGGGGTCCAGTATTTCGAGCCGTATCAGGAGCGACCGTCGGTTTTTGCGGGCGTTGTCGACGCACTCTGGAATGGTGACAATACGGACGAATGTTCCGGTCGACCCGCGGAAAATCCAGCGGTCGGTTTCACCGCGGGCCGCTTCGAGGATGTGGCCTACCTCAGATCCGGTCACGATCCGCACCGCCGACTCTGCGGCGAGCGTGGCAGGCAAGTCAGCGAGCATGCGGTTGGCCTTCGCGACCTCGTCCCTTACCCCGCGCTCGGCCGACTCGCTGCGGATCCGGTCTTGCAACAAGACGACGGCGAGGACGGAAAGGGTCAAGACGGCGGCGTTACTGACCCAGGTCGGGGAGACGGCGCCGGCCAAGCCCAGAATCCCGACGACTATCGACAACGCAAGAGCGAGCGCAACATCGATGTTGGCAACGACCCAGATAAGTAACCGCTTCAACATCCGATTCCCCCGGACTCGAAGACGCCGCAAGGCGCGCGACAGCCAGTCATGCGGGCCGACAGGCAGAACCTAACACGGCGGGAACCAGGCAATAGGCGGGACCAGCACAGGCGGGACCCAGCAAAGGCGGGACCAGCACAGGCGTGGTCAGCCGGTTAGCGCCCGCAGCGTAACCATGCCGTAGCCGCGGGCGCGGATGCCGTCGATGATCGTCGGTAGCGCGTCGGCGTCGAGCGTGGTGTTGTCATCTGGGTTCGAGCCCAAATGCATGAGCACGATCTCACCTGGCTGCACTGCGGCGAGCACCCTGTCGATGACCTTCTGGACTGTCATCCCGCCGGAGGTTCCTTCCCAGCCGAGCGAGTCCACGGTCCAGCGGACGGCCACGTAACCCAGCCCGTTGACATCGCCGAGAACCCGGCTGTTCACGTCACCGAAGGGGAAGCGAAACAGCGGCCGGGCGTCGGCGCCGTTGGCCCGCAGGATCGCCTGCTGAGCGTCGCGGACCTGACTGGCGACCTGGCTGTCGGTGAGCTGTGTGAAGTGCGGATGAGTCATCGAGTGGTTTCCGACCAGGAAGCCATCCTGAATGATCACGTTGGCCTGCGCGGGAAAGTCCCGTGCCCAGGTGCCTGTCAGGAAGAACGTCGCGAGGGCTTTCTTGGTCCTCAGTCTCGACTCGATCGAGCGCACCCCCGCGGCGTTGGCGCCCGCGTCGAAGGTGAGTGCCACGACTTTGGAGCTGGTGGGGATGCGGGTCCAGTCAGTGCCAAGCAGCGAGGCCGCCGGGGGCGTGGGCGCCGCGGAAACCCAGCCGCGGGCGAACGGCGACCAGCTCCCGCTCCTGTACAGGGTGGTCCACACGGCGTTGTCGATGCCCCGGACCGCGACCTCGATGCCGCCGGCCGGTGTCGGCGCGGCGGCTGGGCCGTCGATCAGCACACCGCCCAGCGCTCGCCAGCCGCTGAAGGCGCCCATGCTGCCGACGTTGGCGCGCAGCGCGTTGTCGGTGCCACGGATGAACACCCACGTGACGCCGCTGCCAGGAATCCACGCGGCGGCCGGGGCGCTGTAGGTCGCGCCGCCGATCGACCTCCAGCCTGACCAGGCGCCGCCGGATAGCGGGTCGCGCCAGACGGCGTGGTCGGCGCCCGCGGCATACACCTCGATGCTGCCGGGCGCTCCGGCCACCGCGGCGGGCGCTGTGGCGAGGGTGCCGCCAAGCCCGGTCCATTGGGTCAGCACGCCATTGGACCACATGGTCCTGGTCCACAACGCGCCAGCGGCGCCACGGTTGAACGCGTCAATGCGGCCATTGCTCGCGCCGGCGATCGCGGGTGACGCGGACATGCTGCCGCCCCAACTGCGCCAGGGCCCCAGGCGCCATTGCTCATCATGCGCACCCACAGGGCATTGTCGACGCCGCGGGCCGCGACCACCACGGTTGAGGCGCCGGCGATCGTGACCGCGGGCGAGCCGGTGATCTTTCCTCCGATGCTGGTCTGCGCGGTCCAGGCGCCGTCACGGAACGTCCGCATGTACACGGCGTCATCCTGGCCGCGGTACAGGGCGAAAGCGGTGTCGGTTGAGTCGACTGCCAGCGCCACGGATGACCTTGCCGCCTGGTTCGCGTCGACTGCCGACGTGGCGACTCCCGGCGTGGCGACTGCCGACGTCGCGCCTGCGCTGGACTGCCGCGCCTCGGCGGGCACACCGCTGGCAGACGCGCTTGCGGAAGTGCGCCACGCCGCGTGAGCCGTTCGGGATAAATCAAAGGCGAGCCTGTCACGGCGCGGCCAGCGGGATCAGACGGCAGACGTGCGGGCGGCAGGGCGATGGGCCGGCCGGGCCGCTCGGCCGTTGACCGTGCGGCCGCCGAGATCGTCGAGCGCCTCTGCGCGAGAACCCGGTCATGGTGGGGCGAGCACCACCTGAGAAGGGAGTGGTGGCCTAATTCCCGGCGCCAGGCGTTAGCCGAGACAATGAGCGCACGCTTTCGAGCAAAGGCGGGCTGATGTGAGCGCGGTCTGGATGCGACTTCGCTCAGAGATGCGGTCCCGGTGGCGGTCATGGGTGGGTCTCGCGCTCCTCATCGGCCTGGCCGGCGCGGCGGCCGTTGCCGCTGCCGCTGGCGCACGGCGCACCGAGACGGCCTACCCCAGATTCGTCCAGGCCCAGGACGGCTACGACCTGATGACCGGCGGGTCCCCAGACAACATCAATCGCGATAAGGCGCTGGCTTCGATAGCGACGATGCCAGAGGTCTCGCAATGGACCCGAATCGACGCGGTGAGTTTCGCCGCCATCCTGCCGTCAGGGCGCCTGGCGCCGGCGCCGGAGCTCATCGCTTTCACCGACCTCGCTGGACGGGCAGGCTTCAGGCTCAACCGGTTCAAGGTCGTCGCTGGCAGGCTGGCAGACCTCAGGGCACCCGGCGAAGCGATGATCGATTTCCCCACCGCCGACCGTGAGGGCCTGCGGGTGGGCAGCGTCGTCAGGTTGATCGTGGGCGACCCGAGCGCCGCACACCCGAGGCTCGCCACCGTTCGCGTCGTTGGCGTCGTGGCCTCCCCGGGAGGGTTCCCCGCCGTTGGCGCCGTCGCCGCCCTCAGCGGCCTCTACGTCACCCCGGCCTTGGTCCGGTCGAACGGAATCCGGCCATCCCCGGCCGACGCTGCGCTGATGATCAAGCTCCGCCGTGGCGCGGCCGACATCGGCGCCTTCCGGCGGCACCTGGCCGCCGCGGGCTTGAGCAGCGTCGACATTCCCATCGTGCAGCGGGTGCAGACCGCTGGAATCCAGCAATCAATCCGCTTTGAGTCCCAGGCGTTGTGGGCGCTTTGTGTCCTCATAGCGATTGCCGCGCTCGCCATCCTCGGGCAGACCTTGGCGCAGCAGACCTACCTTGAGTCGACCGACCTGCGGGCGTTGTGGGCGCTCGGCATGTCCCGCGCCCAGTTGGTCGCGCTGGGGATCGCGCGTGCCGCCGTCATTGGCATGATGGCGGCCTGCGCCGTCGCGCCGCTGGCCGTGCTTGCGTCGCCGCTCACCCCGGTCGGCCTGGCCAGGATCGCGGAACCCAACCCTGGATTCGCCGTGGACGCGCTGCCGCTCATCGTCGGCGTGCTCTGCGTCCCCTGCCTGACCATTCTGGCCTGCGCCGTGCCCGCATGGACCGCCGCGCGAACCGCGATGACGGAAGCGGGGCGTCCCGCGGCCGATCTGGGACGGTCATTCGCGTTCACATCCGTGCTGTCCCGGGCATGGCGCTCGCCCTCTGCGGCAGCCGGGGTGCGGATGGCGCTGCAACCCGGGCGAGGCCGGACGGCGGTCCCGGTTCGCTCGGCGATCTTTGGCGCCGTCCTCAGCGTCGCTGCGCTCGTCGCCTCGCTGGTGTTCGCCGCCAGCCTCGGCCACCTGCTCGACACACCCCGGCTATCCGGGTTCACCTGGGACGTCTTTGTGGCTGTCGATGGTCAGCAAGCGAAAGTCGCCGCGGCGCTGCGAGCTGATCCCAAGATCGCGGGCTACACCCGCGGCGGCTTCGTCAGCGTGCGCGTCGCCGGCGTCGAGGTCATGGCGCTCGCGCTCGGCCGTTCAGGACCCGCCAGGCCTCTCATCACGGCCGGAGCGGCGCCTGCGGCGGCCGACGAGATCGCCCTTGGCGCCGCCACGATGCGCGCCGCCCACGCCGCGATCGGCCGAACCGTCGAGGTCGTACCCGACCAAGCCGAGGGGGGCACTCGACCGGTACGGATGCGAGTCGTTGGAACCGCCATCGTCCCGCCCAACCCCTTCCTCGCGACCAGGCCCGCGGAGGGCGCCGCCATTGGGCTGCCGGGCATTATGCGCATTGATCGGAGCGCTGCCGATCCTTCGGGCTCGTGGCCCTTCCTCGTTCGCTTCGCGCCGGGTGTCAGCCGTGACGCCGGGCTCGCCGCGGTTGCCAAGGACACGAGCGGCCTCCCCAACCCGACCATCGTCGGCGCCGAGCGGCCCGCGAACGTGGCCAGCTTGGCCCGCATCGCCACCGTGCCTGTCCTGCTCTCCGGGTTGCTCGCCCTTGTTGCCGTCGGGACGCTTGCCCACACGCTCGCAAGCTCCATCCGAAGAAGGCGCCGTGACCTCGCGATCCTGCAGATACTTGGGTTCGTACGCCGCCAGGTTCGCGGCACCGTCGCGTGGCAGGCCACGACAATCGCGGCCGTCGCGCTGCTCATTGGGCTTCCCGTCGGCGTCGCGTTCGGCCGGTGGGGATGGCACGCCTTCGCCACCCAACTCGGTGTGCTGCCCGCGCCAGTCGCCCCGCTCGCCACGATATTCATCGCCGTCCCCGGCGCGTTGACCCTCGCGAACCTGATCGCGGCGCTCCCAGGGCGGGCAGCGGCGCGTACGCGGCCTGCCAACGTTTTGCGCTGTGAGTAGCAACCTGATCGCCGCGGCGCGCGGTCGCCGTCACCCGCGGGGCGCGCGGCCGCCGCCACCCGCGCGACTGCTCGGGAGTACTATCCGCAAACGTTCGGGAAGTTCACGGTGACGATTTCGCCGGGATGCAGACGGACCGGTTTGGGCGCGATCGGTGATCCGAACTCGCCGACCACATAGCGGCCAGGCCGAAGCGACAAGCGGTACCGGCTGCCACTGCTGACCGTCTCGTATGCGACGATGCCGCGGTGGTTTTCCGCATACACGGTGACCGGCCGGGGAGTGGCCCCCCGCACACCCACGCAGGCGGCGGCAACTCCGGTAACTGTGCCCCGGTGCGACGCTGGGTCAACGGTCACGTGTGCGATGCGACCGCCCGGCGAAACGCTCAAAACGGCCAATACCGCTGGCACAGCGGCTGCGGCGGTCCAGCTCATAGCTACTAAGAGTAGCTAATCATGTACAGACAGCATAAGCGTCACTGCTAAGGCACCGAGCCCGGGATAGGGCAGCCCATCTCTTGAAGTGGTGCTGGCCACACAAGCGTGGGAGTGCAGGCTCCCGATCCGTTTGCGGCCACCACCCTTTCCAGTCTCGGTCCGAGGGCACACAATGCGGGCATGACCGCTACGGGGGGTCACAGGGGAAGCGCGCCGACGTGGATCGCCAGCTGTCTCTGGGTTCTGGTGCTTGGCGGGTTCCTGATCCACCTCGTGCCCGGTTTCGGGTTCGCATCGGCCATCCGCGGTGGTCCGAGCCAATACTTCATCCTCATCGTGTTCGCGTTGTTCCTCCTGTCGTTCGCATCGGTCGGCGCGCTTGTCGCGTCGCGGCTGCCACGCAACCCGATCGGCTGGATGCTGCTGGGCGCCGCTCTCGGGTACGTCCTTGGCGGGATCGCGAGCAGCAATATGGCAGTCCCGCATGGCTACGCCGTTGCCCTCAACCTGGCCACGCAGCCGCTGTACAACGTGGGGCTCGCGCTCGGGCTCATGACGCTGCTGCTCTTCCCAACGGGTTCGTATGCGTCGCGCAGATGGCGGTGGGTCGGCTGGCTGATCGGCTCGGGATGGCTGCTCTCCGCGATCGGGCAGACCTTTGGGCCCGCCAGGCTGCCCGATCTCCATTCGGCGAACCCGCTGGCAGCCGGAGGCGCCCTTGGCCACGCGCTGAACGCCCTGCAGGAGGCCGTACTCCTGACCATTGTCGGCGGCGTACTGGCCGGCATCTCACTTGTGGTCCGGTTCCGCAAGTCCGACGGCCTGGCGCGCAAGCAGATCGAGTGGCTCGCTTATGCGGCGCTCATCGTGGTGCTGGCCATCGTCGCCAGCACGGTTCTCATGTCGGTGCCGCAGAGCGACGCCCTCACTAACTACGTGAACGGGATTATCAGCGCGGCGCTCGCGTGCGTCCCGATCGCCATGGGGATCGCGATCCTTCGGCGGCGCCTTTACGACATCGACGTGATCTTTAACAAGACCGTCGTGTTCGGGCTGCTTGTCGCGTTCATCACCGTCGTGTACATCGTGATCGTGGTCGGCATCGGGGCGCTCATCGGCCAGCACAACAACGCGAACCTCGGGCTGTCGATCGCGGCGACGGCGATCGTCGCGGTCGCGTTCCAGCCGGTCCGCGAGCGCGTGCAGCGTTTGGCGAACCGTCTGGTCTACGGGAAGCGGGCCACTCCCTATGAGGCTCTGGCAGCGTTCTCGGATCAGCTGGGCGCCGCCGTCGTGAGCGAGGGCCTGCCGCGGCAGCTTGCCACGGTGCTGGCCGAGGCGACCGGAGCGGTGCGTACGCAGGTTTGGCTGCGGGCCGGCGACCTGCTCCGGCTCGAGGCGGCCGATCCGGCGGATGATCAGACAGATCCCGAACGGCCGCGCGAGACTGTCACCCTTCCGCCGGACGGTTTGCCGGCGTTCCCCGGCGCCACCATGGCGTTCGAGGTTCGTCACCGAGGGGAGCGGCTTGGCGCGCTCACCCTCACCAAGCGCGCAGGCGAAGCGCTCACCCCCACAGAGAGCAAGCTCGCCGGTCAGCTCGCGGCGCAGGCGGGGCTGGCGCTGCGCAACGCCGGGCTGACCCGTCAGCTGACGGACAGGATGGCCGAGCTGCGGGCGTCAAGGAAACGGATCGTGGCCGCGGCCGATAACGAGCGGCGCCGCCTGGAGCGCAATATCCATGACGGCGCGCAACAGCAACTCGTGGCGCTGTCCGTTATGGTGCGGCTGGCCGAGACGACCGTGGACACCGACCTAGAAGCCACGAAAGGTCTGGTAAGCGACGTCCAGGCGGACGCGCGGGAGGCGGCGGAGAATCTGCGGGATCTCGCCCGCGGCGTCTACCCGCGGCTGCTGGCCGACCTGGGCCTGGCCGCGGCGCTGCGGGCGCAGGCGAGCAAGGCGCCGATCCCGGTTACGGTTCACGACAACGGCGGCGGCCGGTACCCCCAGGACGCCGAAGCCGCCGTGTACTTCTGCGTCCTGGAGGCACTGCAAAACGTCGCCAAGTACGCGGGCGCCAGCCGGGCGACCGTTCGCCTGGACACCGCGGAGGGCGAGCTTGAGTTCTCGGTCACCGACGACGGCGCCGGGTTCGACGCGGGATCGGCGGGCAACGGCACTGGGCTGCAGGGCATGGCCGACCGGCTGGCCGCGTTCGGCGGAGCGCTGGAGATCCGGTCCGAGCCCGGCGCCGGCACCACGGTGAACGGGCGGCTGCCCGTGCGGGCGCTGGAGCAGGTGCCGTGACGCCGTCCACCGCGGCGCGACTGGCGTGGGGGGTCCTCGGCCTCACCGTCGCCCTGCTCGCCGCATCCCTGGCGCTGGGCCTGACCGGCGGCGAGGGCTTGGCGCCAGCCGGCTTCGTCCCGGCCACGCTCGCGTTCGGGGTGGTCGGCGCCCTCATCGCGGTACGGACGCCGAACCGGGTCGGCTGGCTGTTCCTCGCCGTGGCCGCGACCGCCGCGGTCTCGGTAGTGGCGAAGAGTTACGCGGCGCGGGCGCCAGCTGCGACGCTGCCGGCTGCGCCGTGGGCAGGCTGGACGCTCACGGTGGTGCTCGGCATAGGAGGGCCGCTCTTCTTCCTGACGCCGCTGCTGTTTCCCGATGGACGGCTACCCTCGCGGCGATGGTGGCCGGTCGTCTGGGTCGCAGCCGTCGCCGGACTGATCCAAATTGCCTGCGCCGCGATCTCTGACGTCAACTTCTCGAGCAACTTCCCGCACCTGCGCGATCCGGTCACGCTCGTCCCTGCGCGCGATCTGGCGGGCCTTTTCGACATAGCGACCGGGTTAGGCAGCGTCGTGTTCCTGGCCGGCGCGGCGGCCGTCGCCGTCCGGCTGCGGCGTTGCCAGGGGGAGGAGCGGCTTCAGCTCAAGTGGTTCGCCTACGCGGCGGCCGTCGCCGCGGTGACCGTGGCGGTCGACTCGCAATTCACCAATCCGCTCGCCGCATTTGAAATCGTGGTCCCGCTGATCCCGGCGGCCGCGGGCGTCGCGATCCTGAAGTACCGCCTGTACGACATCGACGTCGTCATCAACAAGACGGTGGTGTATGCGGCGCTTGCCGGGTTCATCACTGCGGTGTACGTGCTGGTGGTGGTCGGGATCGGCGCGCTGGCAGGGTCGCAGGGCAGGCCCGGCCTTGGGTTGCCGATTCTCGCGACGGCGGTGATCGCGGTCGCGTTCCAGCCTGTGCGCGAGCGCGTGCAGCGGTTCGCGAACCGCCTTGTTTACGGCAAACGGGCCACGCCCTATGGCGCGCTTTCTGAGTTGTCTGAGCGCATGGGCAGCGCCCCGGCGACCGAGGATCTGCTGCCGCGGATGGCGAGGATCTTGGCGGAGGCGACCGGCGCGGCCCGTACGGATGTCTGGTTGCGGTCCGGGGATGCGCTTCGTGCCGTTGCCTGCTGGCCGCCGGACGCCGGGCCCCGTGCTGCGATCCAGCTTGACGGCGATGACGTCCCCGCGCCCGGCGGCAGTGATCGCGTCGTCGCGGTGCGGCATCACGGCGAGCTGCTCGGCGCGTTGTCGGTCGTCAAGAAGCGCGGCGAGGCGTTCACCCCGACCGAGGACAAGCTGATCGCGCACCTCGCCTCGCAGGCTGGGCTTGTGCTGCGAAACGTGCGCCTCGCCGAGCAGCTCATGGCCAGGCTGGAGGAGCTGCGCGCCTCCGGCCAGCGGCTTGTCAGCACGCAGGACCGGGAGCGCAGGCGGCTGGAGCGCGACATCCACGACGGTGCTCAGAAACGGCTGGAGGATCTCGCCGCCAAGCTGCGGCAGGCGCGGCAAAACCTGGATTACGACCAGCCGCGGGCGAAACAGCTACTGAGCGAGGTCAGGTCGGAGATTTCTGGCACGGTGGCGAATCTGCGCGATCTCGCCCGCGGCATCTACCCGCCGCTGCTTGCCGACCTTGGCCTGGCCGCTGCGCTGGAGGCGCAGGCGCGCAAGGAACCGGTGCCCGTCGTGGTGGAAGCCGACGGCATCGGGCGTTACTCACGCGATGCTGAGGCGGCCGTGTACTTCTGCGTGCTGGAAGCGCTGCGAAACGTTGCGAAATACGGCCGCGCCTCCCAGGCCGTGGTCCGCCTGTGTGGCCCAGGCCTGCAGTTCTCGGTCACCGACGACGGCGCCGGGTTCGATGCCCACCCCACCGGTTACGGCATCGGACTGCAAGCCATGGCCGACCGGCTGTCCGCCGTCGGGGGCGGGCTCGAGGTCCGGTCCGAGCCCGGACGCGGAACCACCGTCACCGGGCGGCTGCCCACGCACGCGCTGGGACCCGCGCCCTGATCCCGCGCCCTGATCCGCGCCCTGATCCGGAGCGACCTTCGGTTACCAGGTGACCGGGAGCTCTTCCAGCGTGCGCACGAGCATGCCGGTGCGCCAGCGCAATTGGTCGGCGGGTACGGCCAGGCGCAGCGTGGGGAAGCGGGCGAGCAGGGTGCCCAGCGCGATCTGTAGCTCGAGCCGCGCCAGGGCGGCGCCCACGCAGTGATGCGGTCCGTGCCCGAAGGCCAGATGGGGGACGACGTCGGTCCGGGTCACGTCAAGCTGGCGCCCGTCGGGGTAGGTTTGCGGGTCGCTGTTGGCGATGTGCCCGGACGGGATGATGGCGTCGCCGGCGCGGACCAGTACGCCGGACAGCTCGACGTCTTCCAGCGCGATGCGGACGGGCCCGGTGGTCTCCAGTTGCACATGGCGTAGCAGCACCTCGACGGCGTTCGGGATCAGCTCGGGGCGCTTGCGCAGCAGCGCGAGCTGGTCAGGGTGGCGAAACAGGGCCACCAGCGAGTTCGACAGCTGGTTGGCGGCGGTGTCGTGGCCGGCGGCGAGAATGAGGTGGGCGTTGTTGAGCAGCTCCTGTTCGGAGAGCTTGTCGCCCTCGTCGCGAGCGGCGATCAGCGCGCTGAGCAGGTCGTCTGTTGGGGTGGCCCGCTTGCGCTCGATGAGCCGGCTGAGGTATTCGACTAGCTCGTCCATGGCCGCGTGGATCTCCTCGGCCGGGTGGGCAGACGCGGCCATGATCACCGCTACCACCCGCTGGAACTGGCCACGGTCGCTGTAGGGGACGCCGAGGATCTCGGTGATGACCCTCAGCGGGAGCGGATAGCTGAACAGCGAGACCAGGTCGGCTGGGCAACCATGGTCTCGCAGGTCGTCCAGCAGTCCGTCGACGATCTCCTGAATGCGCGGACGCTTCTGGTCGATGGTTCGCCAGGAGAATGCCCGCGACACCAGCCGGCGGATCCGGGTGTGCTCGGGCGGGTCGAGCCCGATGAGCATGCCCGGCACCGACGTGCTCGGGCTGACCGATGCGGCACCGGGCCTGGTCGCCGCCTCCCGGCTGAACCGCGGATCGCTGTACACGAGCTTGACATCGGCGTACCGCATAGCCAGCCATGCCAGTTGACCGTCCGGTAAACGGACCCGCGCCAGCGGCGCCTCGGCACGCAACCTGGCCAGCTCAGGCGCGCTGTCCGCGGACAGGTCTTCAGCAAACGGGAACAACACTGGCGAATCCACGGTGGCCATGACGCGCCCCTAGCCGGGCAGATCGGTGCATTACAGTCAGTCGTATCAGCGTCGCGCATCGTTGGGAACCGCCGAACCCGCGACATGTCTGGCGCGGCGCATTCCTGGCCTGGCTGGCAGGATGGCCCTGGCTCGTCGGTGCCGGGTGGCAGACTGTTCGGCATGACCGGGCCGGATCAGAAAGCGGACCTCCACCGTTACCTGCGGGCTGCCCGCGAGGCTCTGCTGTGGAAGCTCGAAGGGCTTTCGGAGTACGACATCCGCCGCCCGCTGACGCCGACCGGCACCAACCTGCTGGGGCTGATCAAACATGTCGCCAGCGTCGAGCTCGGGTACTTCGGCGACACCTTCGGCAGGCCGTCCGGCGAGCCGTTGCCCTGGTTCGCCGAGGGTGCCGAGCCCAACGCGGACATGTGGGCTGCCGCCGATGAGTCGCGCGACCAGATCGTCGGGCTGTACCACCGGGCGTGGACGCACTCGGATGCGACGATCGACACGCTGGAGCTGAGCGCGATCGGCCAGGTGCCGTGGTGGCCAGGCGACCGGCGGGAGGTGACGCTGCACCGGATCCTGGTACACATGATCGCCGAGACCAATCGGCACGCCGGACACGCCGACATCGTCAGGGAGCTGATCGACGGGGCCGTCGGGCTGCGGGCAGGGAACGACAACATGCCGCCGGGTGACCAGGCCTGGTGGGAGAGCTATCGGAGCCGGCTGGAGCGCGTGGCGCAGGAAGTCGGCCACGGCTGAACCCGCCCTGCCGCCGTCTCTGTGGGCGCGTCGTTCGCTGGGATGCTGTTACCAGAGCGCCGCGCGCCGGCTCGCGGCAGCAGGGCGGTGTGTCACGAGAGTACGACCGGGCACTGTTGAGCGTGTGCCACACAAGGGCACGTCGCTCCCGCGCCTCGCGTTGCTTGCCCGCTAAAGTCAGGCCGTGATCGGCGCGCCTGCTCGCAACAGCCGAGACACCTGTGACGCTATCGATCGAACGAATGTTCGACGCGCGTCCTGGTTGCGCTCGCTCCCAACACGAGAAAGACTCCTGTGTCTGAGCTGACTTGCCTGGAGATTTGTGCTGGCGCGGGCGGCCAGTCGCTTGGCCTAGAACAGGCGGGCTTCGCCCACGCAGCGGCCGTTGAGATCGACCTCGATGCCTGTGAGACGCTCCAGCGGAACCGGCGCAGCTGGAACGTGATCAGACGGGACATTCACCACTTCAACGCCGATACTTACCACGGTGTTGATCTTCTGGCCGGTGGCGTCCCCTGCCCGCCCTTCTCGATCGCCGGCAAGCGGCTTGGCGCCGACGACGAGCGCGATTTGTTCCCGCGGGCGCTCCGTCTCGTCGAGCAGTGCGAGCCGACGGCAGTCATGCTCGAGAATGTCTTCGGCCTGTCGACCGCCCGTTTCGCGGGTTACCGCCATCAGGTCCTGAACCGGCTGCGCAGGCTTGGCTACGAGACCGGCTGGCAGGTGCTGAACGCCTGCGACTTCGGTGTACCGCAGCTGCGGCCACGCTTCATCTTGGTGGCTGTGAAGCCATCCGCCTACAGGTACTTCGAGTGGCCAACGGCCACCATCAAGCCTCCGACGGTTGGACAAGCCCTTCGTAATCTCGTGGCTGCAGAAGGTTGGGAAGGCGCTGATGCCTGGGCACGGAAGGCGAACGGCATCGGCCCGACACTGGTCGGGGGCTCCCGCAAGCATGGCGGACCTGATCTTGGCCCAACGCGGGCCCGCGATGCGTGGCTCAAGCTACACGTCGATGGCAAGGGCCTAGCCGACGCGCCGCCGCAGCGAACCGACCCGATTGACCACATTCCGAGGCTGACACTGCAGATGGCGGCCGCTATCCAAGGCTTCCCAGCGACCTGGCTGTTCGCGGGACGCAAGACAGCGGCTTACCGCCAGATAGGCAACGCCTTCCCACCGCCGGTAGCACGAGCGGTCGGCGCCAGCATTCGCACAGCCATCGAAGCCGCTCGTGAGGCCTCACTCACCGAACCGGGCCATCTGCTGCACGCAGTCTGAGCTATCGGCGTTTGGCCATTCGCCCCCGCTGCTTCTTCGCCCGTGATCGCCGCACATATGTTCTTGGGACACGAGGCCGCCCGAACAAGGCGCGCAGCATAGGTCTGGAGGTATTGAGCCTTGCCGTCGCGGCACTCTTCGCAGAGCGGCTGCGAGCTCTCCGGATCATTGGTGCTCGGTGGCGATCTTCATCAGGGTTTGACTTTGCCGCGTTCGGCGGCCAGTGCGGCCTTGGTCTCGGCGAGTTCCTGCTGGAGCCGCTGGTGGTTCCCGGTGAGCTGCCGCATGGCCGCCGGCGCTTTGCTGCCTATACCGGACCCTGCTGGCTTAATCGACTCGTGCGCTGAGGGGCCATTCCCCACGGTCAGCCCAGAGCGTCTACACCGGCAAGCCATTCATGTCCCTGTCTGCCCGGTCGGTGCAGGCGCCGAGATCGGTGTATTGCTCGTCATTCTCGGTGCCCCTGTTCGGAGAGTCAAGAAATAAAGGTTGACCTGCACATCCGTCGGAAATGCCGACGAGCCTTGGCGCTGGATGGGGCGTGCCAAGGCACCTTGCCGCACGGCGAAGATCAGCGCAAATGGTGGTCGAAGGCGGCCAATACTGGCCGCTGGTGCAGGAATTGGCTGCGCTACGCCGCAGGTGCGCAAGCGCGGTCGCGGGGCTCCGGCTCGCCGGAGGCGGGATCCTCGTGCTCGTGGGCGCGACCCATCAGCGGCGATGAGATCACGAAATCCGCGGTTGCCCTGTTGCATGCCACCGGGATGTTGCACACCACCGCCACGCGCAGGAGCGCCTTCACGTCGGGGTCGTGCGGCTGTGGCTCAAGTGGATCCCAGAAGAAGACCAAATGATCGATCTCACCTTCGGCGATGCGGGCGCCGATCTGCTGATCGCCGCCGAGCGGGCCGCTCCTGAAGCACGTGACCGACAGCCCGAGCTGGTCTTGCAGAATGCGGCCGGTGGTCGCGGTGGCGAAAAGCTCGTGCCTGCTGAGCAGGTCACTGTTGTACCTGGCCCACTCGAGCATGTCCTGCTTCTTGTTGTCGTGCGCGATCAGTGCGATCCGCTGCGCGGTAACGGCTTGCAGGTGGTTGACCACGGCCATCCTCTCGGGCAGTCGCTGAATGTAGCCCATCACCTATAAGGCTGGCCGACCCTGATGTCGTCCCGGCTACAACCATGATTCGTCCTCGTGTCGTCGACGTGCTCCGCCGCGGGGCTGCGGCTCGCGGACCGGGTGCCCCAGCACGCGGGCGCGGTGCGGCCAGCCGCCTGCTGTGGGTAAGGTCAGCCCAGAGTCTGGGGCAGGCGCCCGTGCGGCGACAGGGAGGACGGCGAGTGGGCGGTCACGCGGCCGCAGGCAGCGGCCCAGGGGAGATCACGTCGGACGGCTGCGCGGTTGAGTTTTACGCACTTCTGCCCCCTATGGGGGAACCACCGATCGTGCATTCCGCCGTGCCGGCGGCCGCGTCGATTCTGGAATTGGGCTGCGGCACGGGCCGGCTCCTTCGGCCACTGGCCGAGCTCGGGCACCCGGTGCTCGGTGTGGACGAGTCCCAGGCGATGCTCGCCCGCGTTCCTGACCTGCCCACGGTCTGCGCGCAGATCGAGACGCTGCGGCTGGACCGCACGTTCGGCGCGGTTCTGCTGGCCAGCACCATGATTAACACCGAGCCCGTCCAGCGCCGCGCGTTCCTTGCGACCTGCCGCGGGCACACCGGCCCCGGCGGCCTCGTGGTGATCCAGCAGACCGCGCACAGCTGGTTCGACACGGCCGGGCCGTCTGAACGGGAGGTCGGCGGCATCCGGCGGGTCATCCGCTCAGCACACCGGCAGGGACCGCGGGTGGATGTCGTAGTCGAGTACCGCGTCGGGGACCGGATGTGGACGCACGCGTTCAGCCCCTACGAGATCGGCCAACAAGAGCTGACGGCCGACCTCGCCTCGGCCGGTCTGCGCCTCGACCGGTGGCTCACCGACGACCGTTCCTGGTTCACCGCTCGCCCGGTCTCCTGAACCGCAAGCACGCGATGGCCCGCCTCGCTGGCGGCCCGTCAATATCGTGTCAAGGCTGGTGGCCTGGGCGTAGGAGTGCCGTCAAGATCCGAGGAAAGCACTGGCCGGTGCGCTTACCTAGGGCTTAAGACCGTGAAGCCATGGCCACCAATGGCGTCTGACCATGCGGATGCCAGGGAGCGCTGACCGCGCCGGTACGCCCAACGAGCAGGGTTCGGTAACGGGGCGAACCCTTTCTGCCCGGCTCCTTGCTGACGACCTCAACATCGATGCCGTGTGCGGCACCCCGTTCGATGACGCCGCGCTGGTAACCACTGTCCACCCAGGCCTTCGCCACTCCCGGGTGGCGGGCGGCCAGCTCGCTGACCACGTCCCGGCCGCCTGTGGTGTCCTGCACGCTGGCCGCGGTGACCAGCAGGACCAGGAGCAGGCCGAGCGTGTCTGTGGCGACGTGGCGTTTGCGGCCCTTGATCTTCTTCCCGGCATCGATGCCCTGCGAGGACTCCGCCACATTGCCGGCCGCGATGAGTTGAGAGCCCCGGCCCGGTCTACCCTTCCAAGGACGAGAAGGAGACGCGACGTGAGTGCTCCCGCAGTTTTGATGGAAGGAGTCGTGTTCGGCGAGTCGCCGCGCTGGCACGACGGACGACTCTGGTTCGCCGACTGGGGCGCCAACCAGGTGATCGCGCTCAGCAACGACGGCAGCCACGAGGTGGTCGTGACCGTCCCGTCGTTCCCGATGTGCATCGACTTCCTACCCGATGGGCGGCTGCTGATCGTGGACTCTGCGGAGCGACGGCTGCTCAGCCGTGAGCCCGACGGGTCGCTCGTCCCGCATGCCGATCTGTCCAGGATCTCGGGGAAGCCGTGGAACGACATCGTGGTCGACGGCCGGGGCAACGCTTACGTCAACAGCATCGGCTTCGACTTCCCCGGCGGCGAGTTCGCACCCGGCCTCGTCGTACTCGTCACGCCGGAGGGTGACGTCCGCCAGGTCGCCGGCGACGTCGCGTTCCCGAACGGGATGGCGATCGCGCCGGACGGCGGGACGCTGATCGTTGCCGAGTCGTACGCCAACCGGCTCACGGCATACGACATCGGCGTGGACGGCGGCCTCAGCAACCGGCGGGCGTGGGCGGAGACGCCCGGCGACCACCCAGACGGGATCTGTATGGATGCGGAGAACGCTGTCTGGTACGCCGATGTGGGCAACCAGCACTGCGTGCGGGTGCGCGAGGGCGGCGAGGTGCTGGCCACCGTCGACCTGGACCGGGGCGCCTTCGCCTGCGCGCTCAGCCGGGAGGAGGATCCGCGCCTGTTCGTCGTCGGCCAGAACTGGGGCGGGCCCGAGTCCTCGGCACCCAGCGGGCGGGTCGTGGCGTTCCCGGCGCCCGCGCCGGGCGCCGGCAAGCCATGACCATGTCAAGGGTTCGGAGCAGGCTCCAGCCGGATCGCTTGTGACCCGGTGACGTTCGAGGCCTTCTACCGCGAGCGCGTCACGCTGGTCATGCGCTTGGTGGCCCGCCGCGCCGAGGTGATCCACGAGCCTGTCCTGGCCATGCGCACCGGCATGTTCACCGGCCGGGTCGCCCAGGCCACCCACGCCTACCCCACCTGGCCGGTGGCCATCCAGCAGGCTGCAGCCCAGTTCTTCGGCCGCTACGGCGGCCGCACCGCGCGCCCGGCAGCGCCGGACCCGCCACGGTGAGCGGGACAGGCGTCCATTGTCGGCACGCTGACAATCTCTCCCCGCGCGGCGGCCGTCATGGCCTTTCCTCGGGAAGCAGCAGCAGATGCGGAAAAGCATCCAGGTACGGTGGATGGCTTGCCATACCTGGCCGGGCCGCCCGGTAACCGGGAACCGTCGCCGGGCCAACGATGCAATCACCGGGGCCGCTGCGGCGTCTTTAGACGGCACCGCCGGGATCCCGCCCGGCGGTGCCTGGCACGCGTGCCAGGCGCACGGCAAGACAGAGGTGAGCGAGATGAGCGGTGCGGTTATCAGCCGCCCAAGAACCATCCAGGTGCCACGGCTGGCCGGGTATGGCGCGCTGGCCTGCGCGGTGAAGCACAACGTGTGCCCCGCACGCCGCTGGGCAGACGCGGCTCTTCTGCAATGAGGAGCGGCCCGAAGGAAGTCGCAAGCGGGGGACGCGATGGCCGTGCATCCAGCATCTCGGAGTCTGCCAATACGCGATGTGTCAGATACACCGCGGAACGACGGTCATCCACGGCCGCTCACAGTTCACCCAGATGCACGCCGACCTCGGCAGCGCCCAGGTAGCTGGCGAGGCCCAAGACGAGCTCCTAAGCAGGAGGCCACAACTTGCCTCTACGGTCGTCTTGGGGACCACCTTGGAGACCACACGGTACGCATTCGGCCGAACAACACGCAGGTGGCCGCCCGTCGTGTTGAACAGGCTGAACGCCGCTGAGCTGCAAAGAGGCCTACTCCCCCGTCCTGGGGGTCAAGGGGTGGAGTGCGGGGCGACCTGGCCAGGAGCAGGGGAGAAGTACGGCCGTCCAGTATCTACGGACCAGATGGCGCTCATTGCCGGATCTAGCCGTTTTTTGATCAAGGCGGCGCGCTGCGCGGTGCCGCTGGCCCGGCGTCAGCGCCGGGCTCAGCCTTGGGGAGGCCCGCCCGGCGCACGCCGGGCCGCACCCGCTCGGGCACGCAAATCAAGGTGGCCCACACGTCACGCAGGCCGTACAGCGCACAGCCGTCTTTCTCGCTCTCGATTATCCCGCTCCCGGCCGCCGCATCTAGGCCGCCCTGCGGGCGTCGCTGCGCGAT
>WNFY01002922.1_pt1 | contig 29754 bp, 27 predicted proteins | sample 5400091 | NCBI WGS metagenome assembly WNFY01 (sample SAMN13153364, study PRJNA577476) | soil metagenome | isolation source: 60 cm soil or saprolite under grassland replicate 1 | place: USA:California | collected 2016-06-15 | reverse complement strand
ATACCGACGTCGCCACCGACACCGGTGCCGAATGGCTTGTTGGACGTGTACAGGTTGCCGTTGACGAGCGGCGACGGTGTGGCCGCCAGCACCGGGTTCCCCGTCGTGAAGCCGGCCGGGCCTATGCCGCGGCCATACGTCGCGCCCATGTAGTAATGAAGCGCCCCACCGATGTAGAAACCGTCGTCGGTGTCCGGCCCACCCGCACCGTGGGTCAGCCGGCCCGCATAGCCGATCGTTGGCGCGAAGCCCGCTTGCGCCGTGCCATCGACGTTCACGGAGTAGTTCGTGTTCGGCCGCGCGCTCGAATCGCTGGTCAGAAAATCCCGCAGCGTGCTGTCGAGCGTGAACCTGACGTCATACTGCAAGAAGCCCATGACCCCGACGTTGAATCCCGCGGCCCCAATTCCGAAGTCGAGGAGCCGGCTCGTCGTGCCGATGCCAAAGTCCTGCTCGGGAATCAGCACCTTGGACGCGCCCAAGTCGAGGACGAGCTGGTTTCTGCCGATGGTGAACTCGACGTCGTTGGTCGGTGTGGGCGCCTTTTTGACTTCGTAGAAGACCGGCGGATTGAGGATGACATCCATCAGCGCCACAGGATTGAACGCCGGCGATTTTGGATCGAACATCGGATCGTTGCCGAGTTGGTTGATCGGATGATCCTTGAGGAACCGGATCAGTCCGAACGGGACCGGGATCGAGAACTTCGGTGCCCCGGGAACGTGGTTCTTGTTCTTGACAGCCCGATATGCGGGGTTGTAGCGACGGGCGTTGCCGTCACGGCTCAGGGAGACCCCTCCCATGCCGTAGCGGCGCGCGTCGAACGAGAACTGCGCGTGCGCCGCTCGGATAGGAGCAAAGGCGAGCACGGCGAGCGCAACAGTGACGACTCCAGTTCGCACAAAGCACCTCGAGGCTTGGAAAGGCCGCCACAACTTTGCACATTGTGTCCGATTTTTCCATTGTTTGGTGTGAGGAAGGTCACCCCAAACCCGCGTCAGGATGCGGTTTGGAGCGTCAGAGTGACCCGTGTCCCCTTGCCGGGCACGCTTTCGAGGGTGATCACCCCGCCCCAGCTCTCGACCAGGCGGCGGGCGATCGCCAGGCCCAGACCGGCGCCGCTCGACGTCGTCGAGAAGGTGGGCTCGAACACGCGCGGCAGGACCTCCGGCGCAATCCCGCGGCCGTCGTCGGCGACCACCAGCTGACGACCGCTCGCCGCAACCTGCACCGTCACGCGCCTGGCGTCGGCGTTGCGGGCGTTCTCCAGCAGGTTCACGAGCACCTCCTTGACTTCATCCTTCCGGGCAAGGGCCGGTGGGGGCACGCCGTTGCTCGTCCGCACTTCGAACCGCGTTGGCGAGCCGAGGTCGTAGAGCTGCACGACTTCGCGGGCGGTCGCGACGAGATCGACGGGCTCGAGCGGCAGCTGCTCGGCGGCCGACGGGGGGGGCGCGCCGAAGCGCGAGAACGCCCGCGCGATCCCGTCCAGCCGGTCGATTTCGGCCAGGATGCGCTCCGACGTTTCGTTGAGCGTCGCCTCAAAGCTCGCCGACTGGCTCTTGCCGCGAACCCGCTGCAGATGCTGGATGCCGAGGCGAATCGGCGTGAGCGGGTTCTTGATTTCGTGCGCCACCTGGCGCGCCATTTCTCCCCAGGCGAGGACGCGCGCGGCGCGTGTGAGCGCCGTCGCATCATCGAGTGCGATGACGCACCCGTCGGGCGCCGCGCCGAGCCGCGCGAGCTGCACCCGAATCTGCCGGCCGCCGACCTCGAATTCGCGCTCTTGAATCACGTCGCGATTCTCGGTGAGGAACCGGGCGACGGCGTCCCACACCGGCGCCCACGCGGCGGCGGTCGCCTGCGGCAGCACGTCGCCCGGCTCCAGCGTCTCGCTGGCGCCCAGCACGAGCTCTGACGCGCGCGGGTTCGCCAGCGTGACACGGAGCCCGTCGTCGACGGCGATCACGCCCGTGGCGACGTTCGCCAGCACGCGCGCGGTCCGCTGCCGCGCCTCCTCGATCGCTGCCTGGCTGCGCTGCACGTTTGTGGCCATCCGCTCAAACGCGCTGAGGACCGGCTCGAATTCCCGTGGCGTGCCCGGCGGGAAGGCCGGCGGCTCATTGCCCCGCCCCACGGCAATGGCCGCTTCGCGCAGCGCGGCGACCGGTTTCGCGAGCCGGCGGGCCGCGAGGCCGGCAAGGTAGATCGCGGCCACCAACCCGACGAGCGTCGCCAGCAGGAGGCCGAAGGTGAGGTCCTCCCGCTGCTCCCGAATGCGCTCGTCGTCCAACAGCTGCGGCACTGCCAGCACTCCCTGCTCACCGGTGGGGCCCGGCGCAACGACGAGAAAGCCGACGCGGGTCGGCCGGCCGCCGGTGCGCGCGTCGATGGTCGTCTCGAGCTCATCCTCGAGGGTGCCCCGGAAGACCTGGGGAGCGAGAAATGGATCGACCAAACCGAGCTCCCCCAGCACCGGCGAGCTCGTCGCCACGAGTACGCCCCGGCGATACAGCCACAATTCGGCGTCGAGCCGGCGGCCCAACTCAACCAGGGAGCGAGCGATCGTCTCGGGCGGATCTTGGGCGACGGTTTCGGCGCCGGCGGCGGCGTCGCGGAGCGTCTGGTGAATGAGCAAGTCGCCGGAGCGTCGAGCGTCCTCGGCCAGGTCGGTAAAGCTCCAGGCCGCAAATCCAAGAACTGGCAAGACGAAAAACGTGATGAGCACAGACGTGAGCTGCGCGCGATAGCTCGTGCGCAGCGTCGTGAGCAGCGCCGGCAGGCGCGCCTGCCAGCCCTCGGCCACGACCAGTCCAAAGAGCCAGACGCCGGCCAGGAGCAGCACGTCGAGTCCGACGACCAGAATGCCGCGAACCAGCAGCGACCACGGCCCACCGAGCGCGACGCGCAAATGCACATGACGGGCGCCACCTGGGAGGTCGACCTGCCGCTCCCCGCGCACGGCCCATCCCTCCCGGCGCCATTCCACGGTGCTGCCGACCGCGCTCGCCTGAATCGGCAGCGACAGCGAAATCGTGTACGGGGGCTCGACCCCCGGATCGCCCCGGAGAAACCGCGCGACCCGATTTGGTGGCAACAGCCGCGTGCGCGGTCCCACGCCCACGGTGAGGACCGTGCCGTTGTCGAGCGGCGCCACCAGGATGTAGTGGACGCCGGGAATCCCTTCGACGCGCTCGATACAGGGGCCTGCGCCGGCCGAGCGCGCGAGGGTGGAAAGCAAGCCTGCCCGCAGGTCGAGCTGCGCGAGCTGAAGCTCCGCCAGCGGCGGACCCTCCGACCCAGCGCCCCACAGCTCGAGCATCGCCGGATAGTCTTCGCCGACGAGCGGCGATCCAACCCACAAAGCGTACAGATCGCCCGCGGTCTGCGGGGGCGGCTGCGAGGGGGCGGTCACCTGCTGACTGAGGCGCTCGAGCAGCGCGACCGCGACTGGGTCGCCTTCGTGCCCGAGCCGCTGCGCGTCGCGGGTCGCGAGGGACAAGCGTCCTTCGACCGCCGCGCCCCAGGCGAGGAGGGCGGCCGCCGTTCCTGCGACCACGGCCATGCCGACGAGGGCCCACCGCCGGCGGGCTCGGAAAATCGCGCCGACCAGCGCAGGGAGCCAGAGGAAGGTGTACCACTCGGGCCACGCGCCGTGCGGGCTCCACAGCCACAGTCCACCGATCGCCGCCACCGCGCCCCAGGCGCACGCCGCCGGCAGCGCGGGTGAAACGCGTTCCGGCTCCTTGACGCCCCGGACCAACGCGGCCGCCAACAGAATGAATGCCATTGCGGTGACGGCAAGCGCCGCCTGCCACGACAGCCACTGCTCGATGCTCACCCCGCTCGCCGGGGGCGCGATCCCGCGGCCGAAGTAGCGCACCACGTAAGGCGCGGCGAGCATCAGGAAGGCGGCGGCCGCCATGCCCAGCCACGTTCGCTTCACGCCCCGGCGCCACAACGCACCCGCGGCAACGAGGACGAGCACTCCCACGACCAGCAGCGATCCTGCCGACGTGCCGACGACTCCCGGAATGGGACGATAGAACGTGGCCGGCGAGAACAACGCGGCCGGGCCGAAGGGCGAGCGCAACAGGGTCCAGCCCGCGACCAGCAGCACGCCCCAGCGCCACGCGCCCGCGGGCGCCGTCAGCAGCAGGACGGCGAGCAGCACCACCAACGCAAGCCTGGCGAGCCGCGCCGTATCCGCCAGCGCCGCGAGTTTGGCGTCGCCCTGCGATGGCGGGATTGTCTGCACCGAAAACAGCGTGTCGCCCGGAGCACAGTCCTCGGGCGGCGGTGTGCGCGGCGTGCAGATTTCGAAGACGCTCGAGTCGCGCGGACCTTGCCCGGGCGGGAACAACCGGAGCGACACGCCGTGCGCGCCCTCGAACAGTGCGGTAAGGCTGTGATCGCCGTCGGCGATCGCGGGCGTCGCCGACAACAACACACTCCCGACCGAGGTCGCGGTGCGTGTCTGGCGCCGCGCCTCAAGCACGCCGTAGAATGGAGTCATGACCACTTGCAGCTCGGTCGTGTCATTGGGCGCAGGCATCGTCCGGTGGCGCCCCGCCCAGGCCGCATTGTCATCGAGCACCGCCGCGCCGCGTTCGAACGCGGGCCCCGACTCGACGGCATTGTCGAGGCGGTCAAATACGGCTTCACGCGGGAGCGATGCGGCGGTCGCGCCGCGCTCAGCGAGCCGCCGCGCTTCCGCGATCGCCTGGCCGAGGGAGGTCTGCAGGAAGCGCGAAGCTGCGGTCACGCGCCGCTCGCGGAGGGCAGGCCAGCAGCATTCGATGCGCCAGATGCGCAGCGCGCCCAGGCCCAGCACGGCGCCGAGCAGGACGCTCGCCAACGCCGCGGCCACGCTCAGCGCGTGCCGCGGACCGGGTGGCCGGACGGCGAGCACGAGGGCCACGAGCCCCGCCACGCCGGCGAGCGCCGCCCACACGACGGCACCGCTACGCAGCCATTCGGCCGTCGCCAGAATCGCGAAGCACCCGGCGATTACGACGTGAGCTTGCCGCTGCACCTGAGCGTTCTCACCCCCGACGCGGTGCGCGCCGTGCTCGCGCGCGACTCTCGGCTGTTGGTCCCGGTGGGCACCTGCGAACAGCACGGACCCCATCTGCCCCTGGGCTGTGACACGTTAATCGTTGAGCGGCTCGCCGATGATCTTTCCGCCCGCTTCGGCATCCTGCGCGCTCCGACCGTGCCGTACGGCGTGAACACCGCCACGAAGCGACCATATCCGGGCAACGCCGCCGTACGCCGTAAGACCCTGCATCGCTGGATGAATGACGTGCTGGGCTCCTGGGAGCTAGGTGGCGTAGATACCTTCATTATTCTTACCGCGCACGGCCACGACCCGCACCAGGAGGCCCTCTCGACGCTGCGGACCCGACGAGCTCGGGTGTTCACTGTCGACATCTTTGACCTGGACTTCACCGGCTACCTCGACGACCCGGGCGGTCCTACGCACGGCGGCGAGCTGGACACATCGCTCATGCTCCACCTGGCACCCGAGCTGGTACGCATGGACCTGGCACAGGACTATCCCCTCACTGAGCGCCAGGTCGCGCGGTACCGGCGGCGCGCCGCCGCGTCTGTCCCTGCGCTGTCGCCTGGGTCTGTGGGGCGGCCGAGCCTCGCGTCGGCCGAAAAGGGGGCGCGCCTGTATAAGATGATCCATGACCGTATTGCGACGCGAGTCTTGGGAGCCCCCGCCCCCGCCCCCCCGGTAGCGGCATGATTACGAGCCTCGTGGCCCTCGCGCTCCTGCAGGCGCCGGGAACCGCTCTCGATGAGGGCGTTCTCGTCGTGCGCGTGGACACGCAGGAGGTCGCGCGCGAGTCGTTTCGTTTGAACCGCGGGCGCCTCTCGCGCGGCGAGCCGGGGTGGACGCTGGCCACGACGATCCGGTACGATCGCGCGCGGCCGGTCGTGGTGCTTGCCCCAATCCTCGAGGTGAACGGCGACACGATGCCGGCGGCGCTGCAGTACGATGTCGCTGACCCACGCCAGCCGTCTCGCATCCTCGGCGAGCTGGGCCGGGGTCGGTTTACCGTGCGATTGCTCGCGCGTGCGACCGAACGCGCGCGCGAATTCCCAACTGGTCAGCGTGCGGTCGTGCTCGACGATTCGGTCTTCGCCCCGTACGTGTTCGCCGCATGGCGCGCAACATCAGAACCTGGCACGCTCACCGCGATCTTCCCCCGCGCGCTCCGCCGCGATGTCATCCAAATCAGGGACTTGGGCCAGGCATCCACGACGCTCAATCACGACCCTGCCCGCCTGCGTCATATCATCGTCGGCGAGGAGGGTCAGGAAACGATTCATCTGTGGCTGGATGAGTCCGGTCGCCTCATGAAGGTCGAGATCCCGGCCCGACACCTCAGCGCCGAGCGCCTCGCCGCCAGCTGACCTTGCTGCCCAAGTACCCTGGGCTAGGTTCCAGTCGCAGGCCGAAACCGCTTCAGGTACTCGCGCGTATGGCGCTTCGACCTCACGACATATCTTTTCAAGGACGACCATGAAACAGGTGTTGATCGTGGCAGGCCTTTTGTTAGGCCCCGCCGCCGTTGCGGTTACGCAGCAGCCGAAAACCCCACTTCCCTCTGTGACCGCGGGGCTTTCCCTCCGAGACGCGATCGCGCTCGCACGGGAACGGAACCCGGCCTACCGCCAAGCTCTGAACAATCGCGGTCCCGCCGCGTGGGGCGTCCGGAACGCGTACGGTCAGCTGATCCCGAGCTTTACCACTTCGGCTGGCATGAGTTACACCGGACCGGGCTCACAGACGTTCTTGACGTCGAGTTTCACGCAGAGCGTGTCGACCGTCTCTTCATTCTACGATCTCGGGCTGTCGTGGCAGTTTTCCGGCGCCACGCTGTCGCAGTTGTGGCTGTCCCGTGCGCAACAGCGCGCCTCGGATGCGGACGTCGCGGGAGCGGAAAACGCGCTCCTCACAGGCATCACGCAACAATACCTCACGGTGCTGCAGACCCGTGCCCAGGCGGAACTGGCGCAGAAGACGCTGGAGCGGAACGAGGAATTCCTGAAGCTCGCGCAGGCGCGCTACGGCGTGGGCCAGGCAACATTGATCGACGTGCGCCAGGCGCAGGTGGCTCGCGGTCAGGCCCTGGTGGCGCTGCTGCGCGCGCAAACGCTCGTCAGCACGGAAAAGCTGCGCCTCTTCGAGCAGATGGGTGTGACACCACCGGTCGATGTGGCGGCGATCCAGCTGACCGACTCGTTCAGCGTGCAGGCGCCGACGTGGCAGCTGGCGGACCTCATGACGATGGCCGAGCAGCAGAATCCCGCGCTGAAAGCCCTGCGCGCCCGCGAGGGCGCGGCGGCCTGGGGCGTGCGCGCCGCGAAATCGAGCTACGGTCCGACGGTGTCCGTGTCTGCCGGTTGGTCCGGCTTCACGCAGCAGTTCACGGATGTCGACCCGATCATTTTCAGCCAGCAGGCCGCGTTCGCGGGCCAGTACAGCGAGTGTCAGGACAACAACACGATCCGGACCAACGCGGGCCTCACGCCGAACGACTGCAGCGGCTTTGTCTGGGGCGCCTCCGACGAGCAGGCGCTGCGGAACCGAAATTCCGTCTTCCCGTTCCAGTTCACCCGGCAACCGTTTCAGGCACGGCTCACGCTGTCGCTGCCCATCTTTACAAACTTTTCGCGTGAGCTGCGTGTCTCAGAAGCGCGGGCCCAGCATGACAACCTCGAGGAATCGGTGCGGGCGCGCGGCCTGGGCGTCCAGACCGAGGTGAGCCAGGCGTTCCTGACGCTGCAGACGGCGTTCCGGACGGTCGGGCTGCAGGACACGAACCGCACTGCTGCCCGCGAGCAGCTCCAGCTTGCCACCGAGCGCTACCGCGTCGGCTCGGGCACGTTCTTCGAGCTGCTCGACGCACAGGTCGCTGCGCTCCGTGCCGAAAGCGACGCCGTGAACGCGACGTACGACTACCACAAGGCCTTGGCGCTGTTGGAAGCCGCCGTCGGCCGCAGCTTGCGTTAACCGAGAGGATCGAGCCGCCATGTCTAAGCGGAACAAAGTGCTGTTGGGAGGCGGAGGGGCCGTTCTCCTGATCATTCTGGTGATGGTGAGCGTCAGCGCCAAGCGGGAGAAAGGCATCGAGGTGCGCTTCGAGACCGTGGGGCGCAAGGATCTCGTCGCCGCCGTCACCGCCAGCGGGAAGATCCAGCCCAAGAAGAAGGTGGACATCAGCGCCGACATCACGGGCCGCATCACGCGGATCGCGGTGCGCGAAGGCGATTTCGTCCAGAAGGGGCAATTCCTGCTGCAGATCGACCCCACGATTTATCAGGCGAACCTGCAGCGGGCGCAGGCGGCGATGTCGCAGGCGGAAGCCGGCGCCGTGCAGGCGCGGGCCACGCGCGACCAGTCCACGCGGGCGCTCCAGCGCACTAAGGAGCTGCGCGAGCAGAACCCGAATCTCATCTCGCAGGAACAGCTCGAGCAGGCCCAAACGGCATCCGATATCTCCGAGGCCAACCTGACGGCCTCGCAGCATCTGGTCGAGCAATCGCGCGCCGGTTTGCAGGAGGCACGCGACCAGCTCGCGAAGACGCATCTGGTCGCGCCGATGGCCGGGCGCGTGACCCGTCTCGCCGTCGAAGAGGGCGAAGTCGCCGTCCCCGGCACCTTCTCGCGCGAGACCGGCTTGCTGCTCACGATCTCCGATTTGTCGGTCATTCAGACCAAGGTCCAAGTGGACGAGACCGACGTCGTCCGGCTACATCTGGGCGATTCCGTTGAGGTCACGATTGACGCCTTCCCCGACACAACGTTCATCGGCCGCGTCACCAAGGTCTCCAACAGCGCCATTCTGACGGCGGCGTCCGCCGTCGGCGGGAGCCAGAGCGACCGCGCGGTGGACTACGAGGTCGAGATCACCCTCTCCAATCCCCCGACCGAAGTGCGGCCCGATCTCTCGGCGACGGCCCGGATCGTGACGGATACCCGCAAGCAGGCGCTCGCGATTCCGATCATCGCGCTCACGGTGCGTGACAACACACCGATCTCCACCGAGCAGCGGCCGGGACGCGGAACCGCCGAGGCCGCGACGCCGCCACCGGCGGACACCGGCCGGCACGGCGCGCAAGGCGGGAATAAGAAGGAAGCCGAGGGCGTGTTCCTCGTGCACAACGGGGTCGCCACGTTCCATGCGGTGAAGGTGGGCATCGCGGGTGAAGAGAACTTCGAGGTCGTCGAGGGCGTGCACCAGGGCGACACGATCGTCGCCGGACCGTATCAGGCGATCCGCGATCTCAAGGAAGGCGCGCGCGTGCGCCCCAGCCGGGAATCGGGTGACACCACGAGCCGGCGGCGCTCGTGAGCGCCGTGCAACTGTTTCGCACAGGAGATACGCCGCTCCCCGATGTCATCATCCTGACGCACAAGCTGACGCGCGAGTACGACATGGGGTCGGAGCTCGTGCGCGCGCTGCGCGGCGTCAACGTCCAGATCCAGAAAAACGAGTACGTGGCCGTGATGGGCCCATCGGGGTCGGGCAAGTCCACCCTGATGAATCTCATCGGCTGTCTCGACACGCCGACGAGCGGAGAGTACTGGCTGAACAGCCAGAAGGTGAGCGACCTGGCGGACGACGAGCTGGCCCGCATCCGCAACAAGGAGATCGGGTTCGTCTTCCAGACGTTCAACCTGCTGCCGCGCGCCGACGCCCTGCACAACGTCGAGCTGCCGCTGATCTACGCCGGCATGTCGGCGCGGAGCCGGCGCGAGCGCGCGGCACACGCGCTCGAGCGCGTCGGCCTGGGCAATCGGATGGACCACAAGCCCAATGAGCTGTCGGGCGGCCAGCGGCAGCGCGTCGCCATTGCGCGCGCGCTCGTCAACGAGCCCAGCATTCTCCTCGCCGACGAGCCGACCGGCAATCTCGATTCGACCACGAGCACCGAGATCATGGGCGTGTTCCGCGAGCTGCACCGGCAGGGGCAGACGGTGGTGATGGTCACGCACGAGCAGGACATCGCGGCGCACGCCGCACGCGTCATCACGCTGCGCGACGGGCTTGTCGCCACCGATCAGGCCCGGGCCGCCTAGTGCCGTTTTTCGAAGCCGTCCGGATGGCGCTGCAGACCATCCGCGCCCAGAAGTTGAAGAGCGGCTTCTCGCTGTTGGGCGTGTTCGTCGGCGTCGCGTCGCTGATCGCTGCCTGGGGCATCGCGAACGGCGTGAACCGATACATGACGGAGAAGTTCGCCCAGACGCTCTACGGTGTGAACACCTTCCAGCTGCGGCGCCAGCCGATGTTCACGCCGAACGTCCCCGATTCGGTGTGGCGCGCCTGGCGGCGGCGCCCGCGGATCCGCTTCAGCGATGCCGAAGCGATCAGCGAGGGACTCACGATCCCCGTGATGACCGCCTGGCAGTCGAGCGATCGCGTGACCGTCTCCTACGCCAACAAAGAAGCGCGGGACATCGACCTCACGGCTGCAAGCGAGCGCTACTTCGACATCAAGAATCTGAAGATCGCGATCGGCCGGCCCTTTACCGGCGAAGAGAACCGGTCGGGTGCGCCGGTCGCCGTGCTGGGCGAGGCCGTGGCGAAGCGGCTGTTCTCCGACCGCACGCCGCTCGGCAAAAGCGTCCGGATCGGCGGCGTGCCCTACCGCGTCATCGGCGTCGTCGAGCACCAGGGCAGCATCCTGGGCTTCCCGCTCGACCGCTTTGTGGTGGTGCCGGCATTGTCGCCCGCGCAGAACCTCGTGAATCCGCCCGGAATTCTCGATGCCTTTCTCGTGAAAGCGCACTCCGACCTCGAAATGCGCGAGGCGATCTCGCAGGCCGAGGGGATCATGCGGAGCCGGCGCCACCTGCGCCCCAAACAGGACAACGACTTCGTGCTCGATACGTCCGAAGGCGTGCAGCGTTTTTGGGCGGGCATCAGCAGAATCCTCGTGACGGTCATCCCGGGCATCGTGATCGTGTCGCTGGTGATCGGCGGAATCGTGATCATGAACATCATGCTCATGGCCGTCGCGGAGCGGACGCGGGAGATCGGGCTGCGAAAGTCGCTGGGTGCCCGGCGTGCTGACGTGTTACGCCAGTTCCTCGCGGAATCGACCGCCATCGCGACGGTCGGTGCCACCTTCGGGATCGTCGCCGGGATTCTCTTGACCTTTGTGATCAATGCGCTGTCGCCGCTGCCGGCGAGCGTCTCGCCCGCCTCCGTGGTGCTGGGAGTGATCATGGGCGGCGGCGTGGGCATCGTGGCCGGTGTGTACCCCGCGAGCCGGGCCGCGCGGCTCGATCCCATCACCGCGCTGCGGCAGGAGTAACCGATGACGGGCTTGTTCGAAGGCGTCAGTATCGCGCTCACGTCACTGCGCGCGCACAAGATGCGCGCGGCGCTCACGATCCTCGGCGTCGCGATCGGCGTGACGGTCGTGATGGTGATCGGCGCACTGATCAGCGGCTTCAACAAGGGCATCTCGGACATGCTCGCCTCGCTCGGACCCAAGACGTTCTGGGTCGGGCGGTACTGGGGCGGCCAGAATGACGAGGATCCCGAGGATCCGAACCCCTGGCGCCGCCGCCCGCCGATTACCGTCGCCGAGGCGGATCGGCTCGCGCAGCTTCCCACCGTCGCCTTCGTCGTCGTCGACGAGGGTACCGGGGCGGACATCGACTTCGAGGGCCATCGCCTCGCCGCCATTCAAGTCCGCGGCCGGAACGCCGACTGGCCGAAGATCGAAGGTGGGGGGATTGAGCCGGGGCGTTCGTTCACATACCTCGAGGATGCCTCGAACGCGCACGTCGCGGTCATCAACGCCAAGTTGGCCGAGAACATTTTCGGGCAGCGCGATCCGATGAACCGCCGTATCAAAATCAGCGGCCTGCCCTACGACGTGATCGGCGTCTACAATCCCCCGCCGCGGTTGTTCGGCGACGGCGATCAGCCGGAGGTCATGATTCCGCACGGCACGTTCCAGAAGGACGTGCAGTACTGGCACGGGTGGATGAGCATGTTCGTGGTGCCGCAGGATTCGATCTCGACCGAGCGTGCGATCGACGATGTCACGATGGCGATGCGCACGATGCGCGGCCTGCGACCCGGCCAGAAGAACAACTTCGACGCCATCACGCAGGAAGTGTACGTCCAGGCCATCAACAGCTTCACCAAAGTCGCGCGCATGCTGATGTGGGCGCTGTCGATGGTGGGTCTCATGGTCGGTGGGATCGGCGTGGTCGCGATCATGATGATCTCGGTCACGGAGCGCACGCGAGAAATCGGCGTGCGCAAAGCGCTGGGCGCGCTGCGCCGTGAAATCATGTGGCAATTCCTCGTCGAGGCCGCCACGCTGACGCTGGTGGGCGGCATCGTCGGCATGTTCGTCGGCTGGGGCATTGCGATCGTGCTGCACAACTTCACGCCGGTGCCTGCATACGTGCCGATTGCGTCGATCGTCACCGCGTTGTCGGCGGCCGCCGTGACCGGAGTGCTGTTCGGCATTTACCCCGCGAGCAAGGCGGCTCGTCTCGATCCGGTAGAAGCGCTGCGTTACGAGTAGCGGTGTCATTTTTCGACGCCGTTCGCCTCGCCTTCCAGACCATTCGGGCGCAGAAGCTCAAGAGCGGCTTCTCGATCATCGGCGTCTTCATCGGCGTGATGTTCCTCATCGCCGTGGTGTCGGTCGTCGAAGGCATGAACCGCTACATGACCGACAAGTTTGCGGGCACGCTGCTCGGTGTGAACACCTTTCGCCTGCGGCAATTCCCCGACGTGCAGCTCGGCAACGTGACCGACTCGATGTGGCGATCCTGGATGCGCCGCCCCCGCGTCAGCTACGAGGACGCGCAGGCCGTCGCGCGCGGCGTCACGGTCCCGGTGCTCGCGGCCTGGGAATCGAACACCCGCGCGACCCTGTCGGCCGGCCGGTTGCAGGCCAAGGACGTGCAGGTCACCGCCGCGACGGAGCTCTACTTCGACATCCGCTCGCTCACGATCGAGCAGGGCCGCGCGTTCACGGCGCAGGAGGTCCAGGCAGGCATCCCGGTCGTCGTGCTGGGACACGACCTGGCCGAAAAACTGTTCGAGAACCAGGACCCCATCGGACGTGACTTGAAGATCTACGACATCCCCTATCGGGTCATCGGCGTCGTCGAAAAGCAGGGCAACCTGTTCGGCCTGTCGCTCGACAAGTTCGTCGTCGCGCCGGCCAGCGCCCCGCTGCGGCGTTTCGTCAACCCGCCCCGCATCGTGGACGCCCTGGCCATCAAGGCCAACTCGCAATCCGAGATGCGCGAGGCGCTGTCGCAGGCCGAAGCGGTCATGCGCAGCAGGCGCCACTTGCGTCCGCGCCAGGCCGATGACTTCGCGCTCGAGACCGCGGATGAGGTGCTCGATTTCTGGGGCAAGATCAGCCGCATCCTCTTTTACGCGCTGCCGGGGCTCGTCGCCGTCTCGCTCGTGGTCGGCGGAATCGTGATCATGAACATCATGCTGATGGCGGTCGCGGAGCGCACCCGCGAGATCGGCATTCGGAAATCGCTGGGCGCGCGACGGAGCGACATCCTGCGGCAGTTTCTGGTCGAGTCCACCGCGCTCGCCACCGTGGGTGCCGGTGCCGGCGTCGGGATCGGCATTGGGCTCGCCGCCCTCGTCGCCGCGGTCACTCCCCTGCCCGCCGCCGTCGCGCCCTGGTCCATCGTGGTTGGGGTCATCCTGGGAGCCGGCGTCGGGATCGTGGCCGGGGTGTACCCGGCGACCCGCGCGGCCCGGCTCGATCCGATCACCGCGCTCCGAGCCGAAACATGACCGCCCTGTTTGAAGGCGTCGGCATCGCGCTCGGGTCGCTGCGCGGCAACAAGGCACGCGCCGCCCTGACGATCCTCGGCGTGGCCATCGGCGTGATGGTGGTGATGCTGATGGCCGCGATGATCAGCGGGATCAACAGGAGCGTGGCAGGCATCTTCGAGTCGATCGCGCCGCGGACGTTTCTGGTGTGGCGCTTCTTTCAGGCCGGCATCAACGTGTCGGACGGCTCGGACGAAAGCAGCCCGTGGCGGCGCAACCCCGCGATCAACGAGCTCGAGGCCGACCGGATCAGATTGCTGCCATCGGTGCGCTTTGTGACGCGCCGGGAGGAAAGTTCCGCCACCGTGGAGTTCGGGGACCGGCGGCTCGAATCGGTGAACATCGCCGGGTTGTCGGCCGAATGGGTAGAGGTGAACGGCGGCGACGTCTATCCGGGACGCACCTTCACGCGATTCGAGGATCTCTCGAACAGCGCCGTGGCCGTGATCAACCGGAAGCTCGAGGATCAGCTGTTTCGCGGGCGCGATCCGATCGGGCAGACGATCCACATCGCCGGGTCGCCCTTCACCGTCATCGGCGTCTACACGCAGCCGCCGAGCTTGTTCAGCGGCGCCGCACCGCCGTTTGTCGGGATTCCGCACGGGGCGTTCGTGAAGAGCGTGCCCTTCTTCAAGGGCTGGATGCGGCTCGCGGTCGCGCCCGCGCCGGCGTACACACAACAGGAATCGATGGATGAGGTGGTCGCGACGTTGCGCTCGATGCGTGGGCTCAAGCCCGGCCAGGAAAACACCTTCTCGCTCGTGACGCAGGACAAGCTGCTCGATTCCTGGAATCAGGTGACGGGGATGTTCTTCCTCGTCATGCTCGTGTTGTCGTCGATCGGCCTGATGGTGGGCGGCGTCGGCGTCATCGCGATCATGATGATTTCGGTCACTGAGCGCACGCGCGAGATCGGCGTGCGCAAGGCGCTCGGCGCCACGCGCCGAGCGATTTTGTGGCAGTTCCTGGTCGAGGCATCGACGCTGACGCTGGTGGGCGGCGCGATCGGCATGGTGGGCGGCGGGATGCTCGCGTTTCTCGTCTCCCGCATCACGCCGATCCCGGCGAACGTCCCGCTCTGGTCGATCGTGGCGGCACTGCTGGCGTCGGCCGTGACGGGGATCGGATTCGGATTGTATCCCGCCAGCCGGGCGGCGAAGCTCGATCCGATCGAGGCTTTGCGCTACGAGTAGCTTTGTAGCACATGCCGCTGTACGAAGCGCTCCGTCTCGCTCTACAAACGGTTTGGAGCCATAAGCTCCGGTCCTTCTTCACGCTGCTCGGCATCATCGTTTCCGTCGCGTTTCTCGTCGCCGTCGTCGCCGTGATCCAGGGGATGAACGCGTACGTCCGCGAACGGCTGGCGGGCGCGATCGTGGGCGTCAACGCGTTCCAGGTCCGCCGCGATCCCATTCAGGTGGGATTTATCGACGACGAGGCGTGGAAGGCGATCCAGCGGCGCCCCATCATCGCGCCGCAAGACGTCGGGTTCATCGAGCGGGCGGTACCCGACGCCGAGGCGATCGCACTGCAGTCGGGCTGGCCGACGCCGATGGCCGACGTGCAGTGGCGGAACCGCACGACGGGTGACGTCTTCATCTTCGGCGTGACCGCGCCCTACGTGCTCGTCCAGGACTACACCTTCGCCGCGGGCGAGCCGCTCAGCGACATCGACCTGCAACAGCGGCGCTACGTCGCCGTGCTCGGGTACGATGTCGCCGAAAAACTGTTCGGGAATGTGGAGGCCGCGGTCGGCAGCACGATCCGGGTGCGCGGGATCCAGCTCGACGTGAAAGGCGTCATCGCGAAGAAAGGGACGGTCTCCTCATCCCCATTGGCTCGATGGTGCGCGCGTCCTTCTTCAACTTCCTGCTCGCCGACGTCAAGTCCACATCCCCCATGCTGATGGAGCGCACGACGGAGGAGATCCGCGAGATCCTGCGCCGGCAGCGCAAGCTGAAGTTCGCGCAGAAGGACACCTTCATGATGTTCACCCAGGACACGCTCACCAACCTCTACAACCAGCTCACGGGCGGCATCTACCTGGTCATGATCGCGATCTCTTCCATCGGGCTGGTGGTGGGCGGGGTGGGAGTGATGAACATCATGCTGGTCACGGTCACCGAGCGCACGCGCGAGATCGGGGTGCGCAAGGCCCTCGGCGCGGCGCGGCGCGATATCCGCCGCCAGTTTTTTGCCGAGGCGCTCACCCTGTCGGTGCTTGGCGTGATCGCCGGCATCGTGGTGGGGTTCGCGCTCGCGGGACTGGTCCAGGCCATTTCGCCGCTTCCGGCACGCGTCACGGCGTGGTCGATCGCGATCGCCATCGCCCTGGGCCTGATCGTCGGTATCCTGTTCGGCGTGTACCCCGCGCATCGCGCGTCGCGGCTCGATCCGATCGAAGCGCTCCGCCAAGAGTAGATGAAACTGCATTCGCTCCGCGAGGGCTGGCGCATCGCCCTCGAGCAGCTGCAGGCCAACAAACTGCGTTCGGCGCTGACCGTCCTGGGTGTGGTGATCGGCATCGCCACCGTGATGTCGATGGCGTCCATCGTCGCCGGCTTTCGCGAACAGATCGTCAATACGCTCGAGGTCGTCGGGCCGACGACGTTTCGCATCCTGCGCTTCTTCTCCACGACCGGCGTGAATCCGGACGCGGTGCCCCGCGAGGTGCGGATCCGGCCGAAGCTGATTCCGCAGGAGGCGGAAGCGATCGCCCGCCTTCCCGAAATCCACTACGCGGCCATCTGGACGCAGCTATTCGAACGGTTCGAATACGGCGGCAATCACACCCGCATCCTGGGCGTGTTCGGCGCCGATGACCGCTTTATGGAGATCCTGGGCGGCGGAATCGCGGCGGGCCGCTCGTTCACGGCGGCCGAGCTGCGCGGCGGCGATCCGGTGGTCATCGTGGAGCAACGCACGGTGGATCGCCTGTTCGGCGCCATCAATCCGCTGGGCCGAGTGGTCCGGATCGGCGGCCACCCGTTCAAGATCCTGGGCGTCTGGCAGCGGCCGACGAACATCTTTGAAGTCCCGGGCACGCCCGAGATCGCCGCGATCATGCCGTTTGAAACCGCGCGGCGCAGCTTCGTTATCGATGACGTGAACGGCCTCATCATTCTCGTGAAGCCAAAGCCCGAGGTCGCCGTCGCCCGTGCCATGGACGCCGCCACGTTGACGTTGCGCCGCGTGCGCGGGCTCCGGGCGGGCCAGCCCAATACCTTCGACCTGCTCACGTCCGACCAGGTCCTGGGTATCTTCGACAGCCTGACGTTCGCGTTCTTCTTCGTGATGCTCGTGCTCTCCAGCATCGCGCTCATGGTCGGAGGAATCGGTGTGATGGCGATCATGATGGTATCGGTGACGAGCCGCACTCGTGAAATCGGCCTGCGCAAGGCGCTCGGCGCGACCCGGCGCGCGATTCTGTGGCAATTCCTCGTCGAAGCCGCCACGCTGACGTTGCTGGGCGGCATCATCGGCATCGCGTTGGGGATTGGCGTCGGCGAGGCACTGAAGCGCCTGCTCGCGTTCAGCACGACGATTCCCGTCGTGCCGGCCGCGATCGCCACCGCGGCGTCGATTCTCGTCGGGCTCGTGTTCGGCATTGCGCCCGCGGCGCGCGCGGCGAGGCTCGACCCAGTGGAAGCGCTGCGCTATGAATGACGGTCGGACCGTGGACCTCCTTGCCATCGCCGCGCATCGTGACGACGTCGAGCTCACGTGCGGCGGCACGCTCGCCAAAGCCGCCAAGGCGGGTCATCGCGTGGGGATCGTCGATCTCACCCAGGGCGAGATGGGCACACGCGGCGACGCCGCGACCCGGGCCGCCGAAGCCGAGCGCGCGGCCCAGACGCTCGGCGTGGCGCTGCGGCTCAACGCCGACATGCCGGACGCGCATCTGACGAATGATGAGACATCGAGAAAAAAAATCGTCGAGCTGATTCGTCGCACGAAACCGAAAGTCGTGATTCTGCCCTTCCCCGTGGGACGGCATCCCGATCACCGCGTCGCCTCAGAGTTGGGGCGCGACGCGTGCTATCTCGCCGGCCTCGCGAAGTACGAACCCGGAGCGGGTGGCGAGGCACATCGGCCGTTCAAGCTGCTCTACGCCCTCGCATATCGTGAAGACCCGGTGAAGCCGACATTCGTGGTGGACATCTCGGACGTGTTCGAGGCGAAAATGCAGGCGATTCGCTGCTATGCCTCGCAGTTCGACGGCGCGAAGGCCGCCGGAGAGATCTTCCCCACCGGCCAGGACCTCTACGAGCTGATCCGCGTGCAGTCGGCGCACTACGGCTCCCTGATCCGGCGGCCGTACGGCGAGCCCTTCTATACGGCCGAGACCCACGAGGTGGACGACGTGCTCCGGCTTGGCGTGCAGTCCCTGTAGTTGGTAAATTGCCGCTTCCATGACCAAGCGCGTCACGTATCTCGACAACGCCGCGACGACCCCGGTGCGGCCGGAAGTGCTGGAGGCGATGCTCCCCTATCTGGGGACGGAGGCCTTCGGCAACCCGTCCTCGGCGCACCGCTTCGGCCGCGCCGCACGCGCCGGCATCGAGGAAGCCAAGCGCGCGGTCGCCGATGCCGTCGGGGCGGAGCCAAACCAGGTGGTCTTCACGTCGGGCGGCACCGAGGCGGACAACCTGGCGATCATCGGCGCCGCACTCGCGGCTCGGGACAAGGGTGGGGCGTTCCGGGTTGCCGTTTCCGCGACGGAGCACAAGGCGGCGATCGCCGCGGCGCACGCGGTGAAGCACCTGGGCGGCGAGGAGATCATTCTCCCCGTCACCGCGACGGGCCAGGTGGAGCGACGGACGCTCGACGCGGCCCTGGAGCGCGGCGTCGCGGTCGTCAGCGTGATGTGGGTGAACAACGAAGTCGGAACCGTACAGCCGGTCGCTGAGCTCGCGACGCGATGTTGCGACGCGGGCGTCCTGTTTCACTCCGACGCCGTCCAGGCGTTCGGCAAGGTTCCAGTGTCGCTCCACGACGTCAACTGTGCCCTCCTCACCATCTCCGGCCACAAGATCGGCGCTCCCAAGGGCGTGGGCGCGCTCATTGTCCGAGATCGCAAGGCGGTCGAGGCGATCATCCACGGCGGCGGCCAGCAATTCGGGATTCGCCCCGGAACCGAGAATGTGCCCGGCATCGTCGGGTTGGGCGTGGCGGCCCGCCTGGCCGCCGCGGAGCAGCAGGCGCTCGCGACGCGGTTGCGCGCGCTGCGCGACGAGCTGGAGCGCCGCCTGCTCGCCATCGTGCCCGACGGCGTGATCAACGGCTGGCAAGGCGAGCGCGCGCCGCATATCTCGAACGTCTCGATCCCCGGCACTGACAGCGAGGCGCTGCTGATGCATCTCGACCTCGCCGGGATCGCGTGCTCGTCCGGCTCTGCGTGCAGTACGGGCGCCGTCGAGCCGTCGCACGTGCTCACGGCGATGGGTGTCCCCCGGGAGCTGGGCGTCGCGGCGTTGCGGTTCTCGTTCGGCAAGGACAGCACCCTGGAAGACGTGGAAGCGGTCTCCGCAGTGCTGCCAAAGACTGTTGAGAAGGTGCGGTCGCTGACGGCGGTCCTCCACCGATGAGAGTGCTGGTCGCCATGTCGGGCGGCGTCGACTCCTCCGTCGCCGCGGCGCTGCTCGTCGAACAGGGTCACGACGTGATCGGTGCGACGATGAAGCTGTTCTGTTACGGCGACTCGGTCCCCGACCGTCCCTGCTGCTCGCTCGACTCGATCACGGACGCCAAGCTCGTCGCGCACAAGCTCGGCATTCCGCACTACGTCCTGAATCTCGAGGACCGGTTCGGCCATGACGTCATCGACAATTTCGTCGCCGAGTACGCGCGGGGACGGACGCCGATCCCGTGCGTGCGCTGCAATTCGTTCACCAAGTTCCGCGACTTTCTCTACCATGCCGACGCGCTCGACTGCGACGCGATCGCGACCGGACACTATGCGGTCGCACGCGACGGCGGGTTGTTCCGCGGCCAGGACCGGCAGAAGGATCAGTCGTACTTCCTGTGGGGAATCGATCGCGCGGTGGTGCGCCGCATGCTGACGCCCGTGGGCGATCTCACCAAGGAGCAGACGCGCGCCGTCGCCCGGCAACTGGGATTGGTGACCGCGGACAAGCAGGAATCGGTGGAGATCTGTTTCGTCCCGGACGACAACTATGTGGCGGTGCTCGAGCAACATCTTCCCGCCGATGCGCCGGCGCTGGTGCCCGGCCCGCTCGTCACCACGAGCGGTGCAGTGATCGGCGAACACGACGGCTTCGCGCGCTACACCATCGGCCAGCGTCGCGGGCTTCCCGGCGGCTCGCGTGAGCCGCTCTACGTCGTCGCGATCCGCCCCGAGACACGCGAGGTCGTCGTCGGTCCCGGCACGGAGTTGTTCGGACACGACGTGTCTCTCGAAGAGGTCAACTGGCTGGTCGATCCGCTCTCGCCAGGTGACGTTGTGTGGGTCCAATGCCGCTATCGCGCGCGCGCCGTCCCCGGCACGATTGCTGCGCAGGCGAGCGGCCGCATCGCGCTCCGGCTCGCCGAGCCGGTCCGGGCGATCGCACCAGGGCAATCCGGCGTGCTGTACGACGCCAATGATCGGTTGCTCGGTGGTGGCGTGATCGCCTAGCCTGACCCGGCGTGCGGGAGGTCACAGCACCTCCGGCCGCGGCGCATGCAGACTTCAGGTTCGCCCCACAATTCCTCTTGGGAGGCTGTATGCGGTTGTTCCTCCGTGCCGGAGTCGTGCTCGGCGTCGCGGCGATAGTCGCCTGCGGCAAAGACGCGCCGTCCCCGGTCGACTTCAACGATCCGGCCGCGGTATCGGCCAATCTGTCCTCGGTCGATTCCGCATTCGATAGCGACGTCTTCCGCAGCTTCTCGGCGGCTTCAGTGATGCTCGACGTTGCCACTGCTCCGGCCTTCCGCCCGACGGCCACCCTGATCGAGACGCTCCGGCCCAAGCTGGTGCAGAGCGGCGCCCGGATGTTCCTCCCCACCATGCGGCAAGCGCAGAAGCTGCACGCGATGGTGCCGAACCTCAGCATTTCGGCCGCGCAGGGCCGCATCATCCCCGACACGATGTACGGTCGGGTCTTCGAGTGGGATACCGCGCTCAACCAGTACCGGTATCAAGGCACGACGGTCGCGAATCTCACGGGCGTCCGCTTCGTGCTGTATGCGACCGGCCTGGATGGACAGGTCGTCGAGCCGGTGAGCGCGATCGGCACGCTCGACATCATCGATCAGAGCACGCCGACCAAGCTCCAGGTACAGGTCCTGGTCAAGGGCCCCGGTGGCACGACGACGTATGTCGACTACACGGCCTCGATCACCACCTCCGTGACCTCCGCCACCGCGAGCGTGTCCGGAACCATCACGAACGGGCTCGGCGGCGGCGCCAACAAGACGCTCTCGTTCGACGAAACACTTTCGGTCAACGCGAGCGGCGCGAGCGTGCATGCGACGTTCTCGCTGAACAACCCGGCGATCACGGTGATGCTCAACGAGACGGTGTCGTTCGAGGATCCGAACATCGTCATCAACGCCGACTTCCAGCTGATTCAGAACGGCCAGACCACCCGGGCGGTGGGCCATATCACGATCAACACTACAACCAACGCAGTCACCGTCAGCGTCACCGTGTACGTGGACGGCCACCCGGTGGCTTCGATCAGTGGCAATCCCGCCACCGCGCTGTGGGTCGATGCGGGGGGCGAGCCGTTGACAGCCGCAGACCTGACCGCGCTGGGGGCGCTGTTCGATGCCTTCGAGCACTTTGGCGACACGGTGTCCAACCTGTTCGCACCGGTGGGCACGTTCGCCGGTCTCTAATCCCGCAGCAGCAAGACAACTCCCCGTCCGGCTCTGGCCGGGCGGGGAGTTTTGCTTTATTACCTAGTCTCATCCGTCGACGCTCACGAGGCTCCATGACCACTCGCCGCCGCTTTCTCGGTTCGCTCTTCGCCGCCACGGCAACCATTCCCGCGTTGAAGAGCGACGCGCTGGCGCGCATCCTCCCGGCCATGCGCCATGTCGATGGCCGCAACCCGGTGGACGTCGCGCAGGATGAAGACTTCTGGCGTGAAATCCAAGCCGCATTCGACATCGATCGCGGGATGATCAACCTGAATAACGGCGGCGTCGCGCCCAGCCCGCGGGTCGTGAACGCGGCGTTCCAGCGCTACCTCGCCGTATCGAACCAGGCGCCGGCGGTCACCATGTGGGGCTGGATCGAGCCCGAGATCGAAGCGGTGCGCCGCCGGCTCGCCGCGAACTTCGGCTGTGATTCGGAAGAGATGGCCATCACGCGCAACGCCAGCGAGGCGCTGGAGATTGTGCAGCTCGGGCTACCGCTGCAGCGCGGCGACGAAGTGCTGACGACGACCCAGGACTACCCGCGCATGATCACGACGTGGAAGCAGCGCGAGCGGCGTGAGGGGATCGTCCTGAAACAGATCACCTTCCCCGTCCCGCCGCCGTCGCAAGATGACCTGGCACGCCGCATCGAGGCCGCGATCACGCCGCGGACGAAGGTCATCCACATCTGCCACATCACGAACCTCACCGGGCAGATCTTTCCGGTGAAGCAGATCTGCCAACTGGGCCGGGCGCGCGGCATCGAAGTGATCGTGGATGGCGCGCACGCCTACGCGCATTTCCCATTCACACGCGATGAGTTGGACTGCGACTACTACGGCACCAGCCTGCACAAGTGGCTCACGGCGCCGATCGGCACCGGGTTCCTCTACGTGCGGAAGTCCAAGATCGCGAAGATCTGGCCGATGATGGCGGCGCCGCCCGAGATGAACGAGAACGTGCGCAAGTTCGAGGAGATCGGCACACACCCGGCGGCGAACCACAACGCGATCGTCGAAGCGCTGGATTTTCTGGACGGCATCGGGCCCGAGCGGAAGGCGGCGCGGCTGCGGTTTCTGCGCGACCGGTGGGCCAAGCGGCTCGAGCGCGTGCCGGGCGTGAAGCTCCTGACGCCGTACGACCCGGCGCAGTCCTGCGGGCTCGCCTCGTTCACGCCGGGGTCACTCGATGTCGGCAAGCTCGCGGGTTTCATGTTCGACCGGCATCGCATCATTGTGACGGCGATCGCCCATCCCGAGTTCAACTGCCTGCGGATCACGCCGAACGTCTACACCACGCTCGCGGAGATCGACCGCTTTGGCGACGTGATGGAAGACGTGCTGCGGAAGGGCATGCCGGCGTCGTAAGGGAAAAACTACTCAAGGGCGTGAAGCGGGGGTGGGCGGCTGGGCGCGCCGCGCGAGGGCGCTCGGCGGGCACACGAAACCGCAACGTCTAAGACTCTCGGGAGATATGTGCCGCCGGGCACCCTCGCGCGAAACGCGCCCGACGCCGCCCACCTCCGCTTCACGCCCTTGTGCGGCAATTCCCTACGGCAGCAGCGCGACGATCCGCAGCGGGCCGCCGCTGCCGCCCTTGATTTTCATCGGCAGCGCGATCACGAACGCTCCGGTGGCCGGCAATCCCTCCAGGTGCGCCACATTTTCAAACGCCGGCACGTTCGAGGCGAACAGGCGGCGATGGACCTGGAACGTCGTCGACTGGCCGTAATCGATGCTCGGCGTGTCGATTCCCACTGCGCTGATCCTGCGGCGGACGAGCGCGCGGGCCGCATCGAGGTCCAGACCGGGAAAATGCAGCTGCGCGACGCCCACCAGGCCCGTTTTCGTGGTGCCGAGGTAGCGCGCGCGATCGGGCCAGCGCGTACCCCAACCCGTACGGATCAGCACGATGCTGCCCTCCGGGATATCACCGTGCGTCGCTTCCCAGGCCGTAATGTCTGACTGGTGCACGCGATAGTCGGGACTGGAGTCGGCTTTCCCGCGCACGTCGATCACCACGGCAGGCGCAACCAGTTGGCTCAGCGGAATCTGATCGGTGGTGTGTTTCTTTTCTATGAAGTGCACCGGGGCATCGAGATGTGTGCCACCGTGTTCTGCGGCGCTGAAGTTATTCGCCGCGTAGTACCACCCGCCGGGCGTCCGCTGCGCCGAGACGACGGTGAGGTGAAAGGGCTGCGCGGTCGGCCAATAGATGGTTGTCGAGTCGAAGTCGTACGTGAGGTCAACCCAGTGGCCTGCCACGAGGCGGTCGGCGATGGATGGCTGGCTGCATGCCGCGAGCACGAGGAGCGCAGGGACAATCGCCAAACGTCGCATGGTCTCTCCCTTGGAAGCATTGTGAGTTGCAACCGCAGGGGAGATTGTTAACGTTGCGAGCCATGAAATCAATCCTCTGGCTGGTTCCGCTCTGCATTCTGGCGGCTTGCGGCTCGGGCAAATCGAGTCAAACGGTCAACCGCGATACGCTCACCGAGCGCCAGAAAGACAGTATCCTTGCGAACTCGAAGATCCCCAACGCGCGTGCCGTCGGACGCGCGATGAACGCGGCCGACTCCATGAGCGCGCGGATTCGCAGCAGCGACACGGTGGCGAGGGATACAACGGAGTTCTGATGCGCGCCGTGATGTGCGGCGCGCTGGTCGTGGTCGCCGCGTGCGGACCGCCCAACCCCTGCTCCGGTCATCAGTTCGACCGTCTGCGCCGCTACTCCCGGCCCTACGCTGGTCACTGGGTCGTCGCCCGGGGAGACTCGCTGACGTTCCCCGACGCGCCCGCGATGAGTGATCGCTTCCGGTTGGGCGACATCACCCTGGACAGCGGCACGGTGCCCCTCGGTCGCGAGTGCGCGTTCCGCGGCCACATCGTCTTCCGTGCGCCGCGGGCCGAGACGCTTGCCGTCAGCTGGTTCGGCCAGCCGGAGCAGGCGATCGTGAGCGGGTGGCCGGCGGACCTCGGACCATTTGCCGGGCTGTCGCTCTCCTGGGCGGGCCGCGATTCGATGAGCGGCGCGATTCTGCTCGATTCCAAGCTCGGCGTGCAGGCACGCCCCGGCATGACGGCCCGTTTCGTCGCGGGACGGGCACCGCGGTTATCTTCCGCGCCATGAGAGGCTTCGTTGTCAGACTCCTGATCGCCGCCCTGGGACTGTGGATCGCCGATCAACTGCTCCCGGGCATCACGATCACAGGTACCGGTGCCCTGATCGTGTCCGCCCTGGTGCTTGGCGTCGTCAACGCCATCATCCGACCGATTCTCGTCGTGCTCACGCTGCCCCTGACGCTGCTGACGCTCGGGCTCTTCCTCCTGGTCGTGAACGGCCTATCGCTGGAAGTCGTCGCGTGGTTCGTTCCGGGTTTTCACATCGCGGGACTGTGGTCCGCGACGCTCGGCGCCGTCATCGTGAGCGTGACGAGCTGGGTGGCGTCGGCGTTCGTCGGCGGATCGGGACGGATCGAGCGTATGAAGCGGGTGGAGGTGACGGGCCGCCGCATCGATGGATAGATGACGTGCAAGGTGTGTGGCTCGAAGGACCTGTGGCTGTTCTACACCCAGGGCGATCGCCGGCACATTCATTACTATCGCTGCCGCAATTGCCGGCTGGTCGTGTGCGACACCCGCGGTATCGGCGTCAATCAGGAGAAATACATTCTCTCACGCGTCGATCCACAGGCCCCGACGCGGCAGAACCGCGGACATCGCCAGACGTATGCCTTCATCCAGCGACACACGAAGTCGAAAGGCCGCATGTTGGATCTCGGGTGCGGCGACGGAACGGTCATCTGGCTGGCGCGCCAAGACGGGTGGGACGTCAAGGGCGTGGAGCTGTTTCCGGAACACACCCAGGTCGTGCGCGACACCCTGGGTCTCAACGTCGTGACGTCGGATATCACGACGTACGAAGACGCCGATGAATCGTGGGACTGCGTGATTCTCACGCACGTGCTCGAGCACCTGCCGGATCCCGTCGGCGCGCTGCGCAAGATCCGCGACCTGCTGAAGCGGAACGGCGTGGGCGTGCTCGAATTCCCCAACATCGACGCATTCGATATGGGCCTGCGCCGGCTGCTCGAGAAGCTGCGCATCCATCGACGCCACTACGCGCCCGACTATGTCGAAGCACACGTGCAGGAGTTCTGCCGCGCCTCCTTCGCCTACGCGGCGCAGCAAGCAGGCCTGCAGCTGGAGGTCTGGGAGACCTACTCGATCAACCCGCTCAAATACACCCTGTTTCGCCTTCTACCCATCGGCAACAAGGCACGCGTGCTGGTGCGCAGAACATGATGCTCGACATCGAAACCCCCGCCCTGCTGCTCTATCGCGACGTGATGGAGCGAAATCTCAAGCACATGGCCGACCGGGCTCGCCAGCTCGGCGTGTCGCTCCGGCCGCACATCAAGACCCATAAGTGTCTCGAGCTGGGGCGCCGGCAGCTCGCGCACGGTGCAAAGGGAATCACCGTCTCCACGCTGTTCGAGGCGCAGGCCTTCGCGCGGGCCGGATTCACCGACCTCACCTGGGCATTTCCGCTCGATCTGTCGCACGTACGCCACGTACAGCAGATCGCCCAGGACGGGGGGGCAACCCTGCGGGTGATTCTCGATGATCTCGAGACGGCGAAGGCGCTGGCGGGCAGCGGCTTGCATGTCTGGCTCAAGGTGGACTGCGGCTATCACCGCGCCGGTGTCGACCCGGCATCCCGCTACGGCCTGGACGTGGCCCGGGAGCTTGGCGCGGAACGCGGGCTCAGCTTCGACGGTATTCTGAGTCACTCGGGACATGCCTATCACACGCGGAACAGGACCGAGGCGGCCCAGATCGCCGAGCAGGAACGGCACGTGATGGCCTGGTTCGCCGAACTCTTGCGCAAAGACGGATTACCCGTCCGCGGGGTCAGTGTCGGCTCGACGCCCGCGATGGCGGCCGTAAAAGACTTGACGGGCGTCACAGAAGCTCGGCCCGGGAATTACATCTTCTATGACCGGACCATGGTGCTCATCGGATGCTGCGAGCCGCGCGACGTCGCGGTCTCGGTCCTGGCGACCGTCGTATCGCACCAACCGGGGGCATCGCATTTCGTCGTTGACGCCGGCGCACTGTCCCTCTCGAAGGATCTGGGACCTGGGCATTTGGGACTCGAGACGGCGTTCGGCGCGGTGAAGGATCATCCGGAGCTTACCGTCGCGTCTGTCTCGCAGGAGCACGGCGTGGTTCGCGCTGCGGCCCCCACGGCGATCGAAGGGAAGTTCAAGGTCGGGCAGCACGTCGAGATCGTGCCCAACCATTCCTGCCTGACAGAGGCGCATTTCGACGAATACGTGGTGATCGAAGGAGGTCGCGTGATAGATCGCTGGCATATCGAGCGTGGCCGATGAAGCTCCAGCTCCGCCATTTCTTCATCGCGCTGCTCCCACTGGTGTTCGGTCTTGGCGCCAGCTGGGGATTCGCGTTCTCGCAGAACACGTGCGGACGCCTCGTCGGCCCGATCTTCGCCCCCAAATGCCACTGGATGCAGCTCGAGTATCAGATCGGTTTTCAAATGGCCGGGACGGTTTTGGGATGTCTCATCGCCGCGGTGCTCGGCGCCTGGCTGGAACGGCGCAGCCGCCGCGCGGAACGTGCTCAACTCAATCAGGGAGTGTCCACATGAAAGCGGTACTCACGCCGGCTCTTGTACTGGGCCTGGTTGGCTCACTCGCCGCACAGGATTCGACCGCTCGCCCCGCGGCACCACCACCCGCCGCGGCGGCTCCGGCCAGCAACGCGACCGTCGAAGCGGTGTTGGCGCGCTCAGTGGTCGACCGCGCACCCCAGGATAGCGGCACCGCGTTTTCCGACAGCGTCGGCTCGGTCGTGCTGTGGATGCGCGTGACCAGCGGTAATGGCCAGACGCTGCATCACGTGTGGTTCCACGGGGACGATCAGGTCGGCGACGTTCCGCTGATGATCGGAGGATCACCGTGGAGGAGCTGGAGCCGTAAGACGATCCCGGCCGACGCCAAGGGAGCATGGCACGTCGAGATTCGAGACGAGGCCGGCAACGTGCTTAAGCGAATTGACTTCACTGTGGGCCAATAGAAAGCGCGGACCTGCAAAGACTAGGCAACAGACGCACCGCGGGCCTGAGTCGTTCGTCAACGGGACAATCCTCGCTCGGGTTGTCCCGCTGACGTTAGACTGAGGACCGCGGTGCGTCTACAGCCTAGTTTTTGCATGTCCTCGCTTTTGCTTTTATGTTCGCCTCATGGATCTGGTGGAGTTGATCGTCGCCAACCTCGAAGTGGAGCCCGGCCAGGCTGAAAAGGGCATTGGCGCCATTCTGATGGCGATGCGGATGGTGGTGGATAAGGCGACGTTCGAGAAGGTGCGTGCCGCGGTCCCGAATCTCGAGAGTTACATGGGCCGCGCCTTGATGAGCGGCGCGCGGACGGGTGAAATGATCGGCATCGCGGGACCCACGGCGCTGCTGGCAGCCCTGGCCGCGGCCGGTTTCAAGAAAGAGGACGTGCCGCGGCTGGGCCGCATTGTCCTGGAGCACGTCCGGCCGACTGTGGGGAACGACGCGATAGAGAAGTTTCTGGCCGGGGCACCGGCCTTGAAGGCCTAGCGACCTCCCTACAGACGCATTCGTTGCACCAGCGCGGCGTAGCGCGGCTCGTTGCGCAGCGGGTCAAATATCGGGTTTACGTTCACGTACGCGAGCCAGCCGCGCCGCTCGTCGTACGCCCGCTCCGACCAATCGAGCGCCTGGCTCAGGTTGCCCAGGCCGATGTGCAGAATCGCGAAGGCGACCGGCGATACGTACCCCTGCGCGCGCGCGGCGTCGAGCTCACGCAGCAGCGCGAGGGCGTCCTCGCGCCGCCCGGACCGCGCCAGCAGCCATCCCAGCGTCGCTTTCGAGTACGCCGCGGCTCCTTCGAGCGTCAGCGCCTCGCGCAACACACGCTCCGCCTCAGCGCCGTCGCCCTGGAGCGCCAGGGTGGACCCCAGCATGCGATAGCTCTCGACCGCCGTTGGATTCATCTCGATGGCGCGCGCCAGGTGCTCGCGGGCCTGGTCGAAGCGACGCGCGTAGTAGTACAGCCATCCAACGGCTCGCCGGATGGACACGGACGCGGGATCCAGCTCGAGCGCCGTGTGGCCTTCCACCAGCGCCGCGTCGTGCTGCCCGCGCGCCACCAGCAGGAAGGCAAACCACTGATGCGCGCTCGCGTAGCGGGGATTGAGCTCGATCGCCCGGCGAAACTCGCGCGCCGCTTCATCCCATTGCCAATCGTAAATGAACAACGCCCATGCGAGCGACGCGTGCGCGGTGGGCACCGATTCGTCGAGTGCGAGCGCCTTACGGGCGTAGTCCTTGGCGCGCTGGTACGCCTCGTGGACGGGGATCGACCGGTAGTCCACGTCGAGCGAATAGGAGTCCGACAACCCGGCATACGCCGGAGCGTAGGCGGGATCCTCCGCGATCGCCCGCTCGAAGTAGTGGATCGCGGCAGCGACCCCCTCCTGGGTCCGCTTGTTCCACTCGTAGCGGCCCTTCAGGTAGAGTCCGTACGCCTGGATGTTTTCGGTATACCGCCGTGCGACGTGCTCGGACACGTCGGCGAACATCGTGGCGCGCAGCGTATTGACGATGGTCGCGGCGATCTCGTCCTGGATCGCGAAGACATCCACGAGCTGGCGATCGTAGCGCTGCGACCACAGGAGCCGGCCGTCGTCAGTGGACGTGAGCTGCGCCGTGATCCGCAGCCGATCTCCCGCCTTCCGCACCGTGCCCTCCAGGACGACGGACGTGCCGAGCAGGGCGCCGACGGCGCGGACGTCGAGTGGCTTCCCCTTCAGCGCGAAAACGGACGTGCGGGACGAGACGCGCAAGCCGGAGATTTTGGCCAAGGCATCGATCAGCTCGTCGGTGATGCCGTCGCTCAGGTATTCGTTGTCCGCGTCCGGACTCGCATTCACGAACGGCAGGACTGCGATCGAACGCGTCGCGGCAGGACTCCGCGCCACGC
>WNFY01000745.1_pt1 | contig 29763 bp, 24 predicted proteins | sample 5400091 | NCBI WGS metagenome assembly WNFY01 (sample SAMN13153364, study PRJNA577476) | soil metagenome | isolation source: 60 cm soil or saprolite under grassland replicate 1 | place: USA:California | collected 2016-06-15 | reverse complement strand
CCCGCGCCACCTGCTCCTTCTTGAACTCCGCCGAGAAGATCCGTCGGCCATCGGCCTTGCGAGGAATCCCGTCCACGATCCACCTCCTGAACAAGAGTTACAGCATCAGGAGTGTCTCGTCCAATCGGGGGTCACTACACTGTATCCGCAGGGCGACGGGTCCGCGCTCGTGGTCGAGGGAGACGGGAGCGCGGTCTATTTCTCCAAGCCTTCCGGGTCCTTTGTCAGTCCCGCGGGAGAATTCTCCACTCTCATCCCGAGCACTCTCAGCGGAAGCAATGGGTGGGCGCGGATCTATCCGGACTCGACCAAAGTCGTCTTCAACAGCGCCGGGCTGATGACACGTGTGCTCGACCGGTTCGTGAATCGAGACTCGGTCGTCTATGACGGCAGCAACCGCGTGTGGCAGATCAGGGATCCGCTCAATCTGACGACTACTCTGACCTACGGGCCAAACGGACTCAGCACCATCCAGGATCCTGGCGGCCGAGTGACAACGGTGGCGGTGGACGGAAGCAAGCGCCTGACGGCGATCACCGATCCCGACAACGTCGGCACGGGGTTCGCCTACGACGCGAGCCTGCGATTGTTCACGGTCACCGATCGTCGTGGCGCGGTGACCACCCTCGGCTACGACGCGCAGTCGGGCCAGCTCACGAGCGTGACCGCGCCCGCGGTTGCGGTGTACGGTCGGGGCACGATATCCCCGGTCACGGCCTTCAGCCCGTGGCAGAAGGCCGGGGTGCCCTACGGTCCGACTGGAACGCCGCTTACTCCGCCTCGAGCTGACACAGTTTTCGGGCGCACGACGGCGCCTGGAGGCGCCGTGACCCGCTTCACGGTGAACTCATTCGGCGAGCCGTTGCTCACGGTGAAGCCGCTGGGCGACACCCTGTCCGTCACGTACACGGTGAACGGTCAGCCGACGGTCGTGAAGCGGCCAGGATACGGCCCGACCGAGGCTGACACGACGTTCTATAACCCCAGTGGCCTCCCCTCGTACGTCAGGCCCGCCGGCCTCTCGGGAACGACCATTCGATACGCTGCGTATGGTCAACCCGATAGCACGGGGGGGCCAGAACAGCCGGGCGTCCGCCGGTTCATCGGTATCAACGGAAGAGTGGACTCGGTCCGGGTCGGAGTGGTTGTCGTGCAGCGGCTGTTCTACAATGCCCGTGGCCAGGTCGATTCGGTGAAAGACGGGAACAACGTGAGGCTGGTCAAGAACACGCGCGCCGGGACCAATGGGAACGTGAGTGAGATCCAGCAGCCCGGCTCGCGGTTCACGAGGTACAGCTACGATTCTCACGGAAGGCCTACGTCGATCGCTCGTCCGGGGCGCGCGACGGAGACGCCATACTACAGTGTCATCAATCGGACGGATTCGGTGCGGAATGGCGTGGACTCCCTACCGACGAGGTTCGGATACGATCCGTTGTTCTTGACGAGCGTCACCGACCCCAAGAGCCAGGTCTACCGCTTCGCGCACAACGCCCTCGGCTGGCTCACCAGCCGCACGGATCCCGCCGGTGCCGCGGAGTCTCTGTACTACAGCGTTGACGGCGATGCAGTCCGCAGAACGAACCGTCGCCTCCAGCCGATCAGTTTCGCATACGACTCGCTGCACCGGCTGAGCAGCCGAGTTGGCGGTCTGTCGATGAGCTGGACGTACCAAAACCATGGTCGGATCGTGACGGCCTCGGGTGGTGGCGTGTCGAGCGAAGCTGCCTACCTGAGCGTTTTCGGCAAGCCGGATTCGGTCAGGACGCTCATGGCGGCCCAGACGTACTGGCGGCGGTATCGGTACACGCAGGCTGGTCGCGTAGACAGTGTGGAGGTCTCCGGCGCTGGGCTCTCCTTCCTCGGGAGGAAGTACCTGTACAACCCGGCGCAGGGAGTCCTCACGACCATACGGCTGAATGGCGTGGCCACAACGTTGGGCGTGGACAACAACCTTCAGGTCAACTCCGTAACCTTTTCGCCCGGTGATGTCGAGACCATCCAGCAAAACACGCTTCGCCGCCCGATGCGATTCATGTCCACCGGCTCATACAACCTGCAGACGCAGCGGGACATTGGCTTCGACGTAGCTGATCGGGTGTCCGAACAGACCGTTGCCCCCAGTGGTAACACCACCAGCGGCGAGCTATACAGCTACGACGGGTTGGGTCGTCTGACCATCCGCACTTCGGGACGCTACGACTCGACGTTCTCGTGCATCGACCCTGACAACGGCTTTGCCTGTCGCCCGAAGATCAACTGGACCCCAACGAGTGCGGATACGTTCACCTACGATCCGGCCGGCAACCGCACTGAGCGCGGCGGTAACTACCTGACGGGAAACCGCGTGACCCAGTTTGATGGATGCAGTTACACCACCGATGCCGACGGCAACGTGACCTCGCGCACGGGGGCGAATTGCACGCGGGGCACAGCCAACTCGTTAACGTGGCACGCCGAGGGAGTGTTGGCGACGGTCACCACGGGCGGCTCCACCATCACCTTGAATTACGACGCAGCGGGCCGCCTCGTTCGGAAAGACCTGAACGGCGTGCCGCAGAGCCACTTCCTGTGGGACGGGGGCAGTTTGCTCGCCGAGCTCGACGGCAACGGGACCGTCAAGCGGGCCGAGTACTCGTATTATCCCGGTCTCGATACTCCACACGCGCTGATCATCGGCTCGACGATCTACTACGCGCATCGTGACGCCATCGGGAACGTGATCGCCTTGACCGATGTCGCGCAGAGTCTCAAGCGCACGTACACGTTCGATATGTGGGGTACGTTGGTCAGCGGGACTGACAACCTCCCGTTCAACAACTATGACCGGGCCCGGTGGAAGGGCGCACTGCTCCTGATCCCCGAGTTGAACCTTTACTACATGCGAAATCGGTGGTACGAAGCTGGGACCGGACGCTTTCTCTCCGAGGATCCGCTCGGCTTGGCCGGGGGTGGCAACCCGTACATCTACGCGGGCGATGACCCGATCAACTACAGGGACCCGTCGGGCCTCATGCTGCTCGGCCCGGACGATCCGCATGGCCAATCGAGCAATAACAGTATCTTCGATACGGTCGCGGGCACGACGTCGCCCCTCGACAACATCGGTTTCGACTTGCCAGATATCGAAAGTACCAGTCGGGCTGATCTGTCATGTATCGGCAACGCGGATTGCGACGTTGACCCCGCATTTCTTGATGAGGTGTACAGTGCCACCATTGCAGGACAGTTCGGAACCCAACCTCATGCTTGGATGAAAGAGGAAGCGTGGAAGAACAAGACTCCAAAGGCGTTTGTTTGGGTGAATGAGTTCGGGGACTGGCATTTCGAATACTGGGAGACGATACACTCGGTTCAGCTTGTACCGGGTGGTAAGAGATTCTATTCAGAAGCGGGCTTCGCATTTTACACGGGATACTTGCGTACGTACCCCGGAGGCAGCACGATATACGCTGAGGCTTGGATTGTCATCGGTACTCCCTATGGCCTAGCCGAGGCGTCCCCAGGACAGCCGGTATGTGCATGCACAAGGTCTTGGTGGTGGCCCTTCTAAGTTGTGCCACCAGTGCGAGCACATGGCCGTCGCGGCCTGGTGAGGGCATGCTGATACGCCGCCTTTGGAGCACGTTTGATTACTTGCAGAGGAGTGGGGATGAAATTTGTTCGGATCGCTTGTCTGATCGCGCTCGGAGGTGTTCACGTGACTCGCGCGCAGGGTCTTGATTCAAGCGCTCTCTTGGCCGCGCGCCTGCATGTTCTTGCGCTTCGAGCATCACTGCCGCCCGGTGTCAAGATGGACCAAGACAAGGTTGTCATCCACTCGCGCAGCCGGACTGCATCGGAGGCGGAAGCGGCGGAAATTCTTGCGAGGATGCCCAAACCCCTCCGGTGTAGGGCCGTTGTCGATGCAGAGGTGCTCTCAATTGAGTGCGACGTGCTTTCCGCAGGCGACTCAGCCATGGTCCATTCACGGAGGGTAAGGGATCTCGATGGCGAGAAGAGCGGCCGACCACTGATCGACGTTGGCCCAATCTTGGTCGAGGGGGGCGGGCGTACCCTCACGGTCGAGGTGGCCGTGTTTAGGGAGTGGTACCGCGACTACTATCTCCCAGATCTCGTTTCAGTTAGCGTCTTCGATGCCACCACCGACGAGCTCGCTCGAGGCCTCAAGGCGCGAATCGTGATTAGCCGGACCGGGGAGGTCGATCGGGACGCATTCCCTGCAGAGCTGAAAGGAATCTTCGACGCGATGCGCCGCGAGACAGACGCGGGAGGGCGTTAGCACCTTATTCCATCCAGGGGGACGTCTCCTCAGGGAGCGAGGTCCGTCACCGCTCCGAGGCTGGCGCTGGAGACGAGCTTTGCGTACTTGGCGAGGACGCCCGAGGCGTATTTCGGCGGCCGTGCCTGCCATGCCTTGCGCCGCCGGGCGAGCTCGGCGTCGGGGACATCGACTTGCAGCACGCGCCGCTCCGCGTCGATGGTGATCGCATCTCCGTCTTCGACGAGCGCGATGGTCCCGCCCACGGCAGCTTCGGGCGCGACGTGCCCTACCACCAGGCCGTAGGTCCCGCCCGAGAACCGACCGTCCGTAATCAGGCCGACCGCATCGCCCAGGCCGGCGCCGATGAGGGCCGAGGTGGGTGAGAGCATCTCCCGCATTCCCGGACCGCCTTTCGGTCCCTCGTAGCGAATGACGAGCACGTCGCCGCGCCTGACGTGGCCCGCGAGAATCGCCTCGAGAGCGTCTTCCTCGCAGTCGAAGACGCGCGCCGGGCCGGTCATTCGCGCGGTCTTCACGCCCGTGATCTTCGCCACGCCGCCCTCAGTTGCGAGGTTGCCGCGCAGGATGGCGAGATGCCCCTGAGCGTAGAGCGGCCTGTCCCAGGGGCGGATGACCTCTTGATCCTTGCGCGGCGCCTCCGGGACGTCTCGCAGCACCTCGGCGATCGTCTGCCCCGTGATCGACAGCGCATCGCCGTGCAGCGCGCCATGCGCGAGCAGGATTTTCATGACCTGGGGCACTCCGCCCGCCCGATGGAGATCCACGGTAACGAACCGTCCTGATGGCTTCAGATCGCACAGCACCGGGACGCGCGCGCGGATAGCCTCGAAATCGTCCAGCGTGAGCGGCACGCCCGCCGCGTGGGCGATGGCGAGCAGGTGCAGCACGGCGTTGGTCGAGCCGCCGATGGCCATCGTGACGGCGATGGCGTTCTCGAACGCCTGGCGCGTCAGGATCTGTCGCGGGCGCAGCCCGCGCGCGATCGCGTCCACGAGCACCGTGGCTGAGCGCGCGGCGCTCTCGGCCTTCTCGGCGTCTTCGGCGGCCATGGTGGATGAGTACGGGAGGCTCATCCCCATGGCCTCGAAGATCGAGGACATCGTGTTCGCGGTGAACATCCCGCCGCACGAGCCGGCGCCCGGGCACGCCCGGCGCTCCACTTCCAGGAGCTCGGCGGCATCAATGCGGCCGGCGGAGTATTCGCCCACCGCCTCGAACACGCTGACGACCGTGAGGTCGCGCCCGGCGTGGTGCCCGGGCTTGATCGTGCCGCCGTACACGAACACGGCCGGGATGTCCATGCGGGCGATTGCGATCATGGCGCCCGGCATGTTCTTGTCGCACCCGCCGACCACGAGCAGGCCGTCCATGCTCTGGGCATTGCACGCGGTCTCGATCGAGTCGGCGATGACCTCGCGGGAGACGAGCGAGTACTTCATCCCTTCGGTTCCCATCGAAATGCCGTCGCTCACCGTGATGGTGCCGAACGTCTGCGGCATGACGCCCGCGGTCCGCAGGGCAGCCTCCGCCCGCTTGGCGAGTAGGTCGAGCCCGAGGTTGCACGGGGTGATGGTCGAGTAGGCGTTGGCGACGCCGACGATCGGCTTGCCGAAATCACCGTCGCCGAAGCCAACCGCCCGGAGCATGGCGCGGTTGGGGGAGCGCTGCACGCCGTCGGTGATCGTCCGGCTGCGAAGCTCAGGACCCATGGCGGAAACTAACCCTTGGCGACGGGGATGTCGCTCCCGGGATAGGCACCGAGGATCCGCAGTTCGCGCGCGAGTGCCCGCAGCTCGGCCAGCGCTTCGCCCACGCCCGCTCGCGGATCGCCCACCACGTCCAGATAGAACGCGTATTCCCAGGGTCGCCCCGGCAGGGGTCGCGATTCGATCTTCGTCAGGTCCAGCCCGCGCGCGGCGAACACGCCGAGCGCCCGGTGGAGCGAGCCGGGGGCGTTGGGGAGCGTGAAGACGAGCGACGTCTTGCGGGCGAGCTCGGGTGGTGCGGGGTCGCGTGCCACCATCAGGAATCGCGTGTAGTTCTCCGCGTGGTCCTCGAGGTCTTGCTCGAGGACCACGGCTCCGTACAACTCGGCGGCGAGGGACGACGCGATCGCGGCGTCGGCCGCGACTCGACCCGCCATGAGGTCGCGGACGCTGCCGGCCGTATCGTAGGCCGGGACCGGCACGACATCAGGGTGCGTGGCGAAGAATCTGCGGCACTGCGCCAGGGCGACCGGATGCGAGGCCACCCGCCTAATGGCGGCCCGCTCGGTGCCAGGGCGCGCGATCAGACAGTGACGCACGCGGACCTGTGTTTCCGCCACGACGTGGAGCGCGTGCGCGCCCAGGAGATCGTAGTTCTCGTGCACCGACCCGGCGAGCGAGTTCTCGATGGGGACCGCTCCCCGCGTCGCGGCGCCCTGCTCGACCGCCCGGAACAGGTCCTCGAAACTGGGGCACGGGACGAGCCGGATGTCGGGCCCGAGGGCCTGGAGCGCGGCCGCATGGCTGAAGGACCCGGCTTCGCCCTGAATCGCGACCGTGACCGTTGTCATGCTGCTTGATAGTCCCTCGCCGCCGGACGGTCAACGGTCCCACCCCTTGACAGTGCTTAACAACGTTATAATATATAACAACGTTATGAATGCTCGCTCGGTCCCGAGTTTGGCACGGCGCGAACGTGAACGCGCCGAAACCCGTGGAAAAATCCTCGAGGCGGCTAGGCGGATGTTCGTCCAGAAGGGGTACGAGGGGACGACGATGCGCGCCATCGCGACGAAGATCGGCTACACGCCGACGGCGATTTATCACCATTTCAAGGACAAGGACGCACTGGTCGCCGAGATCGCTGGGCTCGATTTCCGGGCGCTCGCCCAGGCCCTCCAGCAGACCGCGAGCACGGCAGATCCACTGGATCGTCTCGAAAAGATCGGGGCAGCGTACGTCGAATTCGGGTTGACGCACCCTATGCAATACCAGTTCCTGTTCATGACGCGCCGGCCCAAGGAGGGCGCCTCGGGCGGCATGTCCCGCGACCCGGGCGAGGATGCCTACGGGTTCCTGCGCCAGACGTGCGCCGCGGTCATGTCGACCGGGCGACTGCGCCCCGAGTTCACCGATCCCGATGAGCTCGCGCAGATGTGCTGGGGGTCCCTGCACGGGCTCGTTGCTCTGCAGATCGCGAAGGGGGATGACCAGTCGATCCCGTGGCGCGACGTGCGGCAGACGGCGGCGAAGAGTCGGCAGATGACGATCCGCGCCATCCTGCGGGAACCCGAACCCTAATTTTTTTTGTTCGTTCAGTTAACGGCGTTATGGAATATGACAATGTTAGCCCGTCTCAAGGAATGTTAGCCCGTCTCAAGGAATGGAGAGGCCAAGGTATGGACAGGGACAATGCCCGAGAGCTCACCGCGCTGATCACCGGTGCGTCGGGAGGCATCGGATACGAACTAGCGAAGCTTTTCGCGCAAGACCGGGTGGGGCTGGTGCTGGTGGCTCGGAACGGATCCAAACTCGCGACTATCGCACCAGAGCTGCGCGCGCTCGGCGCGCCCAGGGTCGAGGTCATCGTTGCCGACCTGGCGAGTGCGGACGCGATACCGCCGCTGCTGCAGGAGTTGAGCACGCGGCGCCTGGAGATCGACATTCTGGTCAACAACGCTGGGTACGGACAGTCGGGGAGCTTCGCGACGACGGATGAGGCCACTGCGCTGGGGATGATCCAGCTCAACATCGGCGCCCTCACGGCGCTCACCAAGGGAGTTCTGCCCGGGATGCTGGGGCGGGGCCAGGGGCGCATCCTGAACGTCGCCTCGACCGCCGGGTTCCAACCGGGACCGTTCGTGGCAGTCTACTCCGCGACGAAGGCATACGTCGTGTCGTTCTCCGAGGCCCTCGCGGAGGAGCTCGCCGGTACCGGAATCACCGTTACGACGCTGTGTCCTGGTCCCACGGCCACCGGGTTCGCCGCCCGGGCGAATATGCAGCAGGCGCGGCTCTTCCGACCCGGCGCGACCATGACTGCGGCGGCAGTCGCTGCAGCCGGATACTCCGGGCTGAAGCGCGGACGACGACTGGTCGTCCCGGGGCTGCTCAACAAGATCCAGTTGCAGTCGCTGCGGATCTCACCACGGCGTTTGGTGGTGAAAATCGCCCGGGCCCTGGTGTCGTCATGAGACGTCCGCGCATGCTGCGCGCGACGCTGGTCGGCGCGCTCTTGGCCAGCGCCCCGGCCGCCCTCGAGGCCCAGCGCCCGGACCCGCTCGGCCACCTCGTGGCCGAGGCGCTGCGCGCCAACCTTGGGCTCGAGAGTGAACGCCTCGCCGAGCGCCGGGCCGCGGCCGAGGTGCGTGAGGCCCGAGGGCTGTTCCTCCCGTCCCTTGGCCTGCAGTCGCGCTACTCGCGGCTCGGCGGCGTGCCCAACATCGGCGACCTGATCAACCCGGCGTACGCGACGCTGAACCAGCTCACGGGCACGAACCGCTTTCCCACGAACATCAATTTCACGTTGCCGCAGCGGCACGAGTCGCGCCTGGAGCTCGTCCAGCCGCTCTTCAACGCGGGGATTCTCGCGAACTACGCGGTAGCCCGCGCGCGCGCCGATGGTCAGCGCATGCAGCTCGCGGCCGCGGCTCGGCAACTCGCCGCCGACGTCCAGGTCGCCTACCTCCAGGAGGCCACGGCGCGCCGCGCGTTTGAGATCTACGAGGCGACGCTGCTGCTGGTGCAGGAGAACGAGCGTGTGGCGGAGCGCCTGCTCGGCGCCGGCAGCGCGACGCCCGAGGCGGTGTTTCGCGCGCGCGCCGAGCGGGCCGACGTGGAGCAGCAGCTGGCCGAGGCTCGAGAGCGGCAGCTCGCGGCGAGTCGGGCACTGAACCGGATCGTGCGGCGACCGCTCGACGCGCCGGTGGAAGTGGTCCCAGACAGTGTCTTCGATCGCCTGCCGCTCGACATCACCGCCGATAGCGCCGTGGCGCGCGCTCTCGCGGCGCGCGAGGAGCTGCGCCAGGTGGAGGCGGGCGTGCACGCCGCCGAGGGTGCGGGGCGGGCGGCCACCGCGGCGTTCCTCCCCAGCGTGTCCGTGGCACTCGACTATGGCTTTCAGGGTCCCGACGTCGCGTTTCGCTCGAGTAATGATTTCTGGCTCGCGTCGGTCGCCGTGTCGTGGAACCTCTTCAACGGCGGTCGCGACGCGGCACGGCGGTCCGAGGCCGGCTACGAAGCCGATCGCGCCCGCACCCAGCGGCAGGACCTCGCCGACCGGATCGCGCTCCAGGTGCGCACGGCGCACGAGGCCACCGTCGTCGCGCGATCGGCGATCACCACGGCCGACACACGCCTCGAAGCAGCGCGCCGGACGTTCGAGCTGGTGCGGCGCCGCTACGAGGAAGGTGTCGCCAGTCCCATCGAGTTCGTCGACGGGCGCACCGCGTACACGAGCGCGCAGCTGAACCGCGTCCTCACCGCGTACCGCTATGCCATTCGTTGGGTGGAGCTCGAGCGCGCTGCTGCGCTGCGCGAGATCCCTCAATGACCCCCTCTTTCGTCCTCACCCCCTGTCCCCCTCTCCGCGATGCGGAGAGGGGGCACGACGGGTCAGGGGGTGAGGACCCAAAGGAGCACGAGACATGAATCGCACGTTCCAGACCCTAGTGCTTTCCGTGGCCCTTGCAGCCTGTGCGCGCGGCCGCGCCGCAGCGCCCCCCGCCGGCGACGCCGTAGCCGTGCGCGTCGCGCCCGTCAGCGTAGATCGGCTCGCGCCCCCGGTGACCGCCACCGGTACCCTCGGTCCCAAGGAGGAAGTGACGTTGAGCTTCAAGGTCGGCGGCGTCGTGAGCCGGATCTTCGTAGACGAAGGCCGGGTGGTCCAGGCGGGCGACACGCTCGCCGAGCTCGACCTGAGTGAGATCGACGCCGCCGTGGTCCGAGCCCGGAGCGCCGCCGAGAAAGCGGAGCGCGACCTGACGCGGGCGAGGCGACTCTATGCCGACAGTGTGGCGACACTCGAGCAGGTTCAGAACGCCCAGACCGGGCGCGACGTAGCCCACGCCGAGCTCGAGACGACGCTATTCAATCGGCGCTACGCCGTCATTGTCGCCCCGGCGTCGGGGTTGATCCTGCGGCGCTCCGCCGAGCCCGGCGAGCTGGTGCAAGCCGGCCGGGCGATCCTCACGCTTGGGAGCCATGCCCGTGGCGTCGTGGTGCGCGCCGGGCTGGCGGATCGCGAGGTCGTCCGGATCAGGCGCGGGGATCGTGCGCTGGTGCACTTCGACGCCTTGCCCGACCGCACGTTCGACGGTGCCGTGACGGAGATTGCGGGCGCGGCCGATCCGCTGACCGGCACCTACCGCGTGGAAGTGACGTTACCGGCCGCGTCCGGCCTTGCGAGCGGGCTCATCGGCCGGGTGGAGATCCGCCCCGCGGCAGCACGCCAGCTGATGCTGGTGCCTATCGGCGCCCTGCTCGAGGCCGACGGGATCAGCGCTACCGTATACGCGCTCGCTCCCGACGCGCGTCATGCCGAGCGGCGCGCGGTGCGCATCGCGTTTCTCGCCGGCGACCGCGTCGCAATCGCGAGCGGGCTCGAGGGTGTCGCAGCCGTCGTCACCGACGGCGCTGCCTATCTGGACGACGGCGCGGCCGTCACGGTGCGGCCATGAAGCTCACCCAATTCGCCGTCAAGCACTGGCAGTTCACGGTGGTCCTGTTCACCATGCTTGCCGCTCTCGGCCTGACGTCGCTCGCGACCATCCCGCGCGGCGAGGACCCGCCGATCGACTTCCCCACCTTTACGGTGGTCGCCGTGTATCCAGGCGCGAACGCCGGCGACCTGGAGCGCCTCGTCGTGAAGCAGATCGAAGACACGCTCCACAGGCTGGACGATGTGAAGAGCATCAGCAGCCACATCCGCGCCGGCGTCGCGCGCATTCAGGTCGAGTTCGAGGCGAACGAGGACGCCGACAAGAAGTACGACGACGTCGTGCGGGAGCTGAACGCCTTGCGCGCGACGCTCCCTGACCTGGTGCGACTCCAGATCTACAAGGCGAGCACGTTGGACGTGAACATCGTGCAGGTCGCGCTGGTGTCCGACGTCGTGCCGTACCGCCTCCTGGACTCCTTGGCCGAGCAGTTGGAGGATCGGCTCAGTGCGCAGCCCGGCGTGCGGGCAGCCGAGCGGTGGGGTGCGCCGGAGCGGCAGGTGGGCGTCGCGCTCGACCTCGGCCGGCTGGCGCAGCTTGGCTTGCCGCTGGGACAGGTGCTGGGCGCGATCGGAGGGGAGAGCGTGGACGTCCCCGGCGGCGACGCGGAGGCCGGCCTCAAGAGCTTCAGCGTTCGCTCTTCCGGCGGCTACGAAACGCTGGACCAGGTTCGCCAGACCGTGCTGCGAGGAGGGAGCGGCCGGCTGGTGCGCCTGGGTGACGTGGCCCAGGTCGATTGGAGCTATGGCGATTCCACCTACCGGGCGCGCTTCAACGGCCACCGGGCGGTGCTCGTGACCGCGACCCAGCGGTCCGGCACGACCGTCCAGGCGGTCCGGAACGGCGTCTACGCCGAGCTCGAGCGGTTCGAGCGCGAGCTGCCGGGCGGGGTGACCCTAGCCCGGGGGTTCGATCAGGCGGCCAACGTGTCGCACCGGCTGGCCCGCCTGGGGGAGGATTTCCTCATCGCCGTGGGGCTGGTGCTGTTGACCCTGCTGCCTCTGGGCCCGAGGGCTGCCGCCGTCGTCATGATTTCCATCCCCCTGTCGCTGGCGATGGCCGTCACCGGCCTCGCCTGGACCGGCTTCACGCTCAACCAGCTCACGATCGTGGGGATGGTGATCGCCCTCGGCCTGCTGGTGGACGACTCGATCGTGGTGGTCGAGAACATCACGCGGTTCCGGCGGGAGGGATACTCCCGGATCGATGCGGCGATCCGCGCCACGGGGCAGATCTGGGTCGCCGTGCTCGGAGCCACGGCGACGCTCGTGTTCGCGTTCATACCGTTGGTGTTCCTGCCGGGCGGACCCGGGCGCTACATCCGGTCCCTGCCCGTGGCCGTGATCAGCACCGTGGTGGCATCGCTGATCGTGTCCCTCACGATCATCCCATGGCTTTCGAGCCTGCTGCTCGGCAAGGATGAAGAGGCAGGAGGGAACCGCTTCCTGCGGGCGTTCGAGCGCGCGATCCACGGCACCTATGCGCCGTTGCTCGACCTGGCCCTGCGGCGCCCGGCCCGCACCTTGGCGCTCGGTGCGGCGTTCGTGGCGGCGTCGCTCGCGCTCGTCCCCGTGGTGGGCTTCTCGCTGTTTCCGAAGGCCGAGACGCCGCAGTTCCGCGTGGACATCACGGCGCCCGAAGGCGCGAGTATCGCCGTGACGGACTCGGCCGCCCGGTTTGCCGAGCGGGTGCTGGGTCGCACGGCGGGCGTGAAGGCGATCTACACGTCGGTCGGCCATGACAACCCGCGGGTCTATTACAACGTCGCGTCGCGGACCGACGACGCCCGGATCGGCCAGTTGTTCGTGCTGCTGGACGGCTACGAGCCGGGGAGGACGCCACGGCTGCTGGACTCGCTCCGCGCCGAGCTGGCAGGCTACCCGGGCGCTGAAATCGCGTTGCGCGAGTTCGAGAACGGCCCGCCGATCGACGCGCCGATCGCGCTGCGGATCGAGGGCGCCTCGCTCGACACGCTCCACGCCATCGCCGCGCGGGTGGAGCGACTGCTCAAGACGACGCCCGGCACGCAGTACGTAACCAACCCCGTGCGCGTGGCACGCACCGACCTGCGCGTGGCGATCGACCGTGCCAAGGCGGGACTGCTCGGCATCCCGATGCTCGAGATCGACCGCACCGTGCGACTCGGCCTCGCGGGGCTCGAGGCCGGCAGCCTGCGGGAGGGCGATGGCGACGCACGGCCAGTGGTCGTACGCCTGGCGCGCAGCGGTCGCGCGAGTCCCGCGGACCTGGAACGCGTGTACGTCAGCTCGACGAACGGGCGATTGGCGCCCCTCGCGCAGGTGGCCGAGGTCCGGTTCGAGCGTGCGGTGGCGGAGATCCAGCGCCACAACCGCACGCGCAGCGTGACCGTCACGGCCAACGTGCAGACCGGCTACAACACCGACCGCGTAACGCACCAGGCGCTGGACCGGCTCGGCGGTGTCGCGGTGCCGCTCGGATACCGGATCGTGCCGGCGGGCGAAATCGAGAGCCGGCAAGAGAGCTTCGGTGGCATCGGCGGCGCGATCATCGTGGCGACGTTCGCGATCCTGGCGATTCTGGTGCTCGAGTTCCGCACTTTCCGCTCGACCCTGATCGTTGCGTCGGTCATTCCGCTCGGCGTCGCCGGCGGAGTCCTCGCGCTGCTATTCGTGGGGCAGACCCTCTCGTTCGCGGCGACGATCGGGTTCGTCGCGCTGATCGGCATCGAGATCAAGACGTCCATCCTGCTCGTGGACCTCACGAACCGGCTGCGCGCCGAGGGGATGGATCTCGAGGCGGCGATCCGCAAGGCCGGTGAGGTGCGCTTCCTCCCGATCGTGCTCACCAGCCTCACGGCTATCGGCGGCCTGCTGCCGATCGCGCTGCAGGGGAGTGGGCTGTACTCGCCGCTCGCCTGGGTGATCATCGGCGGCCTCGTGTCGAGCACGCTGCTCGCGCGGATCGTGACGCCGGTGATGTACAAGCTGCTCGCGCCGCGAGTCGAGGCGGTGGCATGACCCCCAAACGCCAAACCCGGCGCTGACTGCTCGCCGGGCTGGCCGATCGGGTAAAAGTGGCCGTCAACACTTCGACCTCGATCCCCTGCACACCTTCACGGCTGGGGCCGGTCGTTCCCGCCGTCGATCACATAGCGCCACTGGCCCGCATCCGCGCGTCTCCAGATGGTGAGATATTTGCTGTAGCTGGTGCGCGATGTGCCGTCCGGGCCCATGGTGTGAATCTCCGCCTCGCCGACGGTGAAGCCGAGGTCGCCGCGCGTGCTGCGAACGCCCGATCGGCGTCCATCACCGCTCGCCGCGAGTTCCCGCCCGGAGTCCGCGGGTAAACCCGCGACTCGGCATTTGTCAGTAAACTGACGTCGAGCCCGGTCAGACACTATCGCAAGTGAGGCCTGCCGGAAACGGCTGTGCGACGAATGGCGCCGAGGGTGCGACCAACCGGCTAGAAACTCCGGCCAAGCGCTGCTTCGAGATGCTCTTTGTAGCCGCGAGACAGCTTCAGGCTGGTCCCGTCGTGCAGGATGACCACGTACTCGCCGCGGAAATAGGGCTGCAGCTCCTTGATCCGCTCGACGTTTACGATGGTAGACCGGTGGATGCGCACGAACCGCGCCGGGTCGAACTGCGCTTCGAGATGCTTCATGGTTTCGCGCAGCAGGTGCCAGGCACGGCCCGCATGGATCTTGACGTAGTCGCCCTCCGCTTCGATCCAGTCGATGTCCTTGACGCCGAGGATGGTCACGCGACCGCCCGCCTTGATCGCGAGGCGCTTCAGGTATTTACCGTTGCGGGTGACCGCCGGCGGCCGCGCGACTCCGTCCAGCAGGGCGGCGAGCCGGTCGCTCAGCGCTCCGATCTTGCCCTGGCGCACTTGCTGCTTGGCGTGCGCCACCGCCCGGCGGAATCGCTCGTCGTCGAAGGGCTTGAGCAGATAGTCCAGCGCGTGGACCTCGAACGCCCGGAGGGCGTACTGGTCGTAGGCGGTGACGAAGACCACCACCGGGAGCTCCGCCGGGTCGAGCCGACCGAGCAGCGTGAAGCCGTCCATCTCGGGCATCTGGACGTCGAGGAACAGCAGGTCGGGCGCCGCGCCCCGGATGGCGTCGAGTGCCGTGCGGCCGTCGGCGCATTCTCCCACGACGTGAATCTCGGGGTCGTCGGCGAGCAGCGCGCGGATGGCGGCGCGCGCGGCCGGCTCGTCGTCCACCACGAGGGCCCGGATCCGCTCGGTCACGTCTCGCCCTGCCACTCGGCGTGCGCGAGGCGGAACGGGAGCACGATCCGCGCCTCGAGACCGCCGTCGGGGGCGTTGCCGACCTCGAGCTCGCAGTCGGCGCCGTACAGCCGCGTCAGCCGGGCTCGCGTGTTCGACAACCCGATCCCCGGTCGCGCCGCGGTGACTTCCCCTTCACTCTTGCCATTGCCGATACCCGGCCCGTCGTCCCGAACCACCAGCTGCAGCTGGTCGTCCACGCGTCGGGCGCCGACCATCAGGTATCCGGCCGAGAGGTGCGGCGCGATCCCATGGCGGATCGCGTTTTCCACCAGTGGCTGGAGGATCAAGTGCGGCACCTTGGCGTCGAGCACGTCGGGGTCGGCGTTGATGGCGACCTTGAGGCGATCGCGGAAGCGAACCTGCTCGATGTCCAGGTAATTGCGGATGAACTCGAGCTCCTGCTTGAGCGGCACCTCCTGCTGCGCGGCGCCATCGAGCACGCGTCGCAGCAGGTCGCCGAGCCCCGCCACCACGCGGACGGCGGTGTCACGATCCCCCGTGCGCACCAGCGAGCCGATGGTGTGCAACGCATTGAACAGGAAATGGGGATGCAGTTGCATCTTCAGCGCCTGGAGGTCGGCCTGCACGAGCTGTGTCTCGAGCTGCGAAGCCGTCAGCTCGCGCTCGCGGAAGCGGCGATGGTGCTCCACCGCGTAGCTCACGCTCAGGATCGTCCAGTAGAGCAGGCCGTCCGACAGCACCCACACCACGAAGAATTGCACGGCCCGCGTGAACACCGGCTTGGGGTTCGGCGCGTGGGGAAGGACGTTGGAGATGTGGAAGGCGTAGGCGAGATCGAGGAGGAACACGAACGTCAGGCAGATCGCCAGGTGGATCGCGACGCTCGAGGGCCAGCGGCCCCGCTCGAATGGGAACCGCCGCCCCAGCCACAGAATCACCGGCGTGGCCAGCGCCCAGGTGTAGGCGAGCGGCATCTGCATCAGCAGCGCCGTCCCCCACGGCAGCGGCGTGCCTCGGGACATGGCGTAGCTCAAATGCTCCTGAGCAGCGCCGAGCAGCCCGTAGCCGGTCCATACGGCGAAGATCAGCCCCCAGCGGATCGGATGCGGGGACGCCCGAGTCATGGAGTCGAAAGATGCCCGCCTATTTGCGGCGCCGATAGGTAATGGACCAGCGTGCGACGTTACGCTTTGGACCACGGCGTGGGCAGGGAGTTGCGACCAAGCGCGACCCCGGCGCGGCGAGCCGCCACCTGGGCGCGACGGATGCGTTATGGCGCCTTGCCTCGAGCACGATCGAGCCGCACCTTCCGGGCATGTCGCCGCGAAGTCACAGCGCTCTCCGCGAGGGTGTCATCCTCGGCGCCGTTGTGGGCACCGGGATCTGGGTGTGGATCGCCCTGGTTGACGCCATCGTGGGCGAGCCGTTTCGCACGTTTTTTGTGCTCGGGGGCGTGGCGCGCTTCACCACGCTGCACTACGTTTTGTGCCTGACGTACGGGGTGGTCGCCGTGAGCGTGGTGCATGCGGCCGCCCGCGAGGCCAGCCTGATGGTCGGCGCGGCGTTCGCGTTTTTCCTGCTCGAGCTCGGGTTCGTGATGGCGTCGGCGATCCTCTCACAGGTCGGCCTCGGCGGGCTCGCCTGGGCCCGGATCCTTGGCGGGAACGTCGTAGGGGTCGCCCTCACGCTCCTGATGCTCTGGCGACGGCATCCACTGGCCCACGGGCTCCGGGATGGGACGGCCGAAGGGGAAGAGTGACGTCGCGACGCTCGACGCCGTGACGCGCTGGCGCCTCTGGCTGACCACCGCCGCGCTCGCCGTTTCCGGGTGCGGCGGTCCGTTCCCTCAGTCGACGCTCCAACCCCGCTCCGACTTCGCGCGGGCCACCGACGTCCTCTTCACCGACATCTTCTGGTGGGCGGCCGGCGTGTTCTTCGTCGTCGAGACCCTGCTCGTCGTCGCGCTGATCCGCTTCCGCCACCGTGAGGGGCGCGCCGCGCCCAAGCCGACCCACGGCCACACGCTGATGGAAATCGCCTGGACCCTCGCCCCGGCGGCGATCCTCGTGTTCGTGGCGGTGCCGACGGTGCGGACGATCTTTGCGACCGCCGGGGAGGCGCCCGCCGACGCCCTCAAAGTGGACGTGATCGGCCATCAATGGTGGTGGGAGTTCCGCTACCCGGAGCTCGGGCTCGTCACCGCGAACGAGCTGCACGTCCCGCTGGGCAGGGTGGTGCAGCTGTCCATCACCTCGGCCGACGTGATACATGCGTTCTGGGCGCCGCCGCTGGGCGGCAAGCGGGACGCCATCCCCGGCCAGGTGAACCGGATCGCCTTTCGTGCCACCGACGTGGGCGACTACTTCGGTCAGTGCGCCGAGTTCTGCGGTGCCTCCCACGCCAACATGCGACTCCGCGTCGTCGTCGACTCGGATTCCGGATTCGGGCGCTGGGCGACGGTGCAGCTGACGGGGCCGGCCGCACCGGCTCCGGGGACGATCGCCGAGCGGGGCAAGGCCGTCTTCGCGCGCAGCGCCTGCGTCGGCTGCCACACGATCCGAGGCGTCTCGCCGGGCGTGATCGGGCCGAACCTCACGCACGTCGGCGGCCGGACGACGATCGGCAGTGGGCTGTTCCCCAATGACTCGGCGCACCTGGCACGCTGGATCGCGGACGCACCCGCACTGAAGCCCGGCTCGCTCATGATGCGCATGCAGCCGCCGCTCACCGACGCCGACATCGCGGCGCTCGTCGCCTATCTCGCGAGCCTGAAATGAGCGACGCCCGTGGACTCGCGAGCTGGCTCACCACCACCGATCACAAACGGATCGGGCTGCTCTATTTCTGGACTGCCTTCGCGTTCTTCCTGATCGGCGGACTCGAAGCCCTGGTGATTCGAGCGCAGCTCGCCCGGCCGAACGGCCACGTCGTGAGCGCCGAGACGTTCAACCAGCTGTTCACGATGCACGGCACGACGATGGTCTTCCTCGCGCTGATGCCCTTGTCGGCGGCGTTTTTCAACTACATCATCCCGCTGCAGATCGGCGCGCGGGACGTGGCGTTTCCGCGCCTCAATGCCTTCAGTTACTGGGTTTTCCTCCTCGGCGGGCTGCTCCTCAACGCGAGCTGGCTGGTGGGCCCGCTATTCCGCGCCGGGATGCTGAACGTCGCCCCCGACGGGGGGTGGTTCGGCTACGCGAACCTGACGGAGCGTCAGTTCTCCCCCGGGCCGAATATCGACTTCTGGCAGCTCGGCTTGCAGACGCTGGGCATCTCGTCGCTCGCGGCAGGGTTCAATTTCATCGTCACCATTCTGAACCTGCGGGCGCCCGGGATGACGATGATGCGGCTGCCCGTGTTCACGTGGATGACGCTCGTCACCCAGTTCCTCATCATCACCGCGTTCCCCGTCGTCACCGTCGCGCTCGTCTTCTTGATGTTCGACCGTCTGTTCGGCACGCACTTTTATCTGACCAGTGCGGGCGGAACGCCCATCCTGTGGCAGCATCTGTTCTGGCTGTTCGGCCACCCCGAGGTGTACATCCTCATCCTGCCGGCAATGGGAATCGTGTCCGAAGTGTTGCCGACATTCGCGCGCAAGCCCCTGTTCGGCTACCCCGTCGTCGTCTATTCGGGGATCCTGATCGGACTGATGGGCTGGGGCGTGTGGAGCCACCACATGTTCTCCGTCGGCCTCGGACCCATCGCCGACTCGGTGTTCGCCGCGACCACGATGCTCATCGCGATCCCCACCGGGGTGAAGATCTTCAACTGGATCGGGACCCTGTGGGGCGGCGATATCCGTGGCACGACCGCCCTGCGGTTCGCCGTCGGCTTCATCGCGATGTTCGTCATTGGCGGGCTCTCGGGGGTCTCGCACGCGTCGCCGCCGGCCGATCTCCAGCAAACCGACACGTATTACGTGGTGGCGCACATCCACTACGTGCTGTTCGGCGGCACCGTCCTGGGCCTGTTCGCCGGCATCTACTACTGGTGGCCGAAGATGACCGGGCGCCTGTTGAGCGAGCCCCTGGGCAAGTGGCACTTCTGGCTGCAGTTCGTCGGGATGAACCTTGCGTTCTTTCCCATGCACTTTATTGGACTGTTGGGGATGCCGCGCCGCGTCTACACGTACTCGCCCGAGCTCGGCGTGGGCGGTCTGAATCTCGCCTCCACGGTCGGGGCGTTCCTCATCGCCGTCTCGATTTTGGTGTTCCTCTTCAACGTGTGGCGCAGCGCGCGACGCGGGCAGGCCGCGCCGAACGATCCCTGGGGCGGCGCGACGCTCGAGTGGAGCATCCCATCGCCGCCGCCGGCGTACAACTTCTCCGTCATTCCGAGGGTCACGAGCCGGCTGCCGCGGTGGAAGACGGAGCGCCATGAAGCGATGCGGGATCCCCCGGCCACACCGCCCGCGCCGATCCACATGCCCGGAGGGTCGTGGTGGCCGCTCGTCGCGGCGTGTGGGCTGCCGGTGATGGCGCTCTCCGTGTTGACGCACACGCTGTGGCTCGTGTTCGTCGGAGCCGCGATCCTGCTGTTCGCCATTTACCGGTGGGCGTTCGAGCCCTTCGAGGTCTGAGCGATGACGCACGCTGCTGTTACGCACCACACCAGCATGGGGCTCGACAACCGCAAGATGGCCTTCTGGGCGTTCATCGGCTCGGAGTGCCTGCTGTTCACGTCGCTCATCTCGACCTATCTGGTTTACAAGGGGAAAAGCGTCGTCGGACCGTACCCGCACGACATCCTCAACATCCCATTCACGTCGGTGAGCACGTTCGACCTGCTGATGTCGAGCCTCATGATGGTTCTGGCGCTGGCGGCGGTGCAGCGTGGCGACATGAAGTGGGGGAAGATCTGGTTGTTCTCGACGGCGTTGCTCGGGCTCGTGTTCCTGGGCGGGCAGGTGATCGAGTTCAGCGAGTTCGTGCACAAGGGGCTCACGCTTTCGACCAACCTGTTCGGTTGCACCTTCTTCGTGCTGACCGGGACGCACGGCGCGCACGTCGCGGTGGGGGTGCTGTGGCTCCTCACCCTGTGGGTCCGTGCGCTACAGGGGAAGCTCGGGCCCGCCAACGCGATGACGGTCGAGATCACGGGGCTCTACTGGCACTTCGTGGACGTCGTCTGGATCGTCATCTTCACGGTGGTCTACCTCATTCAGTAGACGCACAGGCAACAGACGCACAGACGCATAAGGCTAGACGCACAGACGCACAGACGCATAGGGGAGAACAGACGCACAGATGACCGAACGGAGCGGAGGGACGGCGATGCACGAGGGAGGGTCCGTGGAGCGGCCCGTACACCCAACGGCGGACGTCTATCTACGGGTCGGGGCGGCGCTCGTGATCCTCACCGTGCTCGAGGTGGGCGTGTTCTACGTGCCGGCGTTCCGCCCCGTGCTCGTCCCGGTGCTGCTCGTGCTGTCGGCTGCGAAGTTCACGTTGGTGGTCATGTTCTACATGCACTTGAAGGCCGACAGCAAGTTCTTCACCTTCCTGTTCGGCGTCCCCTTGTTGCTTGCGGTCGGCGTGATGGTCGCCCTGCTGTTCCTCTTTTTGGGGGCGCTCACGCTCAGGGGTGCTGCGGGCGCCGGATGACGCTGCCCGCGCCCCCCCCGCCCCCCCCGGCGCCGCCGCCGTGGCAGCAGTGGGACTTGCATCCCAGCGTGATCATCGGGCTCGCCCTGCTGGGCGGGCTCTATGTGTATTGGGGGGGGCTCGAAGCGCCGCGCCGCCGGGTCGCGTCGTTCGCCGCCGCGCTCGCGGTGCTTGGCCTCGCGCTCAACGGCCCAGTACACAACCTCTCGGATTCCTATCTGTTCAGCGCCCACATGGCGCAGCACCTCGTGCTCACCCTCGTGTTTCCCCCGCTCTTGTTGTATGGGACTCCCGCGTGGGTGGTCCGGCCGCTGCTCCGGCCTCGCTGGGTCTCGTGGCTCGCCCGCTGGGCGACACGCCCGCTCATGGCGGGCCTGCTCTTTTCCGCGCCGATCACCCTGTGGCACTTCCCGCAATTCTACCAGGCGGCGCTCGAGCACCATGCGCTGCACATCGTGCAGCACCTGGTATTCATCGCCACCGCGGTGATCATGTGGTGGCCCATCTTGTCGCCGGTGCCGGAGCTGCCCCGGGCGAGCTACTTGATGCAGCTGCTCTACCTCTTCGTGCTCGGACTTCCGATGTCGCTCGCCGGCGCGCTCATCACCCTGGCGGACGGCGTGCTGTACCCGTTCTACGCGGCGGCGCCGCGGGTGTGGGGTCTCACGCCCCTGGCCGATCAGCAGCTCGGCGGCCTATTGATGTGGGTGGTGGGGACGATCTATCTGTGGATCACGGCAACCGTCGTGTGGTTCCGATGGAGCGTCCGGGAAGAACGCGGTGACGCGGAGCGGGCCGTGCCGCTGGAGGCATACGGAAGTGCGGAGTGGGGAATGCGGAGTGCGGAGTCGAGGCAGCGAACGGCGAGCACGAAGGGTACTTGATGCGGCGCTCGTTCCTGTTTATGCCTACCGGCCCGGCTCCTGGTACAGGCCGACCACGTTACCCGCGGGATCCCGAAATCGCGCGGTGATCTCGGGCGCGTCCGCGCCGATCGGCTGGACCAGCGTGCCTCCCTGGGCGGTGACGGCCTCGATGGTCGCGGCCACGCTGTCGACCATGATGTAGACGAGCAGGCCTGGTTGCGACGCCGTCGGCCGCCCCAACACCCACGTGCCGCTCACCTAGCCGGTCGCGTCGTCGAACGCGGTGGCGCCGTCGCCGCGCTTGCGGATCTTCCAGCCGAACACCTTGGCGTAGAAGTCCGCCGAGCGCTTGATGTCGAGCGCCGGAATCTCGATGTAGCAGATCTTGCCGTTCGTGGGGGTGGGGGGCATCAGGGCTCCTTGGGATTGCGGGCTCGCTTCCAGCGCACCAATGTCGCACCGGGGACGTGAGCGCGCGATGGAGCGAAGGTTCAACAACCTCGAGGACCGGCACTGCGCTTGCGGCCCTTGTGGTTTCCCCCAGCTTCTTGAGAGTCCATGCTAGCCGTCCTGCTGTCATCGCTCTGGGCCGTCCAGGGCCCTACCGCGACCGCGCACGCCGTCCCGACACCGCCGGTCATCGACGGCCGTCTCACCGACTCCGTGTGGCAGCAAGCCACGCCCGTCGCCGGATTCATCCAACGCGAGCTGCACGAAGGCGCGCCGGTCACGGAGCGCACCGAAGTCCGCATCATCACCGACGGCCAGGCGCTGTACGTGGGTGCTTGGCTCTACGACAGTGACCGCGGCGGCATCGTCACGGGCGCGAAGGTGCGCGACGGCGATATCTCGAAGAGCGATTACTTTGGCATCCTCCTCGATACCTATCACGATCGGCAGAACGGCTTCGTCTTCACGACCACGCCGGCCGGCATCGAGTACGACGCGCAGGTCGTCAACGAGGGCGAAGGCGGGGGGGTGCAGCTCCCCGGGCAGACGTCGGCGATGGCCGGGGCCCTGGGTGGGTTCAATCTGAACTGGGACGGCACCTGGACCGTCGCCACGTCCGTGGACTCAGGCGGCTGGTACGCCGAGTTCCGCATCCCGTTCACCACATTACGCTACGGGCCGGGTCAGGAGCAGACGTGGGGTCTCAATCTCGTGCGCAGCATCCGGCGCAAGAACGAGGAGGCGTTCTGGTCCTTCGTTCCACGCCAGTTCAGCCTGATGAAGGTCTCGCGCGCCGGGACGTTGGGGGGCATCCAGGCGCCGCCCGTCCGCGTTTGGACAGTGACGCCGTACGTACTCTCGGGCGCCGATCTAGACGCCCGGCGGAGGGATGAAGTTGGCGGCGAGATCAAGTATGGCGTGACGCCCAGTCTCACCCTCGACCTCACCTACAACACCGACTTCGCGCAAGTCGAGGTCGACGAGCAGCGCACCAACCTCACGCGCTTCCCCCTATTCTTTCCGGAGAAGCGGCCCTTCTTTCTCGAGAATGCCGGGATTTTCTCTGCCGGCACGCCGCAGGCCGTCGACTTGTTCTTCACCCGCCGGATCGGCATCGACAGCCTCGGCCAGCCGGTTCCCATCGTCGGCGGTGGGCGGCTCACTGGACGCCTCGGCGCCCTCACCGTAGGCGTCCTCCAGATCTTCACGGAGCACCAGGGCTATTCGGTGCTGCGAGTAGGGCGCGAGCTCGCCACCAGGTCGCGGGTCGGCGTCATCGCCGTGGAGCGCATGGCGACGGGAGACCTGGGAGACTGGAATCGCGTGCTCGGCGTCGATGGCCGGGTCGGCATGGGCGATGCGTGGACGGTGGATTGGTGGGGCGCCGCGTCGAGCGTTCGAGGCCCCGACGGCAACGCCGCCGCGTACAGCGCGCGCGCCGGCTACGAAACCCAACACTGGAGCAACGTCGCTCGCTTCATCCAGGTCGGGAGCGACTTCAATCCCGAGGTGGGATTCCTCAATCGGCGCGGCGGCTACCGTTACTACGAGGCCGCCGTCATGTGGAAGAAGCGGTTTCCGAGCCTGCCGTGGGTGAAGGAATGGATCCCGCACGTGAACTATCGAGGCTACTACCGGCTCCATGACTTCTGGCAAGAGGGACGGCTCCACCTCGACTTGACCGAGGTCGATCTCGCCAACGGCGGCCGGATTGGTCCGGAGGTCAACGTCGAGCATCAGGGCCTCGAGCAGCCGTTCGCGATCGCGACTGGTGTGACGCTCCCTGCAGGCTCGTACGACTACACATCGGTGGGCTTTGATTTCGCGACGGACCCGAGCGCGCCGCTCTCGCTGACGCTGCGCGCCGACGTCGGCGGGTTCTACAATGGCACGCGCCGAGGGGGGAGTGTGACGTTTGGCGCGCGGCACGGAAGCTCCGTCACGACGTCGCTCTTGGTCGAGTACAACGACGTGCGCCTGGATCAGGGCGACTTTATCCGGTCGCTCGTGGCGGCCCGGATCGCCTACTTCTTCACGCCCCGCATCATGACGCAGACGCTGGTGCAGTACAGCAATCAAGCCCGCTCCTGGACGGCAAACGCGCGCTTCGCCTGGCTCAGTACGGCCGGCAATGGATTGTTCATCGTGTTCAACGAAGGTCAGGAAGCGGACGGCTTCTTCCGCTGGAACCGGCCGCAGGCCCGGTCGCTGATCGTGAAGTACACGAGGCAGTTTGGGAGGAGTGGCTAGAGATTCTCCTACCTCACCACACTCAACACCGAATCCGGCACGCTGTACCGCACCCCGTCGTTGTAATTCCCCCCCGTGAAGCCGATCACGAGGTCGAGCTCCGGAATCCCCATGAAGACCTGACCGCCGTTGCCGCCCGCCCAGAACGCGAGCACGCTGCGGCCACGATACTGATAATCGCCGGCGTTCCAGAGATAGCCCCAGTGCAGCTTGGGGGTGAAATCGCGCAACGGTGATGTTGACTGGCGGGCCCACTCGCGGCTCACGATCTGCTTCCCTTCCCAGCGACCCTCATTCACCATCAGCTGCGCGAACTTGAGAAAGTCGCGCGGCGTAAAGCGATGCCCTCCGCCGCCATATGCTTCACCGAGTGGCGTGAGCCCCAGGTGATAGCCCCGCATGTGCAGGGGCCGGGCGATGAGGCGCTCGAACATCTCGGGCAGGTGCTCGTGCGCGACCTTCGCCAGCATCCCGGCCGCGACATTCGGCTCGGCGCTGCAGTAGAAGATCTTCTCCCCGGGCGCGGAGATCAGCCGCACCTCGAGGGTGTGGCGCACCCAGTCGACGATCGAGTCCTGCCCGCTCATCTGGTCTTCGTCGGCCGAGGTCGGGTCGTCCTCGTCGCAATTGAAGCCCGCGGTCATCGTCAGCAGGTGCTCGAGGGTCATCGCGCGCTTCTGCGGATCGAGATTGGCGGGGACCGAATCGAGCATCGTCTGGTAGACTGGCGTGTTCACGGTCAGCGGGACGCCGGCCTGCATCGCGGCACCGATCAGCGTCGCCGTCCAGCTCTTCGACGCCGAGCGGAGGTCGTGGGGTGTGTCGCGACCGTAGCCGTGGAAGTATTCCTCGAGGACCAGCTTGCCGTGCCGTGCGATCAGCAGGCTATGGATTTGGATCGTGTTGAGGGAGTCCATCGGCATGTCGAGGAACTGCTGCACGAGCCGCTGGACCTGGTCGCGCGAGATCCCCACGGATTCGGGCTGGGCGACGGGCCAGCCGTCATTGAGCTGCAGCGGCGGTGTGTAGCGATAGCGGGTGGCCGGGCGGCCGCGCGGATAGAAGGGGCTGCTCGCGGTGTCGGCAACGCGCGTGAAGTCGTAGGTGGCGCCGCGCAGCGGGACACTGATCACACCGTCTTCATAGTGTCCTCGCGCGAGCGTCGTATCGGAACGGTCGAGCAGGCGGACATCCTTACCATTCACCGTGACGTGCGTGACCCGAATGAACCGTCCGATGTTTCGCTCCGGGTTGCGGAGATACGTATGCAGGTCCCGCGCGATCGGCAGGTAAAACGTGAGGCGATTCTCGAGAGGCGTCACGGTGCCGCGCCAGCGGTCTTTGCCGTTAGCAACGAGCGTCACCGGGGTCGCAAAACGTTCGGGCTGGATCCAGTGGCCGCCGCGGAACGCCCCCTTCTTGTCTGGAAGCTCGAATGCGAAAGCCCTCAACCCCTGGCCATCGATTCGCACCGGCACCGTGAAGCCGGCGATATCGGCGCGCCAACCGTCCGACGTGCGGTAGATCAGCAGTGTGCCGCCGATGTCGGGGCCGAAGCGCAGCGTGGCGCCCCAGAGGCCGGTGAGATCGGCGGGCGCTTGGGCGCCCGCGCTTGGGGCGAGCGCAAGCGCGAACACTACGGCGACGGCAGGGGATTTGGTCATCCAGTACGAGTGAGACACAAGAGCCTAGGGATTGGTTGCGGGGCTGTAGCTCTCGTGGCAAACAGGTCCAGGGCACACTCGACGCCTTCATCGCCGATGGCTATGCTGGAGGGGACAGCCCGACTACGTCCGACCATGGAGCCATCGATGAAGACGATCCGGGGGCCGGCGATCTTTCTCGCCCAGTTCGCCGGCGACGCCCCGCCGTTCAACTCGCTCGCCGGCATGGCGGGCTGGGCCGCCTCACACGGCTATACGGGGATCCAGATCCCGACCTGGGACGCGCGTCTCTTTGACCTCGATAAGGCGGCTTCGAGCAAGGCCTATGGTGACGAGGTCAAGGGCATCCTGGGGACGCACGGCCTCGTGGTCACCGAGCTGGCGACCCATCTCCAGGGCCACCTCGTCGCCGTGCACCCGGTCTACGATTCCCTCGTCGACGGCTTCGCCGCCCCGGCGGTCCGTGGCAAGCCCGAGGCCCGCGCCCGCTGGGCCGTGGAGCAGGTCAAAGCCGCGGCGAAGGCGTGCCGCAACCTCGGCCTGGACACCATGGTGAGCTTCACCGGGGCCCTCGCCTGGCCGTTCCTGTACCCGTTCCCACAGCGGCCGGCGGGGCTCGTCGAGACCGCCTTCGACGAGCTCGCCAGGCGCTGGAAGCCAATCCTCGACTTCTGCGACTCGCAGGGGGTCAACGTCGGCTTCGAGCTGCATCCGGGCGAGGACCTGTTCGACGGCGCCACGTTCGAGATGTTCCTCGACCGCCTGGACGGGCATCCGCGCTGCGGCATCAACTACGACCCCTCGCACTTCGTGCTGCAGTGCCTGGACTACCTCGAGTTCATCGACCTGTATCACGAGCGGATCTTCGCGTTCCATGTGAAAGACGCCGAGTTCAACCCGACTGGCCGGCAGGGCGTGTACGGCGGCTTTCAGTCGTGGGTAAACCGGGCCGGGAGGTTCCGCTCGCTGGGCGACGGCCAGGTCGATTTCCGCGGCATTTTCTCGAGGCTCAGCCAGTACGGGTACGCCGGCTGGGCCGTGCTGGAATGGGAGTGCTGCTTGAAGCATCCGGAGGATGGCGCGCGCGAGGGCTCGGCCTTCATCCGGGACCACATCATCCGCGTGACGGAGCGGGCGTTCGACGACTTCGCGGGCAGCGGCGTCGATCAGGCCGCGAACCGTCGCCTGCTCGGCCTCGACGGGAAGGCGCCGTGATCGAAGGGCGCAGCCCGGCTGCGGCCGATGGTCGCATCCGCCTGGGCATGGTGGGGGGCGGGCAGGGCGCCTTCATCGGCGCCGTGCACCGCATCGCCGCGCGGCTCGACGACCAGTACGTGCTCGTGGCCGGCGCCTTATCGTCCGAGCCGGGCCGCGCGATCGCTTCGGCCCTGGAGCTTGGCCTCGACCGTAACCGCGCCTACCACGACTTCGCCGCGATGGCCGCGGGCGAGGCCGCGCGCGAGGACGGCATCGAAGTGGTGGCGATCGTGACGCCCAACCATCTGCACGCGCCCGTTGCCAGCGCGTTCCTCCAGGCCGGCATTCATGTCATCTGCGACAAGCCGCTCGCCACGACCGTCGGCGAGGCGCGCGACTTGGTTCGCCTGACGAAGCAAACGGGCAAGCTCTTCGCGGTGACGTACAACTACACCGGCTACCCCCTGATCCGCCAGGCGCGCGCGATGATCGCCGCGGGCGAGCTCGGCGACATACGCGTCGTCCAGGTCGAGTATGTCCAGGACTGGCTCACCGAGCGACTGGAGGCGACGGGCCAGAAGCAAGCGGCCTGGCGCACCGATCCGGCACAGGCGGGCGCGGGCGGCGCGCTGGGCGACATCGGCACGCATGCCTACCATCTCGCCTGCTTCGTCACCGGCCTCACGCTCGACTCGCTGTGCGCGGACCTGACCACGTTCGTCTCCGGCCGCCGGCTCGACGACAACGCTCAGATCATGTTGCGCTTCCAGGGCGGCGCGCGCGGAGCGCTGTGGGCGAGCCAGGTGGCGCCCGGCAACGAGAACGGGCTACGGCTGCGGGTCTACGGCACCAAGGGCGGGCTCGAGTGGCACCAAGAGAACCCGAACGAGCTGTGGCACTCAGCCCTAGGCCAGCCGCCGCGTCGGCTCACCCGGGGTGGCCCGGGTGCCGGGCCGGCCGCGGCGCGGGTGACGCGGATCCCGGCCGGCCATCCTGAGGGCTATCTCGAGGCCTTCGCGACCATCTACACGGAAGTGGCGGACGCGATCCGCACCGCCCGGCACCGTAAGAAGCCCGATCGTGAGGTCCTGTTCCCGACCGTCGAGGACGGTCTCCGCGGCGTGGAGTTCATCGACGCCGCGGTGAAATCGAGCGCCAACGGGGCGATATGGGTTCGGTCACCGACTTGAAGGGGTTGAGAAACAGCGGGCGCCGCCATCCGAGCTATCAAGCCGTGCTTTCTCATGAGTCCGCTCACAGTGGCCCAGACTGCGTCAAGCCTGCCTGGTGACGCGCGTCACGTCTGCCGGCCGGGCGCTGCTGCATTCTGGGGATGGTCACGACAGGACTCCAACCTGTGACCTCTGGCATGTGAGAGTCGTAGTTCTCGTGGTGCCAAAAAAAGTCGAGGAAAACTATGGCATACCAGGCCGAAATCAGTCGTAAGAACCCGGGTTGTTTCTTGTTTTTGGTGGACCAGTCGGAGTCGATGGAAGACCCTTTTGGCGGCGGAGAGGCTGGCAGACGGAAGGCCGAGGAGCTCGCGACGATACTCAACAAGCTTATTCATAATCTGTGCATCCGTTGCTCCAAGTCGGACTCCATCTACGACTACTTTCACGTCGGTGTGCTGGGCTACAGCGAAGACAGTTGTAAACCAGCGCTCGGCGGTGAACTGAGCGGGCGCTCTCTGGTACCGATCAGTGAATTGGCCAATAAGCCGTTGCGCATCGAAGACAGGGTAAAGCAATCGGACGATGGCGCCGGCGGAGTGATGGACCAAACCGTCAAATTTCCAGTCTGGTTCGATCCATATTCGAAAGGCGGCACTCCGATGTGCGCCGCGCTCAAGGAGGCAACCAAGATTGCCGAGGCGTGGTGTCAGGAGCATCCCAACGGATTTCCGCCGATCGTCATCAACATCACCGACGGCGAGGCAACGGATGGAGATCTTGTTGCCGAGGCGCGTAAATTGACGGCGGTCAGCGGCGAAGACGGTTCGGTGTTGCTCTTCAACATCCATCTTTCGTCGACGGCCGGACCATCGATCGAATTACCGGGCAACGGCAACAAACTGCCGGATCAACATGCCAAACAGCTCTTTGAAGCCTCATCGACGCTCACACCGTTCATGGTTGCACGCGCGACAGAGCTGGGTATGCCGGCCGAGGAAAACTCGCGAGGATTCATCTTTAACGCGCAACCGTTGCACGTAATCCATTTTCTCGATATCGGCACGCGACCGGCTAATGTGCATCTCCGGTGAGTAGCACTGCAGTGGGCACCTCCTGCGGTGAAGCACGCCACGCGGCGAACGCGTGCGACATCAAGGTCTTCTGCTGCCCAAAGTCGGGCAACAGTCTCGAGGAGTACGAGGATGCCTGGGCGCATCGGCAAACTCGCACCCCAGTCGGCATCCGCGTGGCGGTGGCTGACGGCGCCACCGAAAGCAGTTTTGCCAAGTTATGGGCCGTGCTGTTGGCCGAGAGCTATGTGCGAAGTG
>WNFY01000885.1_pt1 | contig 29769 bp, 26 predicted proteins | sample 5400091 | NCBI WGS metagenome assembly WNFY01 (sample SAMN13153364, study PRJNA577476) | soil metagenome | isolation source: 60 cm soil or saprolite under grassland replicate 1 | place: USA:California | collected 2016-06-15 | reverse complement strand
AAAGAGCTCACAAGCGCACCACTGGTGTCTACATTCCACAGCCTTTGCGTGCGCATTTTGCGTCAGGACATCGATAAGCTGAATGATAAGTACACTCGCACTTTTACTATCTATGATCAGGACGACTCACTCCGCCTAATAAAACAATGCATCAAGGATCTCGGTTACGACGAAAAGTACCTCGGCCAAAGGGCCACGCAGAGCGCAATCAGCTCCGCCAAGAATCGTGGCGAAGACGTTGAAGCTTTTGCCGCGCGCGCGGAGTATATCGATGAGAAACGCGCAGCGATGGCGCGAGTCTACGAAGCATACGAACAGCGTCTCCACACCAATAACGCCCTTGATTTCGACGATCTGCTAATCAAAACCGTCCGGCTACTGCGGAATGTGCCTGCGGTCAGGGAAAAATACAACAACAAGTTTCGCTACATTCTCGTCGATGAATATCAGGACACAAACTCACTTCAGTTCGCGCTTATCAGTTTGCTGACCGAAAAGCAGCAGAATATTTGCGTGGTGGGCGACGAAGACCAATCGATCTACAAGTGGCGCGGTGCCGATATCACAAACATACTCAACTTCGAAAAGCATTTTCCAAATACCCGAACCATCAGACTGGAGCAGAACTATCGCTCGACCCAAACGATTCTGGATGTGGCAGCAGCCGTAGTAAAAAACAACATTGAGCGCAAAGGTAAGAATTTGTGGACTTCAAATCCGCGTGGTGGAAGAGTGCGCTACTACCAGGGATTTGATGCGGAATCAGAAGCTCGGTTCGTAGCAGGGAAGATCCTTGAACACCGCGACGAAGAGCCCGACCTACGGGCAGCAGTCTTGTATCGCACCAATTCGCAATCGCGCGTCTTTGAAGAGGCAATGCGCCGCGCTGGTCTGCCGTACAACATCATCGGCGGTTTTTCATTCTATGAACGAATGGAAGTACGAGATGTCATTGCTTATCTGAAGCTGGCGCTCAACCCGAACGATTCGATTGCCTTGCAAAGAGTAATCAACAGCCCGCCGCGCGGCATCGGCAAACAGACGATCGATGAAATAGAACGCCGAGCAAAAAATTACGGCCTGTCGCTCTGGGAAACGATCGCGGTGATTATTGAGCAACCGGAGGGTTTGAATAGCCGGGCCGTCTCCGCTCTCAAAGGTTTTCGCAGAACCATTCTGCGTCTAATGCAACTAGCGGGCACGGAGGTTATTACTGAAGCCCGCAACGTTGTTCACTGCGCCGAGAACCTTACTACACGAAGCGCCGGCTCCTCAGCCGAAGCGAGTCAGCAGCGCGAACTCACTGCGCAGGGCGTCGACCCCGGAACGAAGGTGGCCTTGAAGGAAGGCCGTGACTCCACCGTCGATTCCTCTTCACCCGTCTCCGACATTGTCAGAGCGGCGATTCTGGATACGGGCTATGAACAAGCCTTGAAAACTGAGAAAACCGATGAAGCTGAAGCACGATTGGAAAACCTGCAGGAGTTAGTAAACGCTGCGGTGGATTACGACGAGCAGGGCCTCGAGGGCTTAAGAGAGTTTATCGATCACTCTGCTTTGGTATCCGATCAGGATCAGTACAAGCGGGACGCACCGGTAACGCTGTTAACAGTCCATTCCGCCAAAGGGCTGGAGTTTCCTCTCGTCTTTATTGTCGGCTTAGAGGACGGGTTGTTTCCGCATTCCCGGTCAGCCACGGACGCGGCCGAGCTGGAAGAAGAAAGGCGCTTATGTTATGTCGCGATGACGAGGGCCGAAAGATACTTGTACGTAACTCACGCAATGAAACGTAGGGTCTACGGTGAAGAACTCGCTTCCGAACCATCGCAGTTTCTGAACGAGATGCCGATCGATCTGCTGGAAGACCTGTCACTCGGAAAAAGTTGGCTTTCGTTTGCCAGGGGCTCATCGGCAATCGATTACGAACAGGGTGAATATCGTAAAGAACGCAAGAAGTATTCGGGTAAGACCAAAGCTCCAGGAACAATTGCGGGTAGCGAGGGTGCCGTTCACACGGGAAACGCAGAGTTCGTTCCAGGCTCTTACGTTCGTCACTCCAAGTATGGCCGCGGATTGATCTTGCGCCGGGAGGGCGTGGGTGATTCCACCAAGTTAACCGTAAGCTTCCCTGGCTACGGTCAAAAGAAACTGGTCCAAAAATATGCGAACCTCGAAAAGGGTTAGTCAGTCATTCACACCGAAACTGAGAAACACGAAAACGGCTGGGAGTGCATTCCCCCGGCCGTCCAATTCTTTAATAGCCAGTTCAGTCTTACCCATTGGTAAGCTCGGCGGCAATTTCGTTTGCATTAAAGACCTTCCGCAGGACTTCTAACATAGCTCGCGCATCAACGGAAATCGCGCGGTTGACCGACTCATCGTAAATGAAGTCGCCGACCAGCGACTGAATATTGCCGTCGAAGATTAGACCCACAAGTTCGCCGTTCTGATTGATGGTCGGGGAACCGGAGTTACCGCCGATGATGTCATTAGTCGACACAAAATTAAACGGCGTGCTCAAATCCAGAGAAGACTTCTTATCCATCCAGCGCGGCGGCAGGCTATAAGGGAATTCATATTTGAACCCCGCTGCCCGCTGGTAGAGACCACCGAGCGTGGTGAACGGTGTAATCTTCTTGCCGTTTTCCATGTAGCCTTTTACCGCTCCGTAAGAAAGACGTAAGGTGAAGGTCGCATCCGGATAGAGCTTAGTACCTTCAGTCTCGAAAAGAGCACGCGCTATCTTGCTATAGTTCGCGCGTTCAACCCCGGTGACTTCGTTTTCATAACGCTTGCGCAACTCACGCGCTTTCGGATCGATCAGCCGAGCCAGCGCGATCATGGGATCGGTCGACGACTCGATCGCCTGACTCCCACCGGCCGCCAATTGCTTCCGATACGCTGGGTCTTTCAATTTGGTGCCTTCGATCAACTCGTTGGCACGAACTTCGGGAGTTTCGCCGTTGAGAACCTGCTTGACCAACGGATCATCGGCGCCTAACAACTCAACCATAAATCCAAGTGAGTCAGCCAGCTTCAGTTTCTCGAAATCTTCGTGGATAGGTGCCGGTGAATAAAGTGCTAAATCAAGCGAAGCCCGACGAGCATCTGTGAACTCGGGCAGCCTATCGGCGTTCGGCTTTTCATTCTCGGCCGCCAGCCTGACAAGCGTGCGAGCAAAACCAAAAAGAGTGGTATTGAAACCGCCAGCCTGATCGAAAATTCTTCTCTCGCGTATGTATGACGGCAGACCCTGATGCGCTTTGGCAATTGCATCCCAGGCATCGCCATACATCTTCTGCCGCTCAACATTTGCCGCGACCGATTTGCGCAGCGCGTCTTCGTCTTTCATCTTGCGAGCTATCAAAGTCTTATCTTTCAAGCCCTCGACCTGCCCCCGGTAGACTTTCAAACTGTTCTGAATACTGTTCAAGTCATTCTGGGCTTGTCGGGTTTGTTCCTCTCCAAGGGCCATGTATTTCTTGAGCATCGTTTCTCGTCGCTCAAGCAATCGCAGAATAATCGGGATACTGGTGTCACGCAATTCCTGCAAGTGAGCGACAGTATCTAACCGTGCCGTCGAACCTGGATTGCCAGTGACAAACACCAGGCCACCGTCCTTGATCCCCGTCGTCGACCATTTGAAATAGTTTGCGGGATGCACTGGCTGATCATTTTCGTAAATTCGCACCAGGGCCATGTCTATATTGAAACGCGGAAAGTTGAAGTTGTCGGGGTCGCCACCGAAAAACGCCGCCTGAAACTCAGGAACAAAAACCAGCCGGACGTCGGTATATTTCTTATAGCGATAGAGATTGTATTGGCCGCCCTGATAAAGCGTGATCACGTCAGAGCGAAGAGCCGTGGCTTTGGTTGATTCTCCCTCGATTGCCGCAATCTCCGAACGGCGTGCGGAAAATGCATCGGCGTCAGACATGCCAGACTTGACCGCGCCGTTGACACGACTGGTTACGTCTTCGATGCTCATCAGCACGTTGAGTTCCAAACTTGGTGCTTTGATCTCTTCTGCCCGGGTGCGGGCGACAAATCCTTCTTTCGCCAGGTCTTTGTCCGGCGTGCTTACGTCGTTAACGATATCTTCGACAATGTGATAGTTGGTCAGCACCAGGCCAGTCGGTGAAACGAACGACCCGGAGCCTCCATTATTGAACCTGACAGAAGCCAGCTGAACTTTTTTTAGCCATTCGTCAGTGACATCGAATCCGTATTTTTTCTTTATGTCCGCCCTGGGAACATTGTTGAACGTCCACATGCCTTCGTCGGCGAGTGCGGTGAGATGGAGACCTTGTAAACTAAACAGCGCCAGTAGTAGCGCACACAGGGATTTTCTAAATTTCATCGTTACCTCGAGAAGTTAGTCTAGTAGGAGAAGACTTTAGAGCGTTGCGCGTTCTATTTAGATGCCTGAGCTGGAAAACCGTAAACCGGAATCTGGAAACAGTCAACTACCGGAATGGGAGGATAGTTCCAACTTCCTGTGCAATCTCTTTCATTCTCAGCATTCAAACCTTGGGGGGCACAGCACAAAAACAGGGTATTGGAAGAACAGGAGAAGATCCTATCCTTGTTCTCCGATACCCTGGTTGCTTTTCCGCCCTCTCTCTTCCTTACCTAGTCGAGTGTGCCTCGATCGCGCATGCGGATGTATTCATCGAGCGGCAAATCACTGTAGCCGCGCTCTTTCATCTTTCGAATGTAGGTTGCACTGACCCCATGATCCCGAAGGCGTATCAATTGATCGACCGGTAGGTGATCAAATCCAACCTCTTTGAGTTCCTGGATGAACGACGGGTTGACGCCGTGGTCTTTCATTCGTCTTAAGTCGTCGATCGGCAAACGAACGTAGCCGAGGGGCAGAAGTTCTTCGACGAATTTTGTGCTGACACCGTGATCCTTTAAGGTAATCCAATCATCGAGTGGGAGACTGGCATAGCCCGCCTTAGTGAACTCGCTGATAAAATTGGCGCTGACGCCATGGTCCTTAGCACGAATGAGTTCCTCCGGCGCGAGCCCTGTGAACCCTAGCGCTCCAAGCTCGCGGATGAAGCTCAAACTCGCGCCGTAGTCTTTCATGCGGACGAGGAGATCGGTCGACTTTAGAGAATACCCCAGGCTCTTCAAGCCCTCAACATATTCCAAACGCACACCATGATTACCTATCCTGACAAGCTGCTCGAGTGTAGGTGTTTCATAACCCTGGACTTTTAGTTCAGCAACTAAAGCGAAGCCAACATCGTTAATCGCCAGCGACAGAAGTTGCTCGTCTGTTGGCGTGCCAAATCCCTGCTTGTCAAGCTCCGCGGCAAAGGTCCGGCTGGGGCTGAAGGTAAAGTGTCCGGAACCGTTTCCATCCTTGAACCAGCCGTCGAAGGTGAACGCGCCCGCATCGCGCTTTAATTGAAACTGCACATGAGTGCCAGACGACATCACCTGTTCATGCGTTAGTCCGGCGAGTTGCTCCAAAGGAATGTCAAATCCCGTGTTGTTATAGCTGAAGCCTCCGCCGTCACGTTGTCGTGTGTGGCGCATTGTCAGCTGTACCTTGGTATCACCAGTCTTGGCTTCAATCAGCCACTGATTGGTGCTTGAATCCTGTGGATCTGAGTAAGTGACGTGAGATACAGGAAAACAGGCCCATCCGAGTGTCAGAATTGCCACAAGCACGGCGAACCGGAGTCGGATATCAGCCAGGGTAAAGGCGAGTTTTCGAGCTATAGATTTCATGCGGCAGCCTCCCCAGAGAGTTTGGTACAAGGGACAAGATATTTTTTAATTCGGAGCACGGCTAAGTTCAGCTTAGGGCGGTTAGCGAACTCTGCAACTAATGCTGGTTCTGTGAGGTAAACACCGCCCTCGCTCCTTTTGTGGCGCGCAACTTCAGGTGATTAACTACTAATCAAGAATTGCTTACATTCAGGGCTTCACTTTACCAGATGAAGTCGGCTGCTCGCTAACTGTTGTCTTGGGCCTGATGGTCACCTCGTTGCCGCATTGCCTGCAAAGATAGCTTTCGCTGTTTTGGGCTGCGGGTACCAGCCAGAGACAACCGCACGACCGGCACAAAATAGTGGAGCCGAGCAGCCATTCGTTAATGCCCATTTGTTTTTCTACCCGCATCTGATTACCCCCGGTATTGGTTCGCCCTCTTCCCAAGTGAAAAATAAGTATGAGTTTTGTAACCTACAAAGGATGCGTTTGTTTCAATAATGTGTGCCGGCTTGTTCACATTACCCGGAGGTTGACTCTGGACAAACGGAGTTTGACAATCGCTTAACATGCGAAGAACTAATAGAACTGGGCGAAACTCCAGAACCAAGCGAATCAGTGCCTTTGGCCGGTGCCTACTTGCTGAATGGCGAAAACTCCAACTACCCTTTTCATCGGAAACGGTTGTCCTTGCAGTATCCGGCGGCGCTGACTCAACCGCCCTGCTGCTGGCCATTCATGAACTGATCAAAGCCCGCAAACTCTCCCTGAGAATCTGTGTTGCTCACTTGGATCATGGATTGCGGAACGCGAGTAGAAAAGACGCCAAGTGGGTCTCAGAACTCGCTAGAGAGCACGGATTTCAGGCAGTGATCGGGCGGAAAAAAGTGAAGGAACTGATGCGTGAAAACGGCGACAACCTGGAGCAAGCTGCCAGACGCGCCCGTTATGAATTCCTCGAACGAATCGCAAAGAAGCAGGGAGCACGCTTCGTATTGACCGCACACACAATGGACGACCAGGCAGAAACGGTGCTGCTTCGCCTGATGCGTGGAAGCGCCAGTATTGGTTTAGGGGGAATGGAACCCATGCGGCCGCTGCATCGTGGTTCGAAGATCCAACTGGTGCGACCGTTGCTTTGGGCTCGTCGGAATGACACTGAAAGCTATTGCCGGGCACGAAAGACTGAATTCCTTATTGATGAGATGAATCACGACGAACGATTTACGCGCGTAAAAGTTCGCAAACAGCTGCTGCCCTTGATGCAGTCATTTAATAACAGGATCGTTGACGCGCTTTCACGCACAGCGACTCTCCTGCGTGAAGACAGCGTTTTTCTCTTCAGTAGTGCTAGCGAACTCCTGCGGTTGGCCAGCGAAGAGCTGACGACCGAAAAAGGTGAAACCAAACCACCGCTCCTTAACGTAAGTTTGCTCGCTGGTGCGCCTCCCGCTCTACGCAGAAGGGCCTTGCGACAGTGGATTTCTGAGGCCAGAGGCGACGCGCGCAGGTTGGAGATGGTTCACCTGTTGGCCGTGGAAGCGCTGCTGGAAGGCGCTTCAGGCGGACGAACCGCAGAACTACCGAATGGAGGAAAAGTTAGACGAAAACGGGGTTGGCTCGAACTTGAGTTCGAAAACGATTGAAAAAGCGGCGAGCAGACTCTATATTCAATGCGGAAGACACCGCCGGCATGAGAAACGGCGGTTTTTCAGTTTGTCACCACACGTCTGGAGGCGGCGCCAGTTGCTCGCTGGTGGAACCGCAAAAACATTTGCGCGTGGAACAAAATTGAATGTCTGATGGACGCGGTGGGTCGAACGTCTCAAACAAAGCTCGGCCAATGAGTCCACCGGCTTTTGCACAACTTGATGTTGTAGCTGCGCATCCAAGACCCGGGTTATTTGGGACTGGTAGTTCGTCGCTTTCAGGCCTGGGCGATTAGCCGGAGAGCCGGAAGCGACAAAGGATGCCCGAATGAGGTATCATCGGGCGTCGGAGGCGTTGATGAATCTGAGTTCTACTGCAAGGCAAATCGTATTCTGGCTCCTGATAATTGCGGGAGCTCTTTTGCTCTATAAGCTTGTCAACCCGCGTGGGAACGGTTACCAACCGGTCGACCTCACAAGCATCGATCGAATGATTCAAAGCGGGGAATTAAAACAGCTGACAGTCAAGCAGACGGAGACTGTCGCTTTTGACAACCAAAATCGGGAATATCGCGTCGCGCTTTCAAACGAGCCGGCAAAAAACGACCTGCTGAAGGCTGCGCGCGAAGTCGTAAACGGAAAACCGCGTGTGCCCAAAGTCGAAGAAGAGTCAGGTAGCAGTTATATCTGGCCGATGCTGATTACGTGGGCTCCTCTGCTGTTTATTATTGCCATCTGGATCTTTATGCTCCGGCAAATGCAGTCTGGGGGCAATAAGGCGCTCTCATTTGGCAAGTCGCGTGCAAAGTTGCTCAACAACCAGCAAAAGCGGGTCACATTTAAGGACGTGGCTGGCGTAGAAGAAGCCAAAGAAGAGCTCCAGGAAATCATAGAGTTTCTCAAGGAGCCGCAGAAGTTTCAAAAGCTTGGGGGACGAATTCCCAAGGGAGTTCTGATGATGGGACCTCCGGGAACGGGCAAGACCTTACTAGCCCGCGCCATTGCAGGTGAGGCAAACGTTCCGTTTTTCTCGATCTCGGGATCTGACTTCGTTGAGATGTTTGTGGGCGTGGGAGCATCCCGTGTTCGCGACCTTTTTGAGCAGGGCAAAAAGAACGCGCCGTGCATCATTTTTATCGATGAAATCGATGCGGTTGGTCGCCATCGCGGAGCGGGACTCGGTGGTGGACACGATGAACGGGAACAAACGTTAAATCAGTTGTTGGTTGAGATGGACGGCTTCGAGTCGAACGATGGCGTGATACTGATTGCCTCGACAAACCGTCCTGATGTTCTGGATCCGGCCTTACTTCGCCCGGGCAGATTTGACCGTCGGGTCGTTGTTTCACGTCCTGACGTGCGCGGACGCGAAGGCATCTTGAAAGTTCACACGCGCAAAATTCCGCTGGGCGAAGACGTTGATATCTCGGTGATCGCACGCGGCACACCAGGTTTCACCGGGGCCGACCTGGCAAACCTTGTCAATGAAGCGGCACTAAATGCCGCTCGTTACAACAAGAAGCTCGTCGCGATGGGCGATTTCGAATTGGCCAAAGACAAGGTGTTGATGGGCGCCGAGCGTAAGAGCATGGTGATCTCCAACGAGGAGAAGCGAGTCACTGCTTACCACGAAGCTGGTCACACACTGGTTGGTTTGAAAGTTCCAAACGCTGATCCGGTGCACAAGGTTACGATTATTCCCCGCGGTATGGCGCTGGGCGTAACGCAACAGCTTCCTGAAGGTGACCGGCACAACTACAGCGAAGAATATCTCCTGGGGCAGATTGCAATCCTGATGGGTGGACGAATTGCGGAGGAGACTTTCCTGGGCGGCATCACGACCGGAGCGTCAAACGATATCGAGCGCGCTACTGAGTTGGCCCGCGCGATGGTTTGCGAATACGGCATGTCTGAGATGGGACCGCTGACCTTCGGCAAGAAGGAAGAGCAAATTTTTCTCGGACGCGAAATTGCCCAACACCGCGACTTCTCGGAAGACACAGCGATCAAGATCGACAAGCAGGTCAAGAAAATCGTCACTGCTCAGTTTGAGCGGGCTAAAGCAATCATTGAAGAGAATCGCGACACAATGATCCGGTTGGCTGAATGCCTGCTCGAGCGGGAGTCGCTGGACGCGGTCGAGATTCGGCGGATTATTGCTGGTCTGCCGCTTGACGAGATTCAACCCGTATCTGATTCGGGCAGCAACGACAATGACCGGCCGCAGTTAAAAGAACCGGCAGCCAAATCGCTGAAGCCGATTCTCCCACCGATAACCGGAGGCAATCCCGCGCCGGCTTAAGACGGAGCAACATGAATGGAAGAAGGGGAATGGGCATAACCCGTTCCCCTCTTTGTTTGTGCAGGAGAACGTAAAATAGCCAGCCATAGAAGGATGCGGGATTACACGGAATTGAATCCCGCAGGGATTTCGGATAGTAACAACACGTCGATCTCAAAGTGAACCACTACCCCATTTTTCACTAACCTTCTTTTCACCTATCATTGCCTGCATGACCAGCGCTTGGCACATCACAGGCCGAACTCTACCCACCGGTGAGCGCACACTGATCATGGGGATCCTGAATGTCACGCCCGACAGCTTCAGCGACGGCGCTCAATTCCTCGCGCCAGACAAAGCCATCAAGCATGCCGAGCAAATGATCGACGAAGGCGCCGACATAATCGACGCGGGCGGTGAGTCGACACGTCCCGGCGGAACAACTGTCTCAGCGGACGAAGAGATCCGGCGCGTCGTTCCTGTTATCGAAGCACTCGCAAAGCGCACGAATATTCCTATCTCCGTCGACACCACGAAGTCTGAAGTCGCGCGTGCCGCGCTTGAGGCTGGCGCCGCCATCGTTAACGACATCTCCGCTCTGCGCTTCGATTTCTATATCGCTGACGAAGCAGCGAAAGCAGGCGCCGGCCTGGTGCTAATGCATTCGCGCGGCACTCCCGCCACACTGCACCGTCTGCCTCCTGTCGCTGACATCCTCGCTGAAGTAACCAATAGTCTGAGCGCGAGCGTCAACATGGCAGAACGCCGCGGCGTGAAGCGAGAGTCAATTGTTCTGGATCCCGGCATTGGCTTTGGCAAAAGCCAGGAGCAGAACCTTGAATTGATCGCGAAGATTGATCAACTTGTCCTCGCCTTCCCTGATTTGTCGATCATGATAGGAACATCAAGAAAGTCCTTCATCGGGAAGCTGCTAGATAACGCACCCGTCGAAGATCGACTACACGGGACGATGGCTTCAATTGCGGCGGCAATTCTCCATGGCGCACAGATAGTCAGGGTGCATGATGTAAAGGCCGCATTTGAGACGCTGAAGACCATCGATGCAGTCAAGGCACGGCGCCTGAAATCGTGATGCTCCCGCATACAGAACCGTGGATCCTTCACTTGGACCGCATTCCGCCCGCTACGAGCACCGTAGGGTGCGATGATCTCGCAAAGTGCTTACTTTCGGACGTCGGTTTGCGCTGCGCGCTCATGACGTGCGGGACGAGTGAAGAGCTTGAATGGTGAAACGCGAGGACAACAGAGGGCAGGCCGGATTCAGACGTTGGGCCTGAATACCGAAAATGAACCAGTAGTTATGAATGCGCTGCCGCAGCATTTGTAGGAAGACTGTTATACTCAGCGGCATGTGCGACAACAAAAAAGTCAAAGATGTGAGCAGCGACGAACAGGAGGGGTTGGGCCCTGCTGCCAATCGGGATTCAGGTGATCCAGATAAAGAGGACCAGGCGTCGGATGCAGGCAGACTCAAGCCTGTGCGACCCAGGATTGGTGAAAGCACAGACAACCTCAAACAGAGATCTGAGTGGTTCCAGAAACGCTCTGGTAAGGAGTGAGCAAAGTAGTGATTGAGATTAAGGGTCGGTAAGTTCGCCGACTAATCTGTCTGCATCCAACCAGGGAATCCCTTTCTTATGATCAAGAACAGGCATGGCAGACAGGCGCTACAGCTGCAACCGCCAGATGCTTCTGCCATAGGTCGCCACCAACAGCGCCTTATCCTTAGTGTGATAGACCAGATCGATCACCATCGCGTTTGGCAAATTCTTCGTTAGGTTCATCCAGGTTCCTGCCTCAGTCTCCAGTGCAAACACGCCTGCGTCGTTGCCGACATAAAGTCTGTTCGGTTCTTCGCTCCGAATCAGCAACGCATGATGAGGCACGTCTGGAAGCTGGCCGCGATCGACATCCTCCCAGGTGGAACCTCCGTCTCTGGAACGAAAGACATGCGAGTGACCGAAGTTGGCTACCGTCGCAAAAATGAGGTTAGCATCCGTGGGGCTCGTTTCCAGTCGCGTTATGGTATGCCCAGGCAGCATGGAACTTGAAATGTTTGGGCTCCAGGTGTCGCCTCCATCCAGGCTGCGGAAGAAACCACCATTCTCCGTGCCGACATAGACTTTCTTTGCATTGGCGGGGGCCACCTCGATCGCCGAGATCGAGCTGCCATCCAGAGTCGGCGACACAGGTGTCCAGTTGTTGGCATCGTTTCTGGTGCGCCAGACTCTGGACGAGCCGGTGAAGACGGTGTTCGGATCCGTTGGGTCTAGGGTGATGTAGGCCATCCATACTGAGTTCTTTTCGGCAGCAGGCGCGGGAGGCGTAACGTTTTTGGACTGACCGCCTCGGAAGCGATAAATGTGCAGGTTGTAGTAAGAAGCATAAACGTGACCTGCATTGAGAGGATCAAAGACAATCCAACCCCCATCGCCACCCAGCAACTCAAGAAAGCTGCTACTGGATCCACTATTGGTAATCACAGTGCCGTTATCCTGGGCGCCTCCGCCGTACACCAAACCGCTGCTCTGGGCCACGTCCATGTCATAAAACATCGTTACTGAGAGCCCGCTACTGCGATTGGTCCAGGTGCGGCCAGCGTTCTCACTGACATCCAGTCCGCCGTCGTTGCAGTCGTAGACGCGGTCGGGAACTGCCGCGGGCATCAGGAGTGCATGATGATCGGCATGTGCATATTTCGGATCGCCGCGTTCGAGATCCCACTGAGTGATCTGCCGCCAGGTTTTTCCCCCATTCTTCGTCTGGTGTAAATCGACGCCACCGCAAATGACCTGGTCTGGATCGTTGGGATGGATGACAATTGAGTTACCATAGGAGATCTGTCCTTCATCGGCAAAATGATTGCCGCCCACCTCTTTCCAGGTATTACCCGCATTTGCGCTGCGAAAGACACCCAGCAACAAATCTTTATCAGAACTAGCTTCATCATTGGCGAAGGCGAAAAGCACCTGAGGACTTGAATGGCTGATAGCCAGGCCAGTCCGGCCGAAACGTGCTGGATCTGGAAGGCCACCGGTCAAATGCGACCAGCTCTTTCCGCCATCGGTTGACCGCCAGATCCCGCTACGCGCACCTTGCTCCGTGAAAGTGGCAAAGATTGTGTCTTTCTTTGCGGGATGAAAAATGATGGAGTGGCACCAGTAGTTCTTTGTAGAGATGAACGTTTCGCGCCGCCAGGTTACTCCGGCGTCGCTGGAGACGAACATGCCCCCAAAATCACTTCCCGTTTGACTTAATTCGCCGTACCCAACTCCACCAATCAAGACGTGGCGGGAATCAAATGGATCAACGGCAATAACTCCCATTCGTCTCGGAAGGCCAGTCCGTTCCGTGGAAGCGAGGAGTTGCCACTTGTGGCCCCCGTCAGCACTTTGGTAGAGCCCGACGCCTGGATACGAATCCGCGGAAAGATTTGCCTCACCGGTGCCACAATAAATCGTGTCAGGATTCTTCGGATCTACCGCCAGCGAACCTATGTTCAGAATGTCCTGATCGTTCCAGAACGACTGCCAGGTTTGCCCGGAATCGTTGCTCTGCCAGACGCCGCCGCCTGCTGCGCCAACCCAGATGCGTTCGGGATGCAGCGGATGACAGGCAATACAAGTCAGCCGACCACCGGTATTTGTCGGACCTACACACTCCCAGTTTGCGGTGATGTTTGCCGGCGAGGCGAGTGCCTTTTGCGCCCGCTCGCGCTCGCGAACTAATGTGCGCACAGGAGCTTCCCTTACCGGCCACGTTGTGCGCGTCTGGAACCAAACACTTCTCGCCTTATGATTCGAGAGACGGACAGATGGACCCTGCCGTTTCTTGCGCGGACCAGGCCGCAGCAGCGCGCCTGAAACGACGGGCCCTATTGTGATCTCATCGGTGGCTGAGTGCTGACTTGCAGACCTTGGCCGAACGGCTTTTTTTTCAGTTCGTGATCTTCTGTCGTGTTGGCTTGGCATGACATCTCCTATCTACTCGTATTTGGTGGTTTGAATCACAACATGCAAAGGAGGATCAAAGGCGACACGAAGTCTCGCCAAATGAGTCCTTGAGCGGTCGAATAAGAATGTTGAGATCGTTTCGGCTGGTATCGGAGGAATGCTGCTGGAGCGCAGGCTCATAGGACCAACCTGTTAGAGTTGCGGTTGTGTGAGAGGTCATGTAACGGTCAGACGCGCGTAACGCAGCCACTGACTACAGAACCGAGGAGCGGTCTCGTCAGATGGCAATGATTTGCGGCCACTCCGTTTTCAGTTTTCAGACCCACACTCTGCCCCAAGTGCCGTGACAATATTCCAAAATCTATTTGCGCGTCAATGGCTCTCTCCGAAATGACTCTCTCCGAAACAAGTGCTAAACCTCTTGTTTCTTGCGCAAGGTTTCCTGCGTGATTCTGACGACGGCGGGCCTTTAGGAGCGAAGCTTTCGTAACGACTATTCCGCCTGAACTAAGGCGGTGAGGCCCTTGCAGTGGGTACACTTCATCTTACCGTAAGAATCAGGGGAGACTTGGCCTCCCTTATCACTGCTAGTTGCCAGTCAAACGGGTGGCGCGACTCAAGAAGCCCAGGTTGACTGCAACTTGCCCTATGCGTGCGTCGTGCGAGAGAATCCACTACTTCGATTTAATAACTGTTGCTGGAAAGAGAGTCGTTTAATGAGAAAGGTCCTGAGCGTTTCGTTTTTCAGCTTGATGGTCTTGTTCGTGTGCGGCTTCGCGGAATGCTATAAGCCCGTCACGAAAAACCAGCTCCCCGAACGAATTCATACCGTCGCCGTTCCGGCATTTCAAATGGAGAGCAACGCGCTGCGCTATAAGATAGAATCGCGCTTCACTGACGCAGTGATGACCGAGCTTGTGCATCGCGGGCGGGGGTTGCGTGTGCAGGGGCAGCGCGAGGGCGCCGACGCAGTAATCGAAGGCGTCATCAAGAGTTTCAACTTTAGCGGTGTACTGCTCGACGACAAAGGCCGCGCCCGTATCTTCGAGATTACGATTGCCGCCGCTGTGACAGTGCGCGATCAAACCGAAAATCGCGTCCTTTATGATAATCAGAACTTTGTATTCCGCGGCGAGTATGAGTTTGCCGACGACCCACGCAGCTTCTTTAACGAGGAGGATCCGGCGGTGCTCAGGATGGCTCGTAGCTTCGCCGAAAGTATCGTGTCCACTCTGATCAACGCAGTCGAGGTCAAGAAGTAATGTCAACCATTTCACGTGTTGAGCTTGATCGTTCCCTGCGCGAAGGTCGTCTGCGACCTCTCTATCTCTTAATAGGCACTGAAAGGTATCTGCGTACGGCAGCCGTGCGCGAGATTACCAATACTGCCCTCAGCGACACCCTGCTCCGCGAGTTCAACGAATGCAGTTTTAGCTTATTGAGTGAGCGCATCGACTCGGCTATCGCCGCTGCTGAACAACTGCCGATGATGGCAGAGCGTCGTGTGGTAAGAATCAGAGACTTTGCCAAACTGCGGGAGGCGGACGAAGAGATCCTCATCCGTTACCTCGGCAACCCGGTGGATTCGACTGTGATGATCTTTATCGCGGACGAACTGGACAAGCGCAAGAGAGCGACGAAAACTTTACTCGAGAGATGTGCGGTGGTGGAGTTTACTCCGCTTAAGGACGCGGAGGCTAAGGCTTGGGCCAGAGTGCGACTGAAGGAATTGAAGGTTACGGCTGATGATCAGGTGCTCGCCGAGGTTATCAGGCTCGTCGGAACCAACGTGCAGACGCTTTTCAGTGAGTTGGACAAACTTGCCGCTGCTGCGGCCGCTACTGGCAAGCTCACGTTGGAGTTGGTAGACGAACTAATCGGTCGCTCTCGTGAACTTTCAAATTTCGAGCTGGGCGATCATGTGCTGGCTCGCAATCGAAAGCGCGCGCTCGAAACCTTGCACCGACTCCTCGACGACGGCGTCGAACCAGTGATGCTCATCGGTCTCATTGCCGGTAACTATCATCGGCTCGCACTGGGAAAGCACTTATTGGCGCGAGGATTGCGCGATGACATCTTTAAAAACATGTCAATACCACCCTTCAAGCGGGATGCTTTTATGTCCACGCTGCAGCGCAGCGACTCGGCCACAATAGCTCGCGGCATCCAGTTGATCGCCGCTGCCGATCTGGCTATCAAGACTTCGCAAGCGACACCCCGACTCCAACTTGAAATGCTCGTTTGCGAGTTAGCGAGTTAGACAATACCCAACGACTTCCTGTCCGGTATCACCCACGACCGTCGCGCCTCGTCAGACCACAAAATCTCCCTGGTGTAGTATTCCAAAGCCAAATCCGGATTCTGCCGCAATTCGATCACCCGGTTGCACCTCTCTACCAGGGAGGCGTCGGGCTCAGTTCCGCTCAGCGTTTGACTTACAATCCTGATCCAAAACACCGTAAGTGTTTCATTGTATTTCTCCCGGCCGACCCCATGGTAATCCAGAAAGCGCAACAAAGCAGCGCGCATCTTATTAGTGGCCTGCTCGAGGGTTGAGTTTCTTAAATACCAGACGGCGACGGTCAAATGCTCTCGATGCTTGAACACTGCTTTGCCGGTGCGGCATGATTCAAAGTTGCGCACAACCGCTTCTATCTCGTCCGCCGTTTTATAGAAAACAGTCATAACAAAATACTCTCACACAACGGGTCTGTCGTTGTGCTCCTGGGTGATACAGATTCTTAGGAACCTTCGTTGTTCTGGACGCCTTTGTCTGGGGGCGCCGTTAATACAAAAACGAGGCGGGTCGAATTCGACCCGCCTCGTTTTTGTATTAAAAATTGCTCGTCTGCTTACTTGCTGGCTACGCTATTAGCCGCTATCGTCAGCCGTGACTTGTATCGCGCCGCTGCGTTGGCATGGAGCACGCCTTTTTGCACAGACTTATCAATAATGGAAACGGCTTCCGGCAACAACTGATCTATCTCTGTCTTGTTATCCGAATCGACAGCACTGCGCAGTTTCTTGATATAGGTTCTGACCTTAGTGCGATGACCACGATTGATCAATTTCCGGCGCTCGTTTTGGCGCATCCGCTTCTCTGCTGATTTATGATTCGGCATCAGATATCTCCAAAATATATCTCCACAAAACTCAAAACCCTCTCAAAAACGAACCAAATGCGCCCCAGAAGACCCGATTCGATTCTAAGAGCAAGCGTCGGAGTATAGGTTTCACGACCGCGAGTGTCAAGCGACGAGAACTGGGCGCGCAGGCCGTCGTGGCTGTTATATTTGACACCCACTGGAGCGCTGTAGTAGCGTCAAACTCGCAACATATGTTAACAATCTTGCGGCCCACCCAACCTACGCGCTATCACCTCCAACCCGTTCAGCGCTGCGAGGGAGAAAGTTCCAGCATTTGAAGAAGATCGAGCTTCCGCCAAGGGGACTGGAGACTTTGTTTGGTGTTCACGATCAGAACATCAAGTATTTGGAGTCTCTGCTTGACGTCCGGATCGATGCTCGTGGTCAGGACGTATCGATCGATGGCGATCCGGCAGACGTCGAAACCGCCCAACGCATACTCGAAGACTTTTCTGACCTCTTTAAAGAAGGCCGGCAATTCACCGACAAAGAGCTGCGCGAAGCCTTTGCCCAGATTGCGGAAGATCGTGCTTTTAGTCTGCGCGACTACTTCACCAAAGCCCGCTTCAATCCAGCCGGCAAGAAGCAGGTCGCGCCGAAGTCGGCCAACCAGCGCAAATACATTCAGGCAATTCAGGACGAAGACGTCGTCTTTGGTATCGGAGTGGCCGGCACCGGGAAGACCTATTTGGCTGTGGCCATGGCCGTCCAGGCGTTGATGCAGAAACAAGTGAATCGCATTGTGCTCGCGCGCCCGGCAGTTGAGGCGGGTGAGAAGCTCGGTTTTCTGCCCGGCGACCTGCAGGACAAAGTCGATCCCTACTTGCGTCCGCTCTATGATGCCCTATTCGACCTCATCGATTACGAACGGGTAACACGCCTGTTGGAAAAACGCGTCATTGAAGTGGCGCCACTGGCGTTTATGCGCGGCCGAACACTGTCAGACGCATTCATTATTCTCGATGAAGCCCAGAACACAACCAGCGAACAGATGAAGATGTTTCTCACGAGGATCGGTTTCGGTTCTAAGGCCGTGATCACCGGAGACGTGACTCAGGTTGATTTGCCAACCGGAAAACGGAGCGGCCTGATCGAAGCCGAACGCATCCTCGCAGACATCAAGGGCATTAAGTTTATCTACTTCACTGACAAAGATGTCGTGCGTCACAAGCTCGTACAGATGATCATCAGAGCTTACGAAGAGCATGGCAAGAAGAGCCACATCTAAATAAGGTGATGAGTTTGGTGAGCGGTAATCAGTGATGATCGATGTTGTGAATAGACAAAGAAAGCGAAAGATCCAAACTGGAGCGTGGACCACTCTTGCCGGACAAGTGCTCAGGGCAATCGGCAAACACGGCAGCTCAGCGACTATTGCTTTTGTTTCCGATGTCAGGATTCGTGAGTTAAACCGGAGATTTCGCGGGATTGACAAAGCGACCGATGTGCTTTCATTCCCGGAGACTTATCCTGGGGAGCAACCGGAAGAGCCAAACCTCGGCGACATTGCTATTTCGGTAGAAAGGGCTGAAGCTCAGGCCAGAGAAAACAACCTGGACTTTGACGAGGAGATTTCTCAGCTTATTCTTCATGGACTATTGCATCTCTGCGGCTATGATCACGCTAAAGACAGTGGCCAGATGAATCGGCTGGAACTGCGATTGCGGCGCAAACTTGGGATATGAGATGGGGTCAGTTGTCTGTAGTCAGTTGTCCGTAATCAGTTGTCAGTGGTCCGTTGTCAGTCGTCAGTTGTGCAACCACCACGCCAACGGACCACGGACCACTGACTTACCTGACAATTTGCGATTCAGCGTTTACCATTAACCTTCGATGGAAATTGAAATAGGACTCACGTTCCTGCTGCTCGTTTTTCTCTCGTTGCTGGCAACGGTCGACATGGCCTTCGGTCAGCTAAGCGATGTCGGCCTGCATCGCCTGAGCGGGGAGAGCGAGGATAAACCTGAAGCACGCTCCAGAGTCTTCCTGCAGCAGGTGCTGGAAAACCGGCCGAGATTCAGCTTTGCGCTTGCGGCGATGATTCAGATGTTACTTGTCGTCGTCGCCGTACTGATTACCTCAATCTCCCTGAGTCTTTTTTCGGATCCCCGTTTTGTGTTGGTAGGTCTTGTTGCCGGACTCATCCTCGCAGGTATCTTTCGCCAGCTGATTCCACTGCTGATAGCGGCACGTAATCCGGAAGCAACCCTTCTTTTTCTGTTGCCTGTCGTGCGGCTCTTTTTCCCGCTAATGGCCTTTATCGCCGACCCCTTCCAAAAACTGTTTGACCGCTCCCGACGCAGAGATCAGGAAACGGAAAACGGCGATGAAGAACCGGAGGACGACAATGGCGGGGACCTGCAGGCCCTCATTGACGTGGGGGAAGCCGAAGGCATCCTGGAAGAAGAAGAGGGCGAACTGATTCATTCGATCATTGAATTCGGCGACACTCGCGTGAGTGAAGTGATGACGCCGCGGCCTGATATTGTCGCATTGCCCCTCAGCGCAACAGTGCGTGAAGCAAGGGATGTCATCATTGAGTCAAAATACTCACGGCTGCCAGTCTATCGAGACCAGATCGACAACGTCGAAGGTATTATCTACGTAAGAGATCTGTTGCAGCGGTGGGCGGATGGACAGGAGGATGAGAAGATTGGGCCGCTGATTCGCTCGGTCTATTTCGTGCCGGAAACAAAGCCCGTGGCCAAACTCCTGGAAGAAATGCAGAAGGCGCACGTGCAGCTTGCGATGGTGATCGATGAGTATGGCGGCGTCTGTGGGCTCGTCACCGTCGAAGACATTCTGGAAGAGATAGTAGGTGAGATTGAAGACGAAGATATTGCCGGAGAAGAACTGCACGAGATCGTTGAAGAAGGTGAAGGCTGTTATGAAGTCCTGGGCTCCACGGAGATCGGCAAGATTGAGCGCCTCTTCGATATGGAGATCGAGGCCGACGACTTCACAACTATCGCAGGGTTGGTTATCAACGAGGCGGGCCAAGTGCCGGCGCCCGGCGAACACCTCACTTTCCGCGGACTCGACGTTGAAGTGCTGGAAGCCGACGAACGTCGTATCGGACGGTTGAGAGTCAAGCGCTCGGCAGAGAAGAACCTTACAGAAATGAGCCAGGCAAATTAAGATGAGCGACAAACTGCAGACACTCGCGGGACTTCTTTCTGAACGCTGGCGCGAGCCGTCCACGTGCGAAGCGTGCGGCAACGAGTTTGTCTGTGGCGCCACGTTAGCCGGTTGCTGGTGCACCGAGATCAAGCTGAGCGAAGAAACCCGAGCCAAATTCCGCGCTCGCTATTCCGCTTGCCTGTGTCGAAAGTGTTTGGAGGATGCGGCCGCTTTACAGAACCGCCGTAGAGGCCTTGAGCTCAAGCGGTAAATCGGACCGAAAGGTTACTGTTACAGCAACAAAACCAGAGCAGACCTAATGGCGAATAAGAAGAGCAAGTTTCTACATGGACGCAGAATCGATCCGGCCCCAATTACCAAAAAAATCAGCGTCGCAGATCTTATTGACGACTCGTTTCTCGCCTACAACGCCGCTCGGCTACGCGAGGCTTGCCAGTTGTTCACCCTCAAAATGCTTGAGCCCGAAGTTACTGTAGGTCTTTCATTGACCGGCGCGCTGACACCGGCTGGACTCGGAATTTCGGCCCTTATTCCCCTTATCAAAGCGGGCTTTATCGACTGGATCATCTCAACGGGCGCCAACCTGTATCACGATACGCACTTCGGTATTGGGCTGGCGATGCACCAGGGTAGCGCTCAAATCTCCGATATCGTGCTTCGTGAAGAAGAAGTGGTTCGTATCTACGACATCTTTTTTGACTATTCGGTGTTGCTTGATACTGACGCTTTTTTTCGCAAGATAATCGAAGGTAAGGAGTTTCAGCGGACCATGTCGACCGCCGAATTTCATCACTTGTGCGGTCGCTACGTCAACGAATGCGAGCGCAATTTGGGAATCAAAGACAAATCGCTGCTTGCCGTAGCTTACGAATATGCGGTTCCGATCTATACCTCGTCCCCGGGCGATTCTTCTATCGGCATGAATGTGGCAGCGAAGGCGCTGCAGGGAAACAAGCTCGCGTTTGATCCTTCGCTTGACGTAAACGAAACTGCTGCCATTGTGCTCGCCGCCAAGCGCCGCGCCTTCGACGGAAAGAATGGCGCTCACAAGAAACGAAAAGGGTGTTCGGCAGTTTTCATTCTGGGCGGCGGGTCGCCGAAGAACTTCCTGCTGCAAACTGAACCACAAATTCAGGAAGTACTCGGAATAGACGAACGGGGCCACGATTACTTCCTCCAAGTGACCGACGCGCGTCCGGACACTGGAGGTCTTTCGGGTGCCACGCCAGATGAAGCAGTGTCCTGGGGCAAGGTCGATCCTGATCGTTTGCCTGATGCAGTGGTTTGTTATGTCGATTCTACGGTGGCGCTTCCGCTGATTACGGCTTACTCTTTAGCACGTCACGAACCGCGTCAGCCAAAGCGACTGTATGAACGCAGGCTTGAGTTCATGGACCTGTTACTGGCGGAATATAAGAAATCGCAACGGCGCTAATGTTCTAAGCTTGAGTCATTGCAAATCTGAAAACCTGGTAAGCGAGCGATGATGGGCGACATCTTAAAAACACCTTCCCGAACTTATTACAACTGCAATGAATGCCCGGCGTATTGTTGTTCGGTCTATGAGCGCGTTCAGGTCACACCGCGCGACGTCCGAAGGCTGGCCAGACACTTTGGCGTAACAGAAGAGACCGCAGCGACTCGATACACGAAGTTTTTTGAAAAGGAGCGTGTACTCCGTCGCAAGGCAGATCCACTCTTTGGACAGGCATGTCACTTTCTCAACGCGGAGACACGTCAATGCACGATCTACAACGCTCGTCCAGCCGTCTGCCGAAAGTTTCCGGACACAACACGCTGTGCTTACTACGATTTATTGAAGTTTGAGCGGCAGCAACAAGGCGATCCCGACGCGTTGCCTCTGGTAAAAATCACGTTTAGAAACGGAAAGACGTAGATGTTGTCGATTGGCGATCACTTAATTTACACGTAGCATTTGTCGACCGCGAGACTTTGGACTTTGAATCGCAATTGGTAACCATGGAACAGTTTCTTTCAAAATTCATCAGTAAACGAATCGATGTTTATTGCGGCGGAGCTTCGAGCTTGCGCGGAGAAGTGCTCAAGGTTGAAGGCGGAATTCTTCATTTGAAGGATATGGATGACCACACCTGCTACGTCGCTATCGACAAGATTGTAGTGGTGTGGGATGCGCGAGACGACGAGCATCGAGCGGGGTTCGTGCCAGTACCTTTCAACAAAGAATAGCTGCGGAGAGATTTCTGACGACTCTGCTGCCGTAACCCAAAACGCCGGTCGCTTTAGGAGCGCCGGCGTTTCCAGTTTAGGGAGAACGAGAGAAGCTAGTCGGTAGTTCGGGATGCCGGAAGCGGCACGCGCCGAAAGCCGTCGATGCGAGAAAGCCAATAATCATTGAACAGCGAATAAACGACTCCGTGATGACGCGAGGCATGATAGAAGCCATTCTGATCTGCGACTACACCGACGTGGGCCAGGCCGCTGAAGAAAACAAGCGTGCCGAATTTGTATTGCTCCTCAGGCGCGGCCGGCGCGAAACGTGACCATAATGTCCGCGCGCTTCCTCTTTCAAAAGTGATACCGGCCGACTGAAATATGCTCCACACAAAACCCGAACAATCAAAAGCCGAGGGTCCGGTCGCTCCCCACGAATACGGCGCTCCGAGTCGCTGATCAATCGCGGCCAGAATAAGAGGTTGAAACTTAAGAAAACTGGGGCCTGGCGAATTAACGGTGCCAGTCAATTCGATCGCCTTTTTCGGCTTTGAATCAACAACTGCTGCTGTAGAAATAATTACGGGGTCATCAGGTGCAGATGAAATGTCATTCTCCAGGCCCTGCGTTATCACCCGCGAACGAGTGTCAATTGTTTGCGCAGCTACTGAAAGCGACCAGATACCAAGGGCAACGCATACCACCAGCGCCTGGGGGAACGGTTTTCTTAAAAGCATAGGCAGAGAAATACCTTTTCCTTAAAACTTTTTCGGGTTGTCTTATTTCTTCGTGTGAGGGGAGCACCGCTGAAATGCAAAAGCATCTTAACCCGTGGGATCGAGGCCTTCAAGCAGCAATGTGACTGTTTCGTGACGAATCACATTCCCTTGACGGCACGCGCACTAAAAGAGGTCACGAAATCTTTTCTGATAAGAGCAAGAAAGGCAGTATCGTGGTGCAAATCGTGCGATCAGAAAATACGCACGGTCAATATGAAGGAATTCCCGGACAGATTCCACACTCTATAGAGCTCGTTCGCGCTGGAGCTGTCGATAGAGGTTGAGCGTAAAAATCAGAGTGATAGCGAGCGTCATGGGGCAAGACTCCTAAAACTGATTACCACTATTACCACTTTTGCTATGAATACAGACTCAATGATCGCGACTTTCCGAGATCGAAGAGCCGTAAGAGCAATTTTCACGTACCGCGTCCCGCGTAGTTCATCCCAACCGTCATTATCTTCTGCAACAACTGATCGTAGGGGATGCCACTGTGAGCGGCGGAGTCGGCGAAGTCTTCGTGAAGCGCGATCTGCGGATTCGGATTTGCTTCGAGCAGGTAGAACTGCCCTTCTTCCGTCATCCGGTAGTCTAGTCGAGCATAGCCACTGAGAAACAAATAGCGGTAGATGCGCTTCGAGAGCCGCTCCAGAGTCTTATGCTGTTCCGCCGTTAGCTCAGCAGCTTTTGTGACTACGCCCACTTTCTCCTGGTAGGCAGGATCCCACTTGACCTTCAGCGTGGCGATGTTCTCGGCGCCCTCCGGCAGCTTCTCCATCACCAATTCCCACGGAGCGTACGTTTGTATGTTTTGATTTCCAATCACACCGACATAGATTTCGCGACCTTTGATGTACTGCTCAGCTATTGCCGCCGTCTTATTCTGCCGATGAATGAACTCGACACGCTGCGTAAGTTTTTCATCGTCATGTACTACGGAAGCCTGAGCAATCCCTACCGAACCCTCTTCACTAATCGACTTCACGAGGATAGGAAACTTCAGCCGTTTTGGACGACGTACTTTTCGATTCATGGGAAACACCGCAAAGTTGGGCACCTGAAGGCGATGATAAGAAAGAATCATCTTCGTGAGCGCCTTATCATGAGCCAGCGTCATGCCTCGCGGATTACAACCGGTGTAAGGCTGCTTCATCAATTCGAGATAGCTGACGACGTGCTGGTCATAGAGCGGATAACCGTGGAATTCCTCGAGTAGATTAAAGGCGATATGCGGTTTGTGTTCCATCAAGGCATTGCCGATCACGTTGAGTTGATTGTAAAGACCGATGGGATAAACTTCATGCCCCATGTTTTTCAAGGTTGAGGTCACGTCAAACTCGGTCTTGACTTCCTGCTTTTCTTTATCAGTCAGGCCATTCAGCGTCTCCGGAGGCACTAGGTCCTCATGGACAAGCACAATGATGCGCAGTTTCTTTCGCGGCTCAAATTTGAGACGACGGGTCATACGGCTATGCGATGGTATCCTGAATGCAACACGTTCATTACTTGCACAGTTAGCACGATCATTACGCGCCGGCGTGCTTCTTGCCTGGGAGTAGACACTCTCAACTTCAGTTCCTTGCAACGGTCGATCATGTTTTCCAACACGTGATCGATCGTGTACTGATGCACGCCCGTCCCTTCGGCAACAATCTGGCGCACTTCCCTGCGCACACTGCGGATGAAGCTGGCGGCGCTTGGTCGCGCATTGTTTTTTGGATCGTCGGAAAAGATGCGCCGCAAATCACGGTCGTAGACCGCGGGCCAGTTAAAGTCATATTTTTCGCGCTTGCGCTTGTAATGCTCGCTTAGCGTTATCCTGAGGGCGGAGAGTGGCTCAACCTTGGTCCGGGTTCGATTTGCGGGTCGCGTACCCGCCAACTCCTCCATCAGCTCATCGATGTATTCAAGCTTGCGATTTGCTGGCCAACCCTTATAACGCCGTCGCCAACGCGAAGTAGGAGTTAACCAGACAGCAAACGTTTCGGCGAAATCTTCAGCTGGATGAGCCTGCGCATACCAGGCGGGAAGGTGCAGTACGTATTTGCGGCTCTTGGGCTTTGGTTTGTAGAAATCAGGGTACGGCATGGCAAATGATCCGAATAATTCCCGCCAGCGTCGCTTGAAGTGCAAACGAAACGCCGTGTCCAAAGCGTGTCCTGCTTCGTGACGAAGAATGCGCAAGCATTCCGTGTCTGTGCCGCCTTCGACTTCGAGCATCTGCTTGCGCTCGAGCTTCATTAAACGTGGGTGAGCAAGATAGAACGGGATCGCAATCCCAGGCACACCATCGGGCGAGAACCACTCTTCTGCCAGCCAAACGTGCGGCTTGAAACGAATACCGCGCGCGTTGAGCTCCCGATAGAGCCGCTTGATGTGTGGCTCGAGAAATGACCCCTTGATCTTAATGGGCAGATCGCAGATGCGCAGATCGAGCAATTGCTCGTCAGTCAGACGATGCCAGGGAAAGCGATAGCTCACGCGGCAACGACTCCCTTCCCGGCGATGATCAAAGATGGGACGGAATAGGGAAAAGACTCTGGTCGGGGAAAATCGGTCTGAAGCCAGACCGCAGCGAGATTGGCAGCCACCTTCATTTTATGAGGCGATTTAGGACTCGAGTTTCAGGATTGGCGGAGCGCGCCCATTGTAACGACCTTCGTGAGGATGCGCTAGAAGAGCGTGAGGTTCGAGGTACTGACCCCGTGACGATCAGCATTGAGTGATGCAGTTTACCGGTTACCGAGCCTCTATGAAGACTCAAAGTTCATCGGACACAACGCACTGTCAACTTCCCGGCATCACTCCCGTTTTCAGAAACGACGAAGAACAAAGCTTTTCAACCACACACTCCGCACACAGCGGATTACGCGCTTTACAAATCTTCCTTCCATGAGCAATCAGAAGATGCGAGAAGATCACCCAATCCTTTTTCGGCACAATCTGAACCAGATCCTGTTCGATTTTCTCGGGATGCTTCTGCTGAGTTAGGTTTAAGCGGTGCGATAACCGGGAGACATGCGTATCAACCACGACCCCGGACCTGACCTCAAATGCATTACCCAAAACCACATTCGCCGTCTTGCGCGCGACACCCGGCAACTCCAGCAACTCATCCATCGTTTGCGGAACGCGCCCACCGTATTGCTCAGTCAACAGCCTTGCCGTGCCCTGGATCGACTTTGTCTTGTTGCGAAAAAAGCCTGTAGTACGAATGTCCTTCTCCAACTGCCGCGGCGAAACCCTGAGGTAGTCTTCGGGCTTCCGATACTTCCTGAACAGATCCGCGGTAACAATGTTCACACGTTCGTCCGTGCACTGGGCCGAGAGGATAGTGGCAATCAACAGCTCAAAGGCGTTGCTGTGATTTAGTGAGCACTTGGCATCAGGATAGGCGCGCTTCAGTTTGCCAATGATCTCCCGAGCCCTTCGTTTCAAATCTTCTTTGTGATCGGTCTTAGTCATATTGCAACAACGTCATCCTGTTCTCTTCAGTTTTCCTGCTCTTTTAGCCCAGGCTTCGATGCGACCAAAGATCCAGAGGCCTAGCGGCATCAAGACCGCTCCCATCAACGCCAGGATCAGCAGTTCGCGCGAGACCGCCGACAACGGTGCGCCCACGAGATGACCGGGCACTGAGGCGCTGTTTCCCACGCCCACCAGTTTCCGGCAAGCCGACAGCGTATAAGTTGCCGGCGATATCACCGACAGCGACTGCATCCATTTTGGAAGAACCTCGACGGGATAATAAACGCCGGAAACCAGTAGAAGCGAGCCCTGGAATATGTGCGTAGCTTCCGCACCTCTTTCCGCGCTCATTACCGGCAACACCGCTGCCATCAAGCCCAGGCCAACGAAAGCGAAAGTGCTAACGGCCATGACTATCAGCACGCCGGGAAGATTCGCACCGTGCAAATCGAGATTTGTAAACAACATCAATCCCAATAGCACAACGACACTGGTCACGATGCTGTTCAGCAGTGAGAACAAGCTCACACCGCAGAGATGAATCAATCGCGATACCGGTGCCATGAAAGTGTACTCGAGCGTGCCTTCCCAACGTTCGTAGGCAATCGACATCGCAATTTCGTTGTAAAGCAGCGATAGAAAATTCCACAGCAACGCACCCACAACCAGAGTGAGGGTCAACCGGAAGTCTTGTGCGGCAACGCCAATCAAGGCCACCGTTGCGGAAGTCACCAGCGCATAAAAGTTGAATACGATGACCCACGAAATGTATCGTCTGGTCAGGTGATAGCCTCGGAACAAAAAGGCCCACGTTTGTAGCATAGTAGTTTCCATTCTTAACCCTCCGCAACGATCGTCTCGGCCACGTCGCCTTCTCCGTCCGAAAGTTCCTCGCCCGTCAGCTTGATGAAGGCGTCGTCGAGAGTTTCCGCCCCCGCTTGTCGCATCAACTCCGGCGCGGTTCCTTCCGCGACGAGCTTGCCACGAGCGAGAAAGCCTATGCGCGCGCATAGTCGTTCGGCTTCCGCCATATCATGCGTGGTAAGCAGAATCGTCGTGTTTTCTCGTCGTCGCAGGTCTTCAAGAAATGCCTGCACATCGCGCCGGCTTCTGGGATCAAGTCCCGTCGTCGGTTCATCGAGGAGCAGCAGAGGCGGATTGATTACCAACGCACGGGCGATGCTGATCTTTTGCTGCATGCCGCGACTCATCTCTTCCAGGGGCGTGGAAAATTTCGTGTTCTCCAATCCGAGCTGCTTGAGAATCTCCATGGCCCGCTGTTCAGCGTCACGAGCCTTTTGCCCGTAGAGCAACGCCGTATAAAGGAGGTTTTCGCGGGCCGAAAGCTTCTTGTAAAAAGCTGCATCGACACTGACCCGACCGATGATCCGACGTACCTGCTCCTGCTCTGCAGGCAATGAATGGCCAAGCAAAGAGACCTCACCGCTGTCCGCAATGAGCAGCGTCGAAAGAATCCGGATCAAACTCGACTTGCCCGACCCATTTGGGCCCAACAGTCCGTAGGTCTCTCCTTTTGCGACGTTGAATGAAACTCCGTCCAGCGCCCAAAGCCTGGGGGCCTTCCGAAATCCACTGCGTCTGCGAAAACTCTTCTTAAGGTTCATAACGTGGATAGCTGCTTCTTGCATGATTCACCTCAACACGGGTCGCAAAAATGACCCAAATAAAACAGTACGGATTTGATTTTTTCTTGGGAAAAGAGGGGTACTGAGTGAATGCCCGAGAGCGATGCTCGCACGCATGCAAGCATCGGAAGCGTCGACGCACTCCACAGGCCGATAGAATATCGCCGGTAGATTGCGAGCCGAGCGTCTACTCAGTAGTTAATGGCGGAATCGCAAGCTAATCACCTTGATTCGAGAGACTAGCGAAACTTGTTTTCTTTTGCAAGCTTGTCCGCGCCTCAAGCTCAGCAGCCACTCAACCTGGAATTCACAATTCAATCTCAGACAATTCTCACGTAAGGAGGGACCCCCGTCCTCGCCTTTCGAACTTGTGAAGTCGCAGAGTTGAGTTATTGATTTGAATCTTGAATGGCTGCTGAGCGTTGGGCGGGACAGGTTCAACCCCGGCCATCAGCAATCTTTGCAGCCTCTGGTAACCGGCGCAGGCGCAACATCGAGATAACGCCGAACAACGGACCAGGCGCCAGGATGATGAATGCGTAGCGCCAGCCTATCAGTCCCACCACCTTCGGAATAAGCTCAATCGAGATTGTGGTCAACAGGAAACCAAGACATGTCTGCAGTGTCAGCGCAGTGCCAATGTATTGCGGATCAGCAAGCTCCGTTACGCAAGTGGAAAATTGTGCCGAGTCGGCGACTACGCTGGTGCCCCAAACGGCGGCCACAAACAGCAATAACATTGGATCTCCGCCAAACAAGAGGCCGACAACCAAGCAACAGCTGCCACTGATGGCCATGGCCCAGGAAGTGACCACGGTGCGCCCGACGCGATCGGCAAGCAGGCCCCCAGTGACACAACCGATTGCTCCACAGCCGATGACCACAAACGAACCCACCTCCGCCCAGGCCGCCGGCTTTGCGCTGGCGGCCAAACTCGCGCGAATCATCACCGGAGTCCACGTCCACATCGCATATAACTCCCACATGTGTCCAAAATAACCAAAGTTAGCGAGCCGGACGCCACGATTGCGAAAGATTCTTGCTACCTGTTGCAGGTCGAAGCGGGCCCGTGGCAAGTCGTATGGACCATCCTGAACCAACAACAAAACGATTAGACCTCCTATCGCTGCCAGGATTGATACGAAGAGAATGTTGTAACGCCAGTTTGTGCTGCCCACTGCGTTGATTAGATAGGGTGAGGCTTTGCCCAGAGTCAGAGCTCCCACGAGGACGCCTAAAGCCATTCCCCGCGAGCGGCGAAACCACGTCGCCATGATCTTCATACCCGGCGGATAGACTCCGGCGAGAAACATCCCGGTAACGAATCGTAAGACTATCCCCTGCGTCACACCGGTCGCAGAGATGCCAAACAAGGCGTTGGTCAACGCTCCGCCTACGGTAGCAATGGCAAATAGGTGACGGGCGTTGATGATATCCGAAAGGTTGAGAAGGGCGCTGAGCAGTGTGCCAAAGACGAAGCCCAGTTGGACGGCGATGGTTAGCCAACTCGCTGCCGAGTCGCTGAGATGCCACTCGACACGCAAGGCGGGCACCACGGCGGATGCGCTAAACCAAAGCGACATGCCCAGCAACTCAGCCAGAGATAAAAGCGCCAGCGCACGCCATCTACGAGGCTCTGCAGGAGGAAGGCTTTCGCTGGGGGAAAGGTTGGCCGCAGTCATGAACGGCGGAGAGGATACTACACTTTACGCGGGCGCCGGAGGCGCGACAGAAGGTGGCCAGGGGCGAGCGCGCGGCGCGCCGG
>WNFY01001367.1_pt1 | contig 29805 bp, 31 predicted proteins | sample 5400091 | NCBI WGS metagenome assembly WNFY01 (sample SAMN13153364, study PRJNA577476) | soil metagenome | isolation source: 60 cm soil or saprolite under grassland replicate 1 | place: USA:California | collected 2016-06-15 | reverse complement strand
CAGGAACGGGTGCGAGTCCGCGACCGCCGCGGCCCCCACCATGAGAAAGATCCCCAACACCGTGCGGACGGCGGTATCCACACCACTGATGTTCTTGGTTGTCATGTCTCCACCTTGAAGGCTTCGCACGTAGCATCGCAGTTTGCGGGTGAAGGCACGTGCAACCGACCGTGAAGACCGCTTCAGAATTTCTTCCGCAATTTGCAACACTCTAGTGAAGGAATCCGGAGGGCGTTTCTTGGTGCGCACTATTCATGGCAGCGTTGTTCCTCGCCGTGATGAGAGTCGCCCCTCCCAGCACTATTCCGATCACCAGCGCTACGAGCATCGCCATCCGCGTCACTTTTGTCATAAGACCTCCATGGTCCTACTGATGTGAGAGCAACACCGGCTTACCATGCTCGATCTCCCACACGGCCGGCGTTGACTGGAAGTTGCCGCTGCCCTGCCCTTTGGTCAGCGTGCCCGCGTTGCCCTCATAGCTTCGGATATCGCGGACATACACCGCCGGATTCGCTCCGCGCTCGAACGCCTGCACGATCATGTTGAAGTCGTCATACGCATACGGCATCATGTGCGTGGCAAACTGCGTACCGGGATACAGCCTTTCGAACCGGGTCTTGAAGGCAAAATCCCGGAGATTGCTGTCGGTATACCACGTTGCTTCGAACAGGTCGGGCCGTTGACTGACCGACGGAGCAACGACCGACGCGATGTTGCGGATCTTGGCGTCGGCTAACTGTTGGGCGAGTTCATCCAGCTGCGGGTTCAGCGCTTCGACATAATAGACGTCGGGGTGCGAGGCCCGCGCTCGCGCGATCATCTTCCGAAAATCGGTGACCGCATCGGCGAATTCCTGCGCGTCGGTGATCGTGAGCCCGGCGCGGCGTATTTCAACCTTGAGCGCCTCGAGGTGACCGTGGATGCTCGGATAGTCCTGCGTGAGCAGGGCGATGTTCCGGATGCCACGCCGCTGCGCTTCCTGCACCCAGCGCACTCCCTCGGCTTCCGGTGACGGGATGTTCGTGAAGTTGTGATGGCCGTTCTCGCCTGCCCAGGGTCTTGCCCGACATCGACGAGAACGAGCTGATACCGGTACTTCGTGCCCCGCAGATCCGACTGCGCCATCTGCACGGCTTTGAGGAATGAATTTCCGAGGACGGCGTACGGTCCACCCGTCGGAACGATCACGCCGATCTTGACGATGCCGTTGGACGGCGCGACCCAGCGATCCCGATTCGTGGCCACGTAGGCGACGACGATGACCCCGAAGGCGAGGACGCCGGCCGACGCGGGGAGGACGGATGCGCGTGCGGTGCGCCGGCGAAGACCGGCAGAGCGCTCTTCCACAATCCCTTGAGCAACCCGAAGCCGATCACCACCCAGAGATTCATCAAGAGGTAGCCGCCAAACGCCACGTTGCTCCGGGTGCGCTTGAACCACCAGAGCAGCAGTGTCGGCGCGACGATCAGGACGACGCCGAGGCCGAACGCCTTGGGCCCGAGGGCGTAGAGGTGATTGATCGTGATGAGCGCGGCGGTCACGCCCATGCTCAGCAACGAGCGGCGGGCGGCGCGATGGAGCCCCAAGTCCTGGGTCATGGTGCTACTCCCGAACGATGTGTTTTGTAGTTGACATTCTATCTACTACTGAACATCGTGTTCATGTACGGGCATTGGCAACGAGGAGTTGCCGCCGGCGATGGGCAATTCGGGACAGTCACACCCATTTCGTTCCGTTTGGGACAGCGCGGGACGGGATGTTCACGCACGAGGCGCAATGACCAAGGCGAAAAAGCTGGACCGACGGGTGCAGCGAACCCGTCAGCTGCTGCAGGATGCGCTCATCGCGATGGTGATCGAGAAGGGGTACGACGCGACGACGGTTCAGGACATCATCGATCGGGCCAACGTCGGGCGTGCGACCTTTTATGCGCACTTCCCTGACAAGCAGACCTTGCTGACGAGCCGGCTCGAGGACCTGCGGGTGCTACTGACGGAGCGGCGGCGTCAGGTGTCGGGGCCGCTCGGCTTCAGCCTCGCGATGTTCGAGCACGCGCGCAGCCATCTGCCGCTGTATCGCGCGATCGTGGGTCGCGAGAGCGGCGCCTTCATCGTGCAGCGGATCCATCGCACGATCGCAGACCTCGCGGAGCTGGATCTCAAGGCCCTCGGCTTCAACGGAGCGCCCGAGCAGCGGCGGCTTGCAGTGGAATTCCTGGCGGGGGCCTTTATGGCGGTGCTCACCTGGTGGCTTGACGAGGGAGCGATGCTACCGCCGGAGGAAATTGACGGCATCGTTCGTCGCTTGGTAATGCAAGGGCTGGCCATAAAGCTGGCGTGACGGTGAGGTCGCAACTTAAAGCCGGAATGACGCTCCTACTTGCCGCGAGGGGGAGGGCCGGGCACATTGCCGAGCGTGCCACGCATCCTCATCGCCGACGACGATGCCGACGTCCGGTCCGTACTCGCTCGACACCTGGCGAGTGCCGGATACGAGGTCCTCGAAGCCGCGGACGGACGCGGGTGCCTGGACGTGCTCCAGACCACGCCGGTGGACCTCGTCATTGTCGACATCTACATGCCCGAGGTGGACGGGATCGCGGTCATCGCGCAAGCGCACCGGGACTTCCCCCACGTGCGCATCCTGGCGATCTCCGGCGGGGGCACGGTGCCTCGGGAGCGCACGCTGGAGATCGCACAGCGGCTCGGCGCGCAGCGCACGCTGACCAAGCCATTCGACCGAGACGAGCTGATGGCGTCGGTTCGCGAGTTGCTCGGTGAGTCGTAGGGGCGGGGACCTTCGCGCGCTCGCGGCCAGCGTGCCCCAATTGCACGTCGTGCCGCCGCGGGCCCTGGCGATTTCGGCGGGCGCGCTCGTGGTGTCGGTCGCCGGGGCATTGGTGTTCCCGCAGGGCTTCGCCGAATACGGATTCATCGCCTGGCTACTGCCGATGATCCCCGCCTTCCTTCTCTGTTTTTACCGCGGCTGGACGCGGCTGATGATCATGCTCGGGGCGGCGATGGCGTTGCTGGCGTTGGGGTACGTCGTGGCCGCGTTGCTCGGGACCACGCTGCCCGAATGGCCGTCCATCGGCTTCGTGATCGCGGCGTACATCGGCATCGCCCTCGGCGCCGGCTGGTTCCGCGAGGTGCGCACGGCGGAGGAGCACCGCGCGGTGGCCGAGCGCGAGCTGCACCAGACGAGCCTGCACCTGCGGAAGTCCCACACCGACCTGCAGCTCGCCCAGTGGAAGCTGATCGAGGCGGAGCGCCTCGAGGCGGTCGGGAAGCTCGCGGCCGGAGTGGCCCACGAGGTCAAGAACCCCTTGATGACCTTGCTCACCGGCGTGCATTACTTGAAGCAGCACATACCCACGACGGACGAGGGGGTGAAGACGCTGCTCGAAGACATGCACGACGCGGTCAAGCGCGCCGATGCGGTGATCATGGGTCTGCTCGATTTTTCGGCGCCGCGGGAGCTTGTGCTCGCGCCCGCGGACCTGAACGCCGTGGTCCAGCGCTCGGCCGGAATGGTCAAGCATGAAGTCACCCGGGCGCGGGTTGCCCTCGACCTGGCCCTGGGCCCCGACCTGCCGCCCCTCGCCCTGGATGTCTTCAAGCTTCAGCAGGTGCTGGTGAATGTGCTCACCAATGCCGCGCATGCCACCCCGCCGGGCGGCAGGATCACGGTGCGAACCTACTGCCGCGACAGCGTCACGGTCCTCGAGGTAGATGATACCGGATCGGGGATCCCGGAGGAGGCGCTGGGCAAGCTGTTCGATCCGTTCTTCACGACCAAGCCCGCGGGGAAAGGCACGGGGCTCGGGCTTGCCGTTGCGCGGCAGATCGTCGAGATGCACGGGGCCTCGATCGACATCGGGAATCGACCTGAAGGGGGAGCCCGCGTGACCATCGCCTTCACTGCTCTCAAGGAGGGTGCCTAATGCCGGGGAAGAAGCGGATCCTGCTCGTCGATGACGAGGCCACCATCACGCGGACGCTGAAGCTGTACCTGGAGGGAACGGGCGCGTACGAGGTCCGAGCGGAGAATCGGGGATCGGCGGCGCTGCAGGCGGCGCGCGCGTTCAAGCCCGACTTGATCCTGTTGGATGTCGCCATGCCCGACATGGACGGCGGCGACGTCGCGGCGCAGATCCGCAGCGACGAGGCACTCAAGGACACGCCCATCGTGTTCCTGACCGCTCTCGTGAAGAAACAGGAGGTGGTGGCGACGGGCGGCGACATCGGGGGATACCCGTACATCGCGAAGCCGCTCGAGCCCGAGAAGATCATCGAGGTGATCGAGCGCCACACGTCCTGATGACGTCCTCCCGAACCCTCCGTCTCCCCGGCCGCCGGCGTGGCCGCCTCGCTCTGTGGCTGCTGGTCGGTCTGAGCGTGCTGTTCTTCTTGATCTCGCCGCTCATACAGCTCCTTGCCGAGTGGCCCTGGTTCAGCGCGCTGGGCTATGAGCGCGTGTTCGCGACCCGGCTGATTGCCTCCCTCCTCCTCGGAATCGTGGCCGGCGGCGCGGCATTCGCGTTGCTGTACGCCAATCTGCGCTTCGCGCAACGCGGGATCGTGCCGAACCCGGTCGTGATGCAGATGAACGCCCAGACGCCCGCCGTCGACGTGACGCGGCTGGTGCGCCGCCTCGCGCTCCCGGCGGCGCTCGTGCTCGCGCTGTTCATCGCCCTCGCGATGTCGTCCGGCTGGATGCCGGTGCTCCAGTTCCTGAACCAGACGCCGTTCGGAGTCACCGACCCCGTGTTCGGGCGCGATGTCGGCTATTACGTCTTCACGCTGCCAATCGTCGGAGGGGTGCTCGGCCTCTTGATGTTCCTGGTGGTCGTGGCGCTGCTCGCCAGCGGCGCGCTGTACGCGCTGCGCGGCGACGTCGTGATCTATCGCAAGAACCTCACGATCGAGCCGTCGGCCCGGCTGCATCTCGCGGTGCTGCTCGCGGTGCTGTTCGTCCTGACCGCGCTGCGCGTGTATTTCGTGCGGCTGCCGGGGACGCTCTTCTCCACCAACGGCCCGCTGTTCGGTGCGAGCTACGCCAACCTGCACGGCACGATCATCGGCCTGAAGCTCGCCGGGCTGGCCGCACTCGTGGGCGCCGCGCTCGTCGTCGCCGGCGCGCGCAGCAAGCGCCTGGGGCGCAACGCCCTGCTCGCGGTGGCGATCTACTTCGGCGTTTCCCTCCTGGGCGTCGTCGTGTATCCGGCCGTGGTGCAGCGGCTCATCGTGGCGCCGAATGAGCTGAACAAGGAGACGCCGCAGCTGCGCTATCACATCGACGCCACCCGCCGGGCGTGGGGGCTGGACCGCGTGCTGGTGCGTGATCTCTCGGGCGAGGCGGCGCTCACCGAGCGCGACATCCAGGCAAACCGGACGACGATCGACAACGTGCGGCTGTGGGACCGCGACCCGCTGCTGCAGACGTTCGGGCAGCTCCAGGAGATCCGCACCTATTACGACTTCGTGTCGGTGGACGACGACCGCTACATGATCGACGGCCGCTACCGGCAGGTGATGCTGTCGCCGCGGGAGCTGAACTCCGCCTCGCTGCCCACGCGCACGTTCATCAACGAGCGGCTCACCTTCACCCACGGCATGGGACTCACGCTCGGGCCGGTGAACGAGGTCACCGAGGAGGGTCTGCCGGTCCTGTTCGTCAAGAATCTGCCGCCGGCGTCCACGGTCTCGGTCGCGGTGCGGCGGCCGGAGATCTATTTCGGCGAGCTCACCGACACGTGGGTGTTCGCCAACACGGGACAAGCCGAGTTCGACTATCCGTCGGGGGACGAGAACATCTTTGCGTCGTACAAGGGGAATGGCGGCGTGCGGGTCGGCGGCTTCCTGCGGCGCCTGGTACTGTCGGCCTATTTTCGCTCGCTGAAAGTTCTGCTGTCGAGCGACATCACGAGCCAGAGCCGGGCGATGTACATCCGCAACATCCGCCAGCGCGCGCGCACGGCGCTGCCATTTTTGATTTTCGACGCCGATCCGTACATGGTGATCGACGCGGGCGGCAGGCTGCGCTGGATCCTCGACGGCTACACGGCGACGACCCGCTACCCCTATGCGGAACCGCTGCAAAACGGCGTCAACTACATGCGCAACAGCGTGAAGGTGGTGATCGACGCGTACGACGGCACGGTCACCGCCTATCTGGCCGACCCCGCTGATCCGCTGGTGCGCACGTTCGCCAAGATATTCGCGGGAATCTTCCAACCGCTCGATTCGATGCCGGCCGATCTGCGCGCCCATCTACGCTATCCGGAGGATCTGTTCCACGTGCAGAGCGAGCTGTATGGGGCATACCACATGGCGGAGCCGGATATCTTCTATCATCGGGAGGACCAGTGGCAGAAGCCGGTGCTGTCGATGGCGCCGGAGCGCCCCGATCCGTTTCTGCGCCACATGGTGATGCGGCTGCCGGGGGAGCGGCAGGCGGAATTCATCCTGATGGTGCCGTTCACGCCGCGCGGCAAGGACAACCTGGCGTCGTGGATGGTGGCGCGGAACGATGGCGAGCACTACGGCGAGCTGGTGGTGTATCGCTTCCCCAAGCAGAGCCTGGTGTTCGGGCCCACGCAAATCGTCAACCGGATCAACCAGGACACCGAGATCGCGCGCCAGGTGGCGCTGTGGGACCAGGGTGGCTCGCAGGTGATTCGCGGCAACTTGCTGGTGATTCCCCTTGAGGAATCGCTGATCTACGTGATGCCGCTGTACCTGCGCGCGCAGGGCGGCCGGATTCCCGAGCTCAAGCGCGTGGTCGTGGCGTATCAGAACCGCGTCGTGATGGAAGAGACGCTGGACGCGGCCGATCTCGCGCGCAGGGCGAACGAGTCGTACCGGCGGGCGCTCGAGGCGCAGCGGGCGGGCGATTGGGCGCGGTACGGCGAGGAGCTGCGCAGGCTCGAGGATCTGCTGCGCCAGCTGCAGACGGTGTTGGGGGGAAGAGAGTAATCAACTCGTGTCGTGTTGGGCCCACTCTTCAGAGTGGGTACTAGCTAGTGGCGCCCTGCGTCCACTCCCGATCCTAACCCGGGGGCGACCAAGTCGTCGCCCCCGGGGGATGCATTTCTCACTCCCGATTTCAGTTCAGAACGTGGAAGACATTCGGGCCTGGTAGCGTGGGGTTCCAGAAGTCCACGAAGCCCTTGGATGCCGTCACCCCCTCGATGCGACCCGGCTGCGCCCCCGAGATCCGGCAACTGACCGTGAGCGTGCCGGCGCTGCCGTCCGAATATTCAATTCTCAGGATTGCGAGCCCCGCCGTGCTTCCAGGTATGTTCGGATTAGATGCAAGCGCTCGCTCCCAACGCACCAGCCCAGTGACTTGGTACGTCCCGCTGCCTGTCACCACGTTGCTCGCATCCCAGGTCTCCCAGTTTCCGCCCCCGGTCGCGGCGCTTGAGGTTCCACCGTCGCCCGCCGGAGCGACGAACGTCCCGGCTCCGGTAACAATGATCTTCAACCCGTCGGCCGCCGTCGCCGACGCTGAACCAAAGATCTCCCACCCGATGTGGGCAGCGGCGGTCGGCGCACCGACGCTCGCTGAAAGCTCGTCAGCCCGCGACGTCGCGGGCGCTGCGATCGGCGCGCTGCTCTCGCACCCGAGGGCGAGGGCCATCGCGACCACGCCCGGGAGCCTTGCGTCCCATCTCCGGATGGATCGTAGGGGCTACTAGCTAGAACCGATGGCAGCCTAACGCCGGCCGTGACACGTGCAACGCTTGCAGGCCGAAGACCCCGCCCTGACCTCACCCCATATCGCTAACCTACCCGTCAGGAGGCGCGTGGCAAGGCGCTCGGAGCCGGGCTTGATCAATCGGGACGGCGGGATTTGAACCCGCGACCCCAGCGAACCCCATGCGCCAATGTAGTCGGGCTAGTTACGACAACCAGTAGTAATCACGTGATGTTCTGGGCATTGGTGTTGTAACTCGGACCCCGACGATCGATCGGGAATCGCAACAGAATCACAACAAGACTCACAACGCAGTTGAGCACAGCCAGAAGCTGGCGGCGCCCCGCGTCTGTGGTACAATTCCCTTTGTGAACCCGCCGGCCACAAGCGTCGATACTAACACGAAAGCACTCGCGTACCTGCGCATCGCAGTCGGTGTTCTCTTCCTCATTTTCGGCGAGTACAAGGTCTTCGGGACTCAGTTTACGCTGGGCGGCGGCTTTCAGGGCTGGATAAACCGCTTTGTCGAAGGTGGCGCCTATCCGTTCATGGTTCCAGTGCTGCGCGGGTTCGTCCTCTCCCACGGGACCGCCATCGCATTCCTCGTCGCGTACGGGGAGTTGGCCATCGGCTTGGCTCTCGTGCTTGGGCTCCTGGTCCGACCGGCGAGCATCTGCGGGCTCATCTACATGTTGGCACTTCTCTTTTCGTCGAACTATCCCGGACCGGGTGCGGCGCCGTGGCACTACTTCGGCGCGTCGCTCAATCATTTTGTTCTCGCTCTTTGCTTCGCGGCGTTTGCGCTCGGTGCCGTCGGCGACGTGTTCACGGTACGGCCATGGCTGCAGCGGCTGCGGCGTCGAGCGGCCGATTCCCCACGATGACATCCGAGCAGCGACTCCCCAAAACCGGCTCCCTTCCCCGTCCCGAAAATCCGGACGCGGCTCGCGAGGTCCTCAAATCCGAGGCATTCCCCGCGCCCAATACGCAGCGCGTGACGCTCAACGCCACCGAGTTCACGTCGATCTGTCCCAAGACGGGACAACCTGATTTCGGCAGCGTGGTGATCGAATACGAACCCGGAGAGCGGTGTCTAGAGTCGAAGGCACTGAAGTACTATCTATGGTCGTATCGGCAGGAGGGCGCGTTCTGCGAAGCGCTGGCGGCTCGGATTGCGGATGATGTGGTCTATGCGATCGAGCCGAAATCAGTCACGGTGCGCGTGCACCAGAACGTGCGCGGCGGGATTGCGATCGTGGCCGAGGCTAGTCGGGGAGCGTAGGGCCGCGGTACTCGCAGGTTGTGGTACACGTCTCGTGGACGATCACAGCGGTCAGATTGTGCAGCGCCGGTCTCAGCCGCTCCCAAATCCACAGCGCCAGGTGCTCGCTCGTGGGATTCTCGAGTCCCGCGATGTCGTTCAGGTAGTTGTGGTCGAGCCGGCCGTGGAGCGGCTCGAACGCGCGCTTGATGTCGCCATAATCCATGATCCAGCCCTTGTCCGGATCCAAGGGTCCGCCGACCGCAATCTCAATGTTGAACGAATGCCCGTGCAGCCGGGCGCATTTGTGGGTCGGCGGGAGGTTCGGCAGCCGGTGCGCGGCTTCGATCGTGAACGATTTGCGGATTTCCATCATCGGATGCCCAGCAGCTTGTGGGTTTGGAGGCTGAGACGCCAGCGCGGATGCTCGAGGCAGTAGCGCGCGGCAAGCACGGTGTTCTGCTCGACGTCGGGGCCATCCATCGGTTGCAGGAAGAAGTGGTCGAAGTCGAGCCGCTCGAGGTCTTCCTGACTGATCCCCGGTTGCGGATAGACGAGCTTCACCTCGTTGCCCGAGCGCTGCCTTATCACCGTGCCCGCTTTGGGGCTCATGCAGATCCAGTCGAGTCCAGCGGGTGCTGCGAGTGTGCCGTTCGTTTCGACAGCGATTTCGAAGCCGAGGCCGTGGAGCGCGGCGATCAACGCAGCATCGAGCTGGAGCAGGGGCTCACCGCCGGTGACGACTACGAAGCGCTGGGACGTTCCGAACCATTGGTGGGCGACTTCGTCGGCAAGCAGCTCGGCCCTCGAGAACTTGGTGCCGCCGACGAAATCGGTGTCGCAGAACCGGCACATGGCCGTCGAGCGATCCTCCTCACGTCCCGACCAGAGGTTGCAGCCCGCAAACCTGAGAAACACGGCTGGCCGGCCTGTGTTGGCGCCCTCGCCTTGGAGAGTGTAGTAGATCTCTTTGACGGTGTAGGTCATACGACGTTCGGCGCGTGGCGTGCGGCGTACTCGGCGAAACCCTTCTCGCGCAGCCGGCAGGCATCACACCGGCCGCAGGGTTCGCCGGCGGTACTCGGATCGTAGCAACTCACCGTCATATCGACATCCACGCCCAGCTCCATTCCCTTCTCTATGATCTGCGCCTTGGTCATATGAATGAGCGGCGTATGGATCCGCAGGTGCCCGCCCTCCACGCCGGCCTTGGTGGCGAGGTCGGCCATTTGCTGGAAGGCGGCGATGTATTCGGGGCGGCAATCGGGGTAGCCCGAGTAGTCGAGCGCGTTGACGCCGATGAAGATGTCGTTGGCGCCGAGGACCTCGGCGTAGGCAAGCGCGAACGAGAGGAAGACCGTGTTGCGCGCCGGGACGTAGGTGACCGGGATGGTGTCGTCGAGCGGCCGATTCTTGGGCACCGCGATGTCGCTGGTGAGCGCGGACCCGCCGAATTGCCGGAGATCGAAGTCGAGGATGCGGTGCTCTGTGGCGCCAAGGTGCTTCGCGACTCGGGCGGCGGCGTCGAGCTCAACCTCATGCCGCTGCCCGTATCTAAAGGAAAGAGCGTAGCATGCGAATCCCTCGGCCTTCGCGATAGCGAGGGTGGTGGCGGAGTCGAGACCGCCGGAAAGCAGGATGACCGCGCGTTTCATAGTGCGGAAACCTAATGCAACAAGGCCCCCGCCGAGGCGGAGGCCTAGTCGGGACGGCGGGATTTGAACCCGCGACCCCCTGAACCCCATGCCGTCGTTTTGTCGGGGGAGTCACGACAAAGAGTAGCAACTACGCGATGTTCTGGGCATCGGTGTTGTGAGTCGGACCCCGAAGATCGACCGGGAATTGCAGCAGAATCACAACAAAACTCACAACAAGACCGAGCACGAAAAAACCAGAAAACCAAATCGACCCCCTGAGCAGACCAGGGGGTCGATTCTTTCGACCCTCTGAGTGTGGTAGACACTCACAACGGACTCACAACGTTCGCTCGCGCGATCTCATGAAACAATCGTCGTTCGATGCATTACCGGGAGCGACATCTGGGACGTGCGCTACACGACGCCCGACGTAGCGAAGATGAATTGGTCTCTGTAGAATCGCGAGACCAATCCAATTCACAGTTAGACCGCCGCCGATGCCGAAGTCGCGCGGTTGCGGCGCAGTTGATCCTCATATACGTTGCAGTTGTCAGGTCGCTGGCCGTCGATCTGACTCCTCTCTAAAACGGCCGCGACGTGTAGACCTACACCCGGTCCGGAGGGCCAGGCTCTTATGGCGTTATTCCGTATTCTCCGCGAAGTCCGTCTTTTCAGCCCCGGCGAGTGGCAGCTCTGCTTCCAGTTCGGCACCTACGAATACGATCCCGACCAAGAAGGCGAAGCGAAGACCGAGGACGGTTATCGATTCATCTGGCGCCGTCCGAATGGGCAGCTCCAAGGTGCGAGAGGACAGGCGCGCCTCACGCCCGCCTGGATTACCACGCTTCTCGGAAAGGCGGCTGAAGAGGGCTGGTACCCTCTTCCTCCCACCGCGCGGGTCAGCAACCTGGGGACCGACGACTTGCAGGATGGGGCCGAGGCGCTCCGTTGGGCCGCCCAAGCACAAAGGGCCGAGTGGCAGCGGTGGCTCGGTGCGGCCGACCCAGTTCCTGGAGCGGAGCAACTGCAGCGGCTCGCCACGTGCCTTGAGAAAGCGGCTTCGCTCAACGGGGTGGCTCGCGAGGACTTCCTGCGCGAATCGGTGTCAAAGCCGGATCTTAAGACCATTGCTAGTTGGGCACGCAGCGCGTTGAACCCGAGCTTCGCGGCCGACGAACATGAGATGGCGCTGCGCACGAGGTTCGCCACCATAATGCGGCGTCTGCATGCGGGTTTGGAACCGCTGGATCTCCCGTGGGGACACAGGGTGGCGGCGGTCTAACTACAGTTTGAAGCTGACGAGCCGGCTGGCCGCGCCGCGGCAAGGGCAATACACTACGAGAGTCCCTGAGCGGCGCGTCCAAGGCGCCGGCTCGCACCTTAAACCTGTTCGTTAGGCAGTAGCCAGCAACCCGGGCGACTCTCATGCCGCTAGTTGACGACTTCGTTGCGGAACTGAATGCCCACCGCTTTTTGAAGGAGTTCTCGTTTCGACGGAATGCCTTCACAAGACCCGGGGTCGGAACGCTGGAGGTTGCAGATCACGTGGTCTGGCTGTCGGACCTACTTTTTGTGTTTCAACTGAAACAACGCGAAGGCAAGAGTAGCGCTGTATCCACTTGGATCTCAAAACAGGTTTTGAAAGAGGCCACACGGCAGATCCGCGGCACGCTCAGCCTAGTAACCGCCCCGGACGCGGTACCTATCACCAACGACAGAGGCGACACCTTCGACTTCAGGCATGCGCAAGGCGCTCATGTGTTCAAATTGGTCGTCTTTCGTTTGCCCGAGGTCCGTGTCTCAGTACTTGGCCCGCGCTACCATGTCAGCAGAACGGCCGGTTTCATCCATATCCTGAACTGGCCCGACTACAGTCGGATCGTCCGGACGATGATCACGCCGATCGAGCTCGCTGACTACCTAGCGTTTCGCGAAACTCTGCTGCCAGCAACCAAAGTGATACCATCCGAGGAAGCACTTCTCGGACAGTACTTGCTCGACAAGCAGGACGCCGAACCCGATGAGCGCTTTGCCGGCGCACTCGACGCTTTCATTGACGAGTATGACAAGTTCGATTTGAACTGGTTCCTGGACGGTATGGCCGCCAGGACCTACTTCGCAACTGGCGGTCCACGGTCGAACTACCTTATACTGCAGGAGTTGGCCAAGCTCCATCGCACTGAACTTGGCCACCTCAAGCAGCGCCTGTTCCTCGCTCTAGATGCCGCTCGAGATAACCGCTTTGAGCTTCCCTACAGGTTCGTTGCTCCACGGACCGACTGTGGCTTCCTGATCCTGCCTCTAACGCAAGACCGAGTACCACAGCGCCTAGACGGGCTCAGGGTGTTTACGCTCGTCGCAAAGTACGACCAGCGCACCTCTAGACAGGTAGGAATCTCAATCGCGCGCGAGGGGAAGGAGTTCCTGATTGACTTCGCTTTTGTCGAGGGCCCGTGGGTGTTTGATGCTGAATTGGAGTCCAGATTGCGCGACAGTTACCCGTTTCGGCAACTGCAATCGCACCGCCTCGCCAGGTACCATTTCAGTACGGACGAACTTGCTTCGCGCGGGCTGTCGTGACTGGCCGCCACGTACAAGCGCTTGGAGCTGTCGGGCGCGCGTAGATTATGGAATGATTCTCTCTTTAGCGCGCCGCACCTTAGGCGCAGCCCGTTAGACGGTGCGAGGGACAAATGGTTGATGATCATTGGAGATCAATCCGGAAGACGACAACTCAGGTCCATGTTGAGTATGGTCCTGCGTATGCTACGCTTTTCGCAACTGACATTCGACTGTGTTTGGGGCCGCCAATCACACTCTCGCTTAGTTTGGAAAGCAACCTTCGTACCCGTCACAAAGGGGTCGGCACCTACATTGACGCCAAATCCCTGGCCGACGGCCAGATTAGCGCCCTTAGCCGGGTGCAGCTGCTGGACTCAAAGGTGATTGCGGACGTGGAGAGCGCACTCAAGCATGCCCAGGCGCGCGCCAGACCCTGGCAATTGGTCGTCCAACTCGATGGGAAACATGAGTTCCAAGTTCAGCCTGCGGTTTCCAATACGTCCTCGGGTCCGTTCTTTCTCGAAGTATTGCGGTCGTGACGCACCGATAACCCCATGAAAAGGATCTTCATTCCCTCTCAGGCACCAACAGACTGGAAGCATCTACTCGCACAACCCGAGAGGCACTGGAAGCCTTCATGCTCAGCGATGAGCCTCGCCCAGTGCTGGGAAGACGCAGCTGACGGCCTTCCACCAGAAATTCGTAGTCTTCTCAAGACCGCGCGACATGGAGCCCTCGAGTCCCCTGAGCTTCTCTTGGCAATTCCGGAGTACCAAGTCGAGTTGCCGGGTGGGGAGCGGGCGACGCAGACTGATGTCTTCGCACTCGTCAGGGGAGAGGTTGGACTTGCGGCATGCGCAGTGGAGGGAAAAGTCGATGAGGAATTCGGCCCCACGGTGGACGTCAAGCGGAAATCCGGGGCGGAAGATCGGCTTAGGTACCTGCACGAACTCTTGCAGATAAGCCCCTCCCAGTCGCCCTCGCTAAGATATCAGCTCCTTCATCGCACGGCCGCAGCCATTCTCCTGGCTGAGCGTTTCTTCGCACCGGTTGCTGTATTGATTGTCCACTCGTTTAGCCCGACGCACCGCTGGTACGCTGACTTCGAGGCGTTCGGTGCCGCGCTTGGGGTGACTGTCGACCGAGGGCGACTAGCAGCCGTTGGAAGGCGCAGCGGAGTTGAGCTTTATCTTGGCTGGGTAACCGGTGATCAGCGGTTCCGGGCTGACCTCTCGGTCACTGTCTAGGAGCCTCGCTACCCCCTATGCCACGTAAGTACTCACCTGACCTCCAGGCAGCCCAGTGTCGGCGTCTTCTAGAACACTGCAATCCGACGTGGGATGCTTTTCACCGCCTCTGGATAGCGTTCAACGCCCTATACAACGCCGTCGCAGGACCGACAGAGCGTGAGAGGGTGCGTTCGGTCGTTCAGACCTTCATCACACCTGACAAGGCATCGGAACTCCTTCCCCGGCTGGTGTCGGCAGAGAATCCACTGCCGAATCCACCTCCCGGCGACACACGGTGGTCCGACAGCGATCCGCGGTTCCGTCGAGATTCAATGATCGAGGCAGCTGCGGTGAATGACGCCGGTCGACCCTCACCAGAGCGCGTTGCAGCCCTGCTTGCCCTGGTCTATCAGGTAAGATGTAGTCTCGTTCACGGGAACAAGAATCCGGATCGCTTCCGGGACAACGAACTCGTGTCGTGGGGAGTCTCAATACTGGAGAAGGTCGTACCGACTCTACAAGACGCCATGAGTTGAAATGAGAGCTGGTTAAGATTCGTCATGTCCCAATCCACCTCGGACAGTCAGTTGGCCCAGTTACTCCGTGAAGCCATCAGCAAGAAGAGGACTTACGCCGGGTTCTGGAGTTGGCCCGACCGAGAGGTCGCTGAACTCGACGTTGCGCGAGACTTGCTCGAGTCTATAGCTCGCGAAAGCGGCAACGATCCCTGGAAGGTGCGATCACGCGGCGCCGGAAACGATCCACCCGATTGCGAAGCTGTAGACGAACACGGAAAGCGCGTTGGAATTGAGGTGACCGAACTAGTCGACCAACAACATGCAGGAGGTGAATCGACAAACTGGTCCGAGTGGGACGAGGTGAAGACGCGGGCTTATGTAGGTGAGCGGCTAGCGAGGAAGGACGATCCCTCGAAAGTCAAAGGCGGTCCATACCAGCACTACTACGTAATTCTCTTCACGGACGAACCAATGGTTCCCGCGCGGCGTCTCCGAGATCTGCTGCAACACGTGACATTCGGTCCGTTCCGGCTTATCGATCGTGCGTGGGTGCTCGCATCATACGAGCCGGGCGAGGCCGTACCACACCTCGCCCTCAAGATCAGCGAGACTTCCTAACGGCCCAACTGTGCGCGTTCGGTCCCGAATCAGGAACTGAGCACGACGCGCTGCTCCAGATGTCGGATGAATCCATCTCGGCTGCGATAGTTAACGTGCAGTGTTATGTCCAACCACCAGTCCCCCAAGTGAGTCAGGTCTCGAACCGTAGACCATTTTCGGTCGCCGGTTGTGGGATCGAACGTGGCCAAGTAAAAGGTGACTTCGCTCAGGCGGAATTCGACTTCCCGAGACTGACCGGGCTCTAGAGTGGCGTTGCTGAGTTTCAATCCTCGGTAGAATAGCTCGGGGTTTCTCGCGTTCCGCGCATCGATTCCCAGGTCCACGCCGCCCACCGGCTCAGTCGTGACGTTGGTCACTCGCGCTGTTAATACTCTCGTGCTCGGGTCGGCCCTTTCCACAAACCCGAACTGTATCGGGTCGCCTCGAATAATCGGCCCCAAACGAGCGTCCTTCTCGCGTATCATGACTTCAATCTCGGGAAGCGTGGCCGTCCCTATTGTCCGATCCCGCCTGACGTAAACCAAATCTCTCGACAAAATGCCAGGATGATCTCGAATGGAGTGATGCGGACGTGCAGGGCTCCATTGAATGCTTACTACGCTTACTTCGACCTTACCCACTTTGTGGTCCCGACACTGGACATTGGGAGGCGGTTGAACGTATGCGGCGATGATATTCGAAATCGTCTCGGCATCGGGACCCTCCCTGACTCCGACAACCTTGCGGTCATCGTCGACACCCACAAACAGAAAGCCGGTAGTGTCTGCATCTATGGTGTTTGCAAGCGCGAGGACATCCTTTACAAAGAGTGCCTTTCCTTCCTTACGTTGCAGATCGTACCACTCGCATTTGAATTCCACCGAGTCTGACTCGCCTCCAGCGATAAGGCGCGCTACCTCTTCACTGGAGACGGGTACGTTTGCGCGTGCACGTCCGCTTGATGTCAACGGAACACCTCATCTAGGCGCCACACCAATTGAAGTGCCTGCGGCCATCCTGCCTTAGCGAACACGTCCAGCAGCCTAAGAAGGTCAGCCAACGCCTCACCCTCCTGTACCTCGTTGCGGTAATCCGCCAGAACAGACTCTACGAGAGTCACAACCTCCTTGATTGCTATCGAGTCGATATTGTAACCAGCTGCCTCACTTGCCTCTGCCACGTCCGCGGCCATGTGAAGCACGGCCTTGGGTTCATATGACAGGACTTCGTTCATCAATTGCATGAAGTGATGGGCGGTCGGCGCCAGTACGATCCCGCGTTGGTCTCGCCGTCCAAGGAGAGTGACGGCCTGGAGCAGTGGCTTGATCGTGAGGTAATAGTCTCCTGTTGCTTCAAAACTGATCTCCTCCGTCCCCTCGCGGTGCCGAATGTTGTAATACAGGCGCGAGACTATTTCGTCGACAACGGTGTACGCCTCCTTGAACTTCTTTGTTCTCTCCTCAGTCCACTCGGCCTGATCCGTCGGCCGGATGTTCTGCAACGTTTGCACTGTGCCTTCAAGGACTGCAAGCAACCATTTCCCAGCACGAAGTGACGTTGGCCTGAGCTTGTCGCTACCCAGATTCGAAGGGTTGATGGCCAGCACAGCTTGAAACACTGCGTGATGCAGAAGCTCCGCGTGCTGATCTGGAGACTTCCTCCAAGTGTCCAGCGTCTCCATGGCCCACTGGTTTTCGTGGCTCAACGCGAGGCGTGTAACGATCATCGCGAATGTGTCCCCGAAATCGGACTTCTCTGAAGGGAAGAGTCCTTTGCCCTGAATGGTGTTTAGCACGCCCGCTATCCGGTCGTCCTCGTCTTTGGGAAGCCGGGTGAGAGAGAGACACAGACCATTCAGAACGGAACGGTTGTCCTCTTTCATCGCCCTCTCTTGCGTGATTTGCCAAAAAGCCTCGTGTGCACTCCACCTGAGTCGGAACACTTCCCCGGCTACTAAGAATCGGACGGAGGGAACCGCGTCAGAGGCTAATGATGCAACGGCATCCAAGATTTCATTGTCGACGATAGTAAGGGTCAGCCACGGAAGGCCCTGGGCTGCCTCATTCCGCGGCGAAGGCGACCACATTGGGAAATCAAACTTCGCATCCTTATTGGGTAGCGGCTCTTGGTGCTTGGCAGCACGAAGGAGTGTGTCACGGCAGAATGATCTAGCCTCCGCTGACAACTTTCCGACAGATCGGCTCATGGCCGAAGCCGCGGCCGCCAACTTCGTCCACAGGCTGGTTTGAATCGTGGCATCAGCCGTCTTGTCATACCGATCTGCAGCCTCCCGAGCACGCATCGCCGCAGGAAGAAAGCGTTCGATCACCTCAGGAGTTGGTACCTGATTTCGCCAAGTTGTGACGAAGTCATCGATCTCTTTGAACATTCCACGGATCGTTGCGTTCTCTTCTTGAGCCAAGTCCACTCCCTGCTCTACCAACCAGTCGTCTTCCGTATATGATCGAGAGGAAACGGATATCGTCTCAGGCGGTTCGTTTGCGGGAAGAGGACCGCCCAGCTCTGCCTCCGCCCGATATGCCCGCGCCTCGCTCGTTTCCAACGTTTCCTTCGGCAGGCAAGCCAGGAGACGCGCTGCCACTCGTTGGTACCGTTCAAGACTTTCGGCGTCCGCATCCTGCGGCAGTGTCAGTAGGGATTGTTCTACGGCCACCCGTTGCTGGGACGAGTAGAGAGGTGCGGCAGCCCGGATGAATTCTCCAAGCTCGTACATCGTGTCACCACCCAGCTGAATCGGACGGGCGAGACAGAGTTCGAAAAGCACGTTGGCGAAGTGTTCGGGTCTCTTGGCCCCCAGCACTAGGAGTTCCCGCCAGAAGTAGGCCACTCTAGAACGATCCGTGATCAGATCAAGAATCTGGTCGATGATGGCTGGAGTGGGGCTTGCCGCATTGTCTTCTAGGCAACGGAAGAGCGTTTCCCCAAGGTCGTGGACCCCGCCTTCACGAAGGCCCAGCTCGCGAAGGTGTCCAGTGTCCGGCAAGTACCGGACCGGCCGCCCGCGAAATTGGAATTCCTCTGTGACGTCCTCTAGCTTGACCCCAGGCCTGAGGTAAGGAATGAGCCACTTGTCGATTACGTAGGCGTTGATGCTCTCGACGGCCGCCCGAGCAGCCTCGAGGGGCGAGCTTCGCATGAATAGAGGGAAATGTTGAGCAAGACTGTACCGACACATCTCGAAATCCTGCCGCCTGTTGCTTATCAAGGGCAGGACAGGCGTACCGAATGATGTCTCCTTGCTGCTCTGCTCGTCATGGGCGAAAACCGAGCGGTAGATCTCTGCCGCGAGCGCTGGATCAACTCGGAGAACGTGATCCACCCCGTCGGAGAGCCTGAAAATGTACTGGATTGGGAAATCAGGCTCCTTTGTCAGCTTAAGTACCGCCCGCACTAACTGACTTGAACGCTCCGGGTCGGCGCTGAAGGTCTTTACGACCATCGGCAAAGCCCAAACAGCCGCGAGCGAGTCCAGTGAAGGTTCAGCTTGCTTCTTTCGTTCGCTCAACACCCACGCCAACACTGACGAACCCACCGCGTTCGAGTTCCGCTCAACTGATTCCTTTTCGGCGGCGCCGGCAGAATCGAGCAGTTCCGCGGTGACGGTAGTTAGGTCCCAGACATAACGACGATGAGGAAGGGGCGCCAAGCGGCTAGCGAATTCCGTCCAAAGACGCGCGCTTCCCCTCCTACTAATTCGTAGCGCCTGCAGCAGCCTCTGTACAATCTCCAGCGCCTCTTCGCGACCCTTCGCTAACAGATCAATCAGCGGGAGCAATGATTCGATGGCGCGTGCCTCGCTTGCGATGACAGCGGGAGGGATGAGACGTGCCACGAGTCGCACATGTATTAGGTCGTACGGAACGAGGGCCCAGAGTACTTTCCAGAACGCCTCGGGTGCGTCATGCCAAAGACGCGTGAAGTAATAAGTGAGACTAGGACGGAGGAAGAGCGGGCGCGCGGGGTCCGCGGCGACGAAATCTGCCACGGATTGCGGTAGGTCCTCGAGCTGAAGGACGCTCACGGCGTAGTCAAAGAGCGTATTGTGTGCAAACGACACTCGCTGCGCTGCCCCGGTCGTTTCTACTAGTACCTCGGCGCTGCGAAGATCTGACCAAGCGCGCTGTAGCTCCGGTGCGTAGATGGCGTCCTTCCGCGCGGTGAGCGTGCGATCTCGAATCATCGAGGCTGTAGCTCTCGACAATAGCAACTCCCGATCCTCGGCATTATCCGCCATTAAGACTCGGCGCTCCCAAAACAGGCCGAGCAGCTGCACCTCCGAGTATACGTGCGTGATATCCGGAGCCTTCCCCGGAGCCGACAGCACCTGTTCCAACAGCCAGAGATTGAACGGCACCGTTAGCAGTCGCATGAAGTCCTCAGACGCACCCTGTATCAACGCCCCTAGGCCTGAGATCTGAGTGACAGCCTGGCCAACTTCCTCTTGTGTGAATGGAGGAACCACGAAGTGACGAGACGGTATCCTCGGATCTTGAGGCAGCTCGAGGTGCGGGGCACCGCCCGGCCCAAATAGCTTGAGCAGTGCGTGAGACTTACGCGCATCGTACTCCCGCACCGTGACAACTACATTCCAGCGTCCTTGCGATGCGGCAATTAGCCTGCGAATCAAGTTCACTAGTCGCTGTCGAGCGTCCTCACTCCGTACCGCGTCGAAGGCATCGAGAAGAATCGCACCTTTCGCTCCCGTCTTGGTTCCGAGCACTGAAGCGATGTGCTCGACAGCATCGCCGCGCGCACCGAGAAGAGCTCTAAGCTCTTCGTCTCCACCAAAGCCCAAGGCTTCGACGGGGAGCAATAGGTGAGGAACGCCCACCTCCTTAAGTCTCCGATGTAAGTCGGTGAGTAGGTAGGACTTTCCGACACCGGGACGACCTACCACGATTCCGTTGCCGCCGGCAACGAAGGTGTGGAGGCTCTCGAGTAGAACGGGACGGTTGACTCTCACAGCACAATCTCCGCGGCCACGGTGTCGTTCACAGCGTCTAGACGTCTGTCGTCGGGAAGAACCGCACGAGCAATGTCTCCGATGATATCTCGTAGCCCGCGATGGGTGTCGTCGATGCGATCGTAAAAAACCACTTCGGTGCCGTACTCGAGCTTCAGTTGATGCGCGCGAGCCTTTTGTTCAGGAGCGTTCAGGGGCGAGATGTCGACAACAGCGAAGTGTATTGGGAGAGCCTTCAGCTGAAAGCGACTGACCACTCGACCCAATAGGCCTCGGAAGTAGGGGTCCGTCAGGCTAAAGCCGACGAAGACAAGTCGGTACGAACTGAGTACCGTCCGCATCACGTCAGGTAGGTAGGAGTCATCGCCGTATGCCACTTCGTAGTCCTCTAAGGTCAGCACAATTCGGTCTGGAGCCCGGTAGCACCCATGTATGTGAAGTACTTGCCGCTGTTGGCCTGCGATTGTCAGCTTCCGGAGCAGTTCGTAGATGAGATACGGGGCGTCGATTCCATACGCCAAAGAATTGTTGTGGCCCGAGTCACGGAAGTCCCTGGCAAGAGCGGCCTCCAAGACGAAATCGTAATTGGTCGTGACGATTCCTCGAAACGGCAGCCTCACCAACTGATGATGCATTTCGAGAACGGTGAACCCCGACTCCCCGGAGAACGTCCTTGTTAGGAAGGTGTTATAGGTGTCGTCGTTACCCATCCGATCACGAATGTGAGTCTTGATCTTGCTCAAATAAGCTAGGAACTCAGTCGGGCCCTTCTTGAAAATATCTTGGTCGGTGTCGAACCCATCACCACATTCAGCTGCGAGTTGTTCGAGCTTCAGGATCAACTCAGCCCAGGTCGGAAAACCAGCCATCTTACTACTTCCGGCGCCAACGAAGAGCACTGCATCACCCGATGCGATCAAGGCGACGAGCTCCTGCTTCCTGCGCTCGTTCGCCTCTACCTCGTCCGAAGTAAGGCTGGGAATCAGAGCCAAAGAGCCAGACTCCTGGACTTTCGCGCGAGTGTCACGTTGGGTTTGTTCCGGACCGTGCTCGAGATGCTACGCTGCCACCGGCCAATCGGCGTACACCGTCTCCGCCTGCGCGCGGATCTGCTCCACCAGCGGATCGAAGTCGCCCGGCCGCCTTCACTCCCTCGCCACCACGGTGTCGTAGAGCCCGTAATGGGTCAGTCCTTCGTGGCTCTCGATTCCCGTGTAGCGGAGCGAGGCGTCTTCGTAGCGACGGAAGGCGAAGACGGCTTGGTTCATGTGCTCGGTGTTGAACACCTTGAGGCGCACGAGCAGATGGAAGTCCTTCACCTTCAGGCCGGTGACAGCCAAAAACAAGTCCGGTTCCAGCTTGGTGATCACATCCTGCAGCGTGTTCTCGCGGAAGTCGGTCAAGTACATGAACGCCGGAATGCGGGTGGCGAACTTGATCAGCTTCTCCTGGACGAGCTTGCGCTTGGACTTGAACTCCTTCTCCTCGGCGGTCAGTTGGTTCTCCTCCTTCACCGTCAGAGCCCTGCCCTTGGCCTTGTTCCTAAGTTCTTTGATCTTTTCGCTCTTGTTGATGATCGTCTCGATGATGTGGTCGCCCAGGGCACGCCAGCCCTCGATACCCTCCACCGCGGCCATCGCCTCGGGGTTCTCCAGAACACGTCGCAGCGTTTCGTTGTCCACGTTCACGAGCAACGCGGATTCCCACTTGCGAGCGAGGAGTGTGGCCGAGGTGCCCGCCATCGCGATATCGAGAATGCCGCCAGCATCAATTTGCGTCATGTTGGCGCCATCGAACGCAAGCACGGGCAGGAACGAAACGAGATCCTTGACAGCGTTCTCGGGATTGGGCTCGCCCGGTGAGAGCCCGATTGCGTATTCGGACAGTTGGCGCAACGCACGCGTGGGCGCGAAGTCAAAGACGAAGCAGACCGGCTTGAAGATCTCCTCTTCGTTGGGATTATCGCCGTTCGGGTTCTTGATGGACCATGGCGACTGCACCCGGAATGCGGCCTGAAAATAGGTCTCCGGCGATTTGAGGTTGCGGAGCATCAGAATCGAGGACCACTGCGGCACCGTGATGCCTGTGGTGAGCTTGCCGCACGAAAGCGTGATCGTCTTGGTCTCGAATCCGCTCCCAATGGCCGCGCGCACGGGCGGCAGCGCATCGAGGCCGATGCCCGCCGCTGCGCCGGCGGCGACAACCACGGTGTAGTCGCGCCAAAACGTGTTGTGCCTTTCGGCCAGCAGGTTCGCCATAGCGTGACACGCCGCGACGTCTGGCAGAAACCAGAATGAGTGCTGGAGATATGGCAACAAGCGGACATCGGAGTACGGAAACGGCGGTCGTGTCCCCGTTTTGAGGTGTTCGTGCGCCTGCGGGAGGTAGGAGCCCCGAATTATGTCGAGCCACTTCTGCACGTCCGTCTTGTGCTTGAATTGGGCGTCCCTGCCTCTACCGGAGGCGGAGAAAAACTCGTTGAGGTCAAATTCATCGAACTCACCCGCGCTCGCGATCGCCAGAAGCTCGTCCGGCATCCGATACGTGAGCAGGCGGAGCTGGGGCAGCGCGCCGTACGGGTTCCACTTGCCGGGATTCTTTGCCGCGAACGCTTCCCTGGCGCGCTGCTCGTCCGTGTATGTCCAGTTGAAGATCTGTTCCTCGATGAACTCGCCCGTGGCTAGCGCCTTGAACGGCGTACCGGAGAGGTAGAGGTACGCCTTGGTGGTGATCGGGAGAAACTCGGTCTCCTTCTCTGAGAACACCCCGAGGTCTTCGTTCACCGCCTCCAGCCCGGGGGCGTATTCGAGTTTGCCCTCCTTCTCGGCGACGGCATCGTCTTCGCCTTCGAATAGTTCCTTCGCGGTTTCTCGCCACGCGCCGAAGTGGTATTCGTCGAAGACCACGAGATCCCACTCAACCTTGTGCAGCCATTCGTTCTTGGCCTTGATGTTGCCGGCCTCGTCGCGGCCAAGCAGGTCCTGGAAAGAGCCGAAATAGACCACCGGCTTCTTCCGGTTGATTTTGGTCGGGTCTTTTCCGGAGCTGCGCGAGAGATACTGCCAGCCATCAAAGTCCACGTGGCATTCGAGATCTCTCTGCCACGCATCCTCAACAGCAGGTTTGAAGGTTACGACGAGCACGCGTTTGGCGCCGAGCTTCTTGGCCAGTTGGTATGTGGTGAAAGTCTTTCCGAAGCGCATCTTCGCGTTCCAGAGGAAGTGCGGAACCGCGTGCATGTCCTCCTTCCAGATCGAGTGGAAGTAGGCGTGCGTCTTGTTCACGGCCTCGGCCTGCTCCCGTCGCATCGTGAACGTCTCGTGATGCGTCCCCGTGAACTGCCGGCCGGTGCGGAGTTCGGTGAGCACAGTCCGCAAGTCGGGGACCGAGCACCTCACCCACTCCAACTCAGTGTTAGCGAAGCCCTTTCTGATGAGTGCGGCGCGGACCTCGTGATCGGTGAAGATCGTGCCATCGTCGCACTCGGCGGGCTCGTCGAGCTCGATCTTGTGGTTCCTGATGGCGGCCGTTTGAAGCTGCTCGGCGATCCGCTGCTTCACGTCGCGGGTAGTCTGCCCGACCTTGAGGAGTCCCTTGTGCGGTTCGTCGTCGATGGAATAGGCGTAGATGCGCGGCCGGACTTCCGGCTTGGGCGCAAGGACCTCTTCGATAGCCCTAGTCATCCTCAGATCCGCTGAGGTCCATCGGGCGGACAACCTTCTCGATGAACGCGATCTCACTAGCAGAGAGGCCATATTTCGCGTAGAGGGCCTCGTCCGTCCACCGCCTCTTCCAATCCTGGGTTGGCACGAAGGAATAGACTTTGCGCGTTGTGTCCTGAGATGGCTTATGCAGAAGAATTAGGAAGCGAGTCAGCCGACAGGAAAGGTAGGACAAGACACTTTCAGCCTGACTCCTCGAGTCGAACGGGCCAATGCAGAGATACGTCTCCGAAGAAATCGTGCCCGGCTCGCCGACGAATGGTGTGCTAATGATCCTGTGCGGATACGTGTCTCTGTTGCCGGTCCCCGGAGCAGCCCGGCCGGTGAAAACCTTCCATTTATCGATGAGGTGAGTACCAGTCGAGATTGACCTTCTGGCGACGTATCCGGTACCGCCGTTCTGATAGACAACCACGTCACTGGCCCGCTTTACAACCTTGCCCTTGAACGTTGTCTCTAGCCCGAACGGTTTTCTCGAACTAACCAATCGATCGAAACGCTTGCCTTCAGGCAGCGCAAGCGACTTGGCTCCCCCATTCTCCGCAGCAACGACCTTTCCTAAGATCGACAGGCCTTCGTTAAAGCGGATAAACACATCCACGCCCTCTTCGAGGAGCTGGCGAGTTAGTGTCGAGGGAGGCTCGTCCTTGAAATGAGTGGTGACGCGGCAGGGGCCAGGATTGTCCCGGTCCCAGAGAAAAAAGCAGACGCCGCCCTTGAGACCCACGCCTGGAAAGACGTCCGACGCGTTCAGATAATCGTCGATTGAGCGCAGTCGATTGTCGGTGAGCATTGACTCTCTAAATTCATCCAATCCCTTGCCACCGGCGAACCAACGGGAAGGAATGACCATCGACAGGTAACGCGGCTCCAACGCCTTCGCTTGCTCCACGAAGTGCTGATAGATGGGCGCTGCGCTCGTTCCAAAACCTTCATCGCTCAGCTGATACGGCGGGTTTCCAATGATCACGTCGAACTGCATATCGCCTCCAAACAACTCGGCCACGCGAGCCTTGATGTCGTCGGTGTGGATGAATGCATAAGCGTGGGTCTCAAGCTCATCGCCACGATCTAGCGTAGTCTGGCTGGCGCCGCAGTACGCACACCTGCCATCCGCCCATGTGTGCTCGAACCGCTCGAACCAAATGTTTCCAGTGTCGTTGGCGAACCCCTTGGCGATCGAGTGTTTGCCCCTAGCGTGCTTTGAGCAATACACGCTGCGGCGCGCCAGCATGCTGGTGAGATATGTGATGCCGATGCCGAACACCTGCTTCGTGAGGACGTGATTGACCCGCTCCTCCAGGTTAGGAATCTCGTCAGCCAAACCGCTGGTGAGACGGCTGGTAATCTCGCGCAGGAACACGCCCGACTTGGTGCATGGATCGAGGAAGCGCACCGTCTTGTCCGCCCAGATGTTGGCGCCGCCGTTTTCAGCCGCCCAGGCCTCGGCCAGCGTATCCAGTATCCGGTTCGCGAACTCGGGAGGCGTGAACACCTCGTCGTTCGAAAGATTCGCGATGCACGTCAAGACGTCAGGGTTGCGGCCGCGCAGTGCGAAGCCGGCCTGCAGACTCAAACTGCCTCCTTCGGGGAATCGCCAAGGGCGGCTGCGGCGAGCTCGACTACCGTTATCGGCATGTACGCCCTCGTTGGCGTGAAGATTTCGTGCTTGCCGAGGTGGGCGAAGAGGGAGCCCTCCGCGCTAAAGGCAGAGGACTCGGTGAGGGTCTCCAGGCAGAAATCGCGCCGCTGAAACTTCCCCTTGCCCAGGTAGCCCCACTCGGCAAAGCTGATCGGCTGGCCGTCGTGTGTACGCATTGTGAGCGCGTCGCCGTGCACGAGATTCTGCGACAACACGTAGGACGCGGCGCGGTAGAGTTCGTCCGACTCATCCACGTTCAGGTACTCTGCGAGGATCTCCAGCAGAGTCGCGCGGCACTCCGCAATGTTGTCCGGGAGCAACTCGACGCCGTAGATGCACATCAGCGCAAGCAGCGCATAGTGCTGACGCTCGAAGTCGGACTTTCCGTACTTGAGTTCCACGGCGGCGAGCTTGCGCCGCAGGACCTGCATAAGGAAGTTGCCGCTCCCGCACGCCGGCTCGAGGAACCGCGAGTCAATGCGCTCGCTCTCGTCCTTGACGAGGTCGAGCATCGCCTCGACCAACCACGGAGGAGTGAACACTTCACCGTGGTCGGCGACGCGTTGCTTAGACTTGAACAGGCTCATTGGCAATGGCGGTCCAAGCACGGAGTCATCAGGCCTGGTACCGATGATAGTCTCCTGTGGTTAGGCGGTGCAACTAACCTGTGAGTGCCCCGCAACGATCGTAACACGGTGCGACAATGTGCGGCGAACGTGATCATGTCTCCCCAGGGGCTTCGTCGGTGGCGCGAAGGCCCATGCCCACCAAGGGCTTCGTGAGAAGTCGCTCAACTTGCTCGATCAGCGGGGCGGCACGCTTCGGGTCCTTTGCGTTGTACGCTTCAAGGGCCTTGCGCAGCCCGTTGTACACGTGAGCCAGCCCAGCATAGTGCCGAACGAGCCTCAGGTTCTCCTGAAATCGCGGGCGCACACCGTCAACCGCCAACTTCAGGACTACGTCCTCCACCTTCGACCAGTCGCCCCGCAGCATCATGCGATCCCACGCAGCCCTGAATTCCTCGGGACTCGCATCCTCGCTCTGTCTCAGCTCGGCCTCGAGCGCCGCCTTCACGCGCTCAGCCGGATCGTCGGTCGGACGTTCCCGCAGCACCGGGCCCTCGCCCAGAAGCAACCAATTGAGGTTGATATTCGCTTCACGGCCCAGCCGGAGCAGGAACGGGACTTCAGGCACGCCCGGCCTCTCGAGGCGTGACCACGCTATCCCCGTTGTACGCGGCACCTTGAGGCGGCGCAAGAACTCCGCCCAGCTCCCGTAGCGGCCGGCGAAGGCCTTCAAGCGATCCCGGATGCTCCTCGCGTCGCGTGGTGTGGCCTTCGATTTGGGCAAGCCGGGCAGCTCCTGTCGAACAAACGTCAGCTCATGACGAACAGCCGTCGCATAACACTCACTACCACTCCTGGCTTGGTCAAGCCCACTGTTCGCGTGGCCACCACAAGAGAGCGACATGGCACCGAAGCAAAGGGGCAAGAGCGGGAGCACCAGCAAGCAGTGGTTTACCACCAGCGAGGCGGCGCGCTACCTCGGAGTGTCCGTCGATAAGGTGCGCGAACTCGATGCGACGGGCGAGCTGCGAGCCAGTCGGACGAGGGGCAAGCATCGCCGCTTTTCGCGAAGGGCATGCGATTCCTACGGCAGCAGGAAGGCCGCGCGTCGCAAGCCGAAGGCCGAACCGCCAACGCTTCCGCCCCGGCCGGCCCGGCGCCCGCGGCCTGAGCCCGAGCCGCTCGATGAGGACGTCTACGCCCCTGAGCCGGGCGACGAGTACTTCGAGCCGTTCGTCGAGCCGCCTCCGCCCCCGCCACCCCCGAATCCCTTCGAGAAGCTCGAGCGTGAACGGGCCGAGCGGAAGAAACGCGAGGCGGAGCAAGCTCCGCTCCGGCGGCTCGCCACGTTGAAGCAGTACGGGTTGGGCCAGGTCCCATATGGCACGCCCGACATCTGGCGCGCGAAGGTCGCAGCGGCGCTCGAAGGCTTTGTGACGCTTAGGACCTTCCCGGACTGGATCAACGACGTAGAGGCGTACCGCATTGTTCGGGGCAAAGTGGATGAGGTCCTGCAGCCGTACCAAGAGGAGGTCGCGCGAAAAAAAGAAGATGAGGCTCGCAAGGTACAGGAGGCCCAAGACGAGCGCCGCGTCCAGCAGCTGATCGATTACGGAAAAAGCTACGCGTCGAGCAAGATGGGCTGGGACTGGGAGTCCGACGATCGCGCTCGCGCTCTACGTGACGTCGAGCGAATGCTGCAGGATGATGCCGAGCCGGGGTGGACAGAGCAGGACGTTAAGGACGCCGTGGACGACGAGCTGCGCGAATGGGAATTGGAGGAGGACGATGAAGAGGACGACGACGATGAAGACTATGAGGAGGAGGAATCCTAGGCTGCGAACCTCGAAAACCTAGGATCGAATCCTAGGTTCGCGACGCTGGAATCACAGGATTTCAAGCACAAACCCCATGCACAGCATGGATCTTCCCCTCCCCGAGGGCCTCCAGCCCTGGCTCGCTGCCTTCGTTCTCGAAGCACAGCGCGAGACCGATGCGCTCCGCGAAAACGGCGCTGAGCAAGCCGCCGCGGCTCGACTCGCACTTCTAAGGAAGCTGATCACCGCAGCAGCCGCTCAGCTGGACGAGGAAATCGACATCCACGAAGCCGCCCGCGAGAAGGGCGTCTGCGAGGAAACCATCCGACGCGCGGTCCGCGACGGGACAATCCCCGACCGCCGCGCGAACCCCAAAGGCCGCCACCGCGTGCGCCGCGGCGACCTGGACCGCGTTGCCCCGAGAACCGTTGATCGCCCGGTGAACCCGGCTCGGCACCGTTAGGGCAGACCAGGTGAATTGTGTCCAGTTCACCATATGCATAGATTCACCATATGATGAGGGAGCCCACCCGGGATGCCACGATGGCTGCCACGCGTGCTGGCGCGCATTCACCGGCTCGCGGCCGAGGGGAAGGTACAGCTCACGGAGAAGGCGTTCGAGGAATTGCGAGCGCTACCGCTCGGCATCAGCATCGAGGATGCGCACCACATCTTGGAGAGCCTTACCGCCGGCGAATGTGCGGGACGGCTGGTTTCGCGCGAGATGGACGAGTGGCTATACGTCTTCAAGCCCCGGATCGCCGAAATCGTGCTCTACGTAAAGCTCGTGCTTCGGGCGGACTGTGTGGTGATCTCGTTTCACGAGGAGGGTGGCGATGACGACCAAGACCAAGGCGAAGGCTAGAAAGCGCGCTCGCGAGTTGCCTGACGACGCCTGTCCGACCTGCGGAACGATCATGCGCAGTGTGCGCGGTGATCTGTCCGTCCCCGTGAACGGGGAGAAGATGACGGTCCCGGACATGCCTCATCTTCGGTGCCCAAAGTGCGGCGAGGGCATGTTCAGTCTTGCAGTGGCCCGTGAGCTTGAGCGGCGCGGGATCGACCTATACCGTGCGAAATATGGCCTCCTTTCGGCACACGAGATCCGGGCGATCCGCGAACACCACGGGTTGACCCAGGTTGAACTTGCCCAGCTCCTCCGGCTCGGCGGCAACACGCTCTCTCGTTGGGAAGCCGGTCGGAACGTGCAGTCGGCCGCGATGGACGTGCTGCTGCGTCTGATCCGGGATCTGCCGGGCAGCCTCGAGTACTTGCGCGAACATGCGGCCTGAGCAGGCGGTACTCCGAGGATGCGTCCCCCCTCTCCGGAACGGAGAGGGGGCCAGGGGTGAGGACTCACAGCACGGGGCGCAACAAAGAAAAAGCCCTACAGCAGAAGTCGCTGCAGAGCTTGATCTTCACTCAGTCGGGACGGCGGGATTTGAACCCGCGACCCCCTGAACCCCATTCAGGTGCGCTACCGGGCTGCGCTACGTCCCGTTACTAATAGTCACAAGACGCCAAGTACAAGACGCCAAGTGGCTCCCAGTTCGAAGATCCCAG
>WNFY01000740.1_pt1 | contig 29858 bp, 20 predicted proteins | sample 5400091 | NCBI WGS metagenome assembly WNFY01 (sample SAMN13153364, study PRJNA577476) | soil metagenome | isolation source: 60 cm soil or saprolite under grassland replicate 1 | place: USA:California | collected 2016-06-15 | reverse complement strand
GCGATCGCGAGGTCCATGTGCGCCTGCGCGGCCTCCACCCCGCGGGCTGCCTTCGCCCTGTCCTCCAGCGCGGCGAGCACGCCCGGCACCGGCTCCGGCGGCTCGGGCGACGCCCGCTGCGGCGGCGGCAGCGGCGGGAGGCGGGCCGCGCCGAGCCGGAGGGGCTCGCCCCGTGCGGTCGCGAGCCGCGCGTAGAACCCGAGGCGCCCGTCGGCCTGGCAGAGCTTGAGCAGGATGCGGTTCGGACCCTTGCGCAGCGTGAACGCGACGGCGCCCTGGTCGAAGCGGGCCATGTGGTAGCTCGGGTCCGCGTGGACGAGCGCGCCGTTCACGAAGACCTTGAGCGCGCCGCTCGCGCCGACGTGCAGGCGCACTCGCTCCTCGCGCGGCGCGTCCACCACCGCGAGCGCGTAGACGACCACGTCGCGCGCGGGCCTGAGCGCCGCGCCGAGGTGCGCGAACCCGAGGGAGAGCGCCTCCGGCGGCAGCTCGCGCCAGCCGACCTCGCGCGCCTTCCCCGGGAAGCGCGCGGCGAGGTCCTGCGCGCGCTCGGGGGGGAAGGCGTGGTCGAAGCCGTGCTTGCCCTCGTTGTCGAACGGGCCCGCGAGCTGCCAGCCGCCCACGAACGCGAGCTTCGCGAGCTCGGCCTCGGAGCGCCGCAGGTTCCCGCGGGCCCGCTCCAGGTCCGCGAGCCGGAAGCGCGCGTACGCCCGCACCTCGGGGTGCGCCTCGCGATCCTCCGCGAGCCTCGCGTAGACGAGGGCGACGCGCGCGAGGTCCGGCACCTCGTCCTCGAGCGCCTCCAGCTCGACGAGCGGCACGAGCGCGCGCGGCGAGGCGTGGTCGCGATCCAGCTCGGCGACGAGAGCTCGGAGCTGGCCGGCGATCGGGTCGGCGCTCGCGTCGCGTGCGGCTCCTGGATCGCCCGCCCGTGCGGCCGTCGCGAGGAGAGCGAGGAGAGCGACCGCTGCGGGGCGCGTCATCTGTGGGAGTCTAACCCCAGGCGACGATTTCGATTCCCACGATCGCTCCTCCCCCGAACGAGGAGGGCCGCAAGCCGGCCGGCGCGGCTACTCGGCGCGGGCGAGCGCGACGACGTGGACCGCGCGGGCGCCCGCTGCGAGGAGGGCGGCCGCGCATGCGTCCGCCGTCGCGCCGGTCGTCACGACGTCGTCCACGAGCACGATCTCCCGGCCACGCACCGCCCCGGTGGCCCTGAACGCGCCGAGCACGTTGTGCAGGCGCTCGGCACGGGTCCGGCCGACCTGCGGCGACGTCTCCCGGACGCGCGACAGAGCTCGCGTCAGGAGAGCGTCACGGCGTCCGGCCGCCCGCACGAGCGATCGCGCGAGGAGCGCCGCCTGGTCGTAGCCACGCGCGAGCCTTCGCTTCCTGCCGAGGGGAACCGACACCACCGCCGCTTCCGGCGGGAGCGGCACGCTCCGCGCGAGCCACGCCCCGAGCGGTCGCGCCAGCGCCGGCCGATCGCGGTACTTGAGCGCATGGATGGCGTCAGCGAGCGGGCCGCCGAGGAGCCCGCCCGCCCGACAGGTGGCGAACCTGGGCGGATCGGCGAGGCAGGCGCCGCACACGGCGTCCGGCCCCGGCAGGCCACAGCGCGCGCAGCCGCCGGGCACCGGGTCGAGGGCGCCGGCGCAGACGGCGCAGAAGGGCTCCTCGGCGGAGGAGAGCAGCCCCTCTCCGCAGGCGGCGCACCGCGGCGGGTAGAGGAGATCGAGGAGCGCATTGCCGACGGCGACGAGCATCTAGCGCACCACGAGGCCGAGCCCCTTCATCTCCGGCGGCTGCGGGAGGCCCATGATCTGGAGGGCTGTCGGCGCCACGTCGGCGAGCACGCCCTCGGCACGCAGCTTCGCCCCCTTGAAGTCGGGGTCGCAGAGGACGAACGGCACCGGCCCGAGGGTGTGGGCCGTGTGCGGCTGGCCCGTCGCCGGGTCGACCATCATCTCGCAGTTGCCGTGATCGGCCGTGACGACCATGGCCATCCCGGCGGCGCGCGCCGCCTTCCACAGCCGGCCGACGCACTCGTCCACCACCTTCACCGCCTTCACGGCGGCGTCGAGGATGCCCGTGTGCCCGACCATGTCGGGGTTCGCGAAGTTGACCAGGATGAACCCGTACCTCCGCGAGTCGATGGCGTGGACGAGCTTGTCGGTCACCTCGCGGGCGCTCATCTCCGGCTTCTCGTCGTAGGTCTTCACGTCGCGCGGCGACGGCACGAGGACGCGATCCTCGCCGGGGTACTGCACCTCGCGACCGCCGTTGAAGAAGAAGGTGACGTGCGCGTACTTCTCCGTCTCGGCGGTGCGGAGCTGAGGGATCCCGGCGCGCGAGACGACCTCGGGGAAGATCTCGGTGGGCTGGTCCGGGGTGTACGCGACCGGCAGGGCGAACGTCTTGTCGTACTCGGTCATGCACGCGTAGTACGCGAGCCGGGGGCGGGGGCTCGGGTCGAACTCCTTGAAGCCCTCCTCCGCGAAGGCGCGCGTGATCTCGCGCGCGCGGTCGGCGCGGAAGTTGAAGAACACGACCGCGTCCCCGTCGCGCACGCGCGCCCGCGGCTCGCCGCCGCCACCGACGATGACGGTGGGCTTCACGAACTCGTCGTTCTCCCCCCGCTGGTATGCCTCCTCGACCGCGCGCGCGGGGCTCGCGCTCCGGAACCCGTCGCCGCGGACCATCGCCGCGTACGCCAGGGCGACGCGATCCCAGCGCTTGTCGCGGTCCATCGCGTAGTAGCGGCCCATGATGGTGGCGATCTGGCCGTACCCCTTCTCTGCGACCCGCTTCTCGAAGTCCCGCACGTGACCGAGGCCGCTGCGCGGCGGGGTGTCCCGGCCGTCGAGGAAGGCGTGCACGAACGCCTTCGCCACGCCCTCGCGCCGCGCCAGCTCGAGCAGCGCGTGCAGGTGCTCGACGTGGCTGTGCACGCCTCCGTCGGAGAAGAGGCCCATCAAGTGGACCGTCCCGGTGCCCAGCCGCGCGCGGCGCATGGCCTCGAGCAGGACCGGGTTCCGGAAGAAGGAGCCGTCCTCGACGGCGCGGTTGATGCGGACGAGGTCCTGGTAGACGATCCGCCCGGCGCCGAGGTTGGTGTGGCCCACCTCGGAGTTCCCCATCTGCCCCTCGGGGAGTCCGACGGAGAGACCGCTCGTCTTCACCGCGGTCCAGGGATACTCGCGCATGAGCGCGTCCATGTTGGGCGTCCCGGCGATCGCGATGGCGTTCGCCTCGCGCTCCTGGCGCAGGCCCCAACCGTCGAGGACGACGAGCAGAACGGGCTTGATCTTGGCGGGCACGGTCACCTCGGAAGGATGAGGCCGACGGCAGGGTGCGGGAATGGTAGGCGGCGGACGGCTCGGTCACAAGCGCGACGGACACACGGTCGAGGAGCAAGCGGAATGCCACGCCCGGCGTCTCGGGAGGGCACGGCGAGCACCGAGAGTCGAGCACGTACTAGAATGTTGCGCTCGGTTCACGAAAGGGAACATGGAAGGCCCTGCGCAGCCCGCGCACGACGCCGCGTCCGAGGTGCCCGGCCCCACGTCTCCGGACGCGTTCTCCCGGCTCCTGGCGGAGCTCGCCCGCGCGCCGGCGGTCGGGATCTCCGCCGCGCCGCACGCCGGGCTGCAGCCTCGCCAGACGGTCGGACGGTTCGAGCTCCTGCGCGAGATCGGGCGTGGCGGCTTCGGCGTCGTGTACGAGGCGCGAGACCTCCACCTGAACCGGTCGGTCGCCTTCAAGGCGCTGCGCCCGACGCGCGCGCTGCAGGCGGACCACGTGGCCGGCTTGCGTCGCGAGGCGGAGGCCGCGGCGCGGCTCAATCACCCGAACATCGTCACGCTGCACGACTTCGGGACGTGCGACGCGGGCCCGTACCTCATCCTCGAGCTCCTGCACGGCGAGACGCTCGGGGCGCGGCTGGCCCGCGGCCGCATGGGAGCGCGCGAGGCGGTCTACGTTGCCACCGAGGTGGCCCGCGCGCTGGTGCACGCGCACGCGGCGGGCGTGCTGCACCGCGATCTCAAGCCGGACAACGTCTTCCTCGCCAGGGACGGCGCGGTGAAGGTGCTCGACTTCGGCCTCGCGCGGTTGCTCGGGAGCGCCGGCGCGCACGGCGGCACGCCCGCTTTCATGGCGCCGGAGCAGTGGCGCGGGGAGCCCGACGACGAGCGGACGGATCTCTTCTCGCTCGGGTGCGTGCTGCACTACATGCTCACGGGCGCGCTGCCCTACGCCGTCGAGCGCGGCCGGAGCGCCGCGCTCGATCCCGGCCCCGCCCCGGCGCCCGACCTCCCGGGGGCGCCGCGAGCCCTCCCGCGCCTCGTCCAGCACCTGCTCGCCAAGGATCCGCGCTCTCGTCCCGCGAGCCCGGCGGCGGTCCTGGAGGAGCTCATCGCGATCGGCCGCCGCCTCGACGCCCCGGCCATCGCGCGCCGCCGGCGCCGGTTCCTGCTCGCCGTCGCCACCGCGGCCGGGCTCGGCGCGCTCGTCGGCACGTACGTCGTGCGCACGCGCGTGGCCGCGCCCCGCGAGCGGCTGACGGTGGTGGTGGCCGACGTCGTGAACGAGACGGGGGAGAAGGACCTCGACGGCCTGTCGGGGCTGATCATCACCTCGCTCGAGCAGTCGCACCGCCTGGCGGTCCTCACGCGGTCCCGGGTGTTCGACCTCACGCGGAAGTGGAAGATCGGGGAGGCCGATCGCATCGACGAGCACACCGCGCGCGAGGTCGGGCGCCGGGCCGGGGCGAAGGCGCTCCTCGCCTCCATCCGCCGCTTCGAGAACCTCTACTCGCTCGAGCTGAAGGCGCTCGATCCCGCGGCCGACTCCTACCTCTTCACGCTGGAAAAGCACGGCAACGGCAAGGCGAGCATCCCCGGCCTCATCGACCTCGTCTCGGAGGCGACGCGGCGCGATCTGAACGAGCGCGAAGCCGACGTGCGCGCCTCGGAGGTGCGGGTGGCGCAGGCGGTCACGGCCAGCCTGGAGGCGTACCAGCATTACTTCGCCGGAGTGGACTGCGTCGATCGGCCGTCGCGCGGGGAGAGCTGGACCAGCGTCGGCTCCTGCGCGGAGCTGTTCCGGAAGGCGCTCGCCATCGATCCGACCTTCGCGCTCGCGCACTATCAGCTCGCCTGGATCGAGGCGTCCGAGCACACCGGGGACGCCGCCACCTCGATCTCGGAGGCCATGCGTTTCATCGACCGCGCGCCGGCGAAGGAGCGGCTCGTGATCCGCGCCTGGAAGGCGCACCTCGATGGGCACGACGACGACGCGCTTGCGCTCTACGGCAAGGTGCTCGGCGCCTTCCCCGAGGACAAGCAGGCGCTGTTCCTCGTGGGGGATCTCCGTCATCACCGCGGGGAGATCGCGCACGCCGTTCCCTATTTCGAGCGGGCGCTGGCGCTCGACCCGACTTTCGAGTGGGTCCTCGATCACGTCACCGACGATCTCGGCGCCCTCGGCCGGCAGGACGAGCTCCGGCAGCACGTCGAGCGCTGGTCTCGCCTGCCGCCCTCGCCGCGCACGGATCACGCGCTCGTCAAGGCCCACGCCTGGCTGGGCGAGCTCGACGCGGCGGCGAGCACGGCGCGCCGCGCGCTCGCGCAGGGCGGCGAGGCGGCGACCCTCGATCTCGCCAAGGTGCTCGTCCTCCGGGGCGAGATGGGCGCCGCGGAGACGGAGCTCCGGGCGGCGCGCGGGGCAGGGGCTCGGGCCGAGATCTGGCTCGCGAACGTGGTCCGCGCCCAGGGGCGGCGCGTGGAGGCGCTCTCCATCCTCGATTCGCTCCGCTCGGTCGAGCCCGAGGCCGGCTTCCATTTCGGGCGCGCGCTGCTCCTCCTCGGCGACCCCGACCTCGAGCCCGCGCTCGCGGAGGCGCGCGACGTCGCGATGGCAGACCGCGACTTCGGGGGATCGCTGTCCATCTGGCTCGCCTTCCGGGGCGAGCTCGAGCGCGCGGACGCGCTCGCGAGCGCGCTGCCCCCGGGCTCTTCCCGGCGCGGGCTCTACGACGCGATGCGGTCATGGCGCACGGGCGAACGCGCCGCCGCGAAGCAGGCGCTGCGCGCGCTCGACGCGACCGATCCTCTGCCTTACGACGCCCCCGCGCCGTCGTACCTCCTCGCCGAGGTGTGCGCGGACGACGGCGACGATGCCTGCACGGTGGAGGCGGTCCAGCGGTTCCAGGGTCTCTGGCCCAACGGGCTCTGGCGGAGCTGGGCGCTCCCTCGTTCGATGTTCCTCGCGGCGGCGGCCCACGCTCGCCTCGGGGACGCGCCGCGCGCGCAGGCGGAGCTCGAGCGCCTGCTCGCGCTGAGCGCTCGAGCGGACCGCGATCTCACGCTCCCGAGGGAGGCGCGGGCGCTGCGCGAGCGGGTCCGCTGATCGGCGCTCCGCTCCCCTGGCAGGCCGACCCGATCTGGGTCAGTTGAAGGCTTTGCACGGACGGCGTATCTACGAATAGTCAAACCCCGAACGTGCCGGCTCGACGCGGCCGAGCTTCTTGGCAAGGCGCTCGGGCGGCTGGCCATCACGCCGACGCAACACGTCGGCCCGGAGGGACGTCATGGCGGGATCCTGCGGAGCAAGCGACCACATCCTCTACTATTACTCGACCCAGTCGCTCCTCCTCGACCAACACACCGCGCAGGGGTGCGATCCTCAATACTGCCAGTACGAGTACGACCACGGCAAGGACCACCGGTGCCCGGACCGGAAGAACGAGAAGGGCGAGATGGAGAGGACGTGCCAGTGGAGCCTCGGACCATTGAGGCCCGAGTACGGTCACCCCCTCAAGCCGTGTCCGCCGCTCTGGGCGGAGCTGAAGCCGGAGCATGACGCCCTCTTCGAAAAGAGTGGCGGGCCCGCGCTCGATCTCAAGGGCGTGGTGACGCAGCTCCACAAAAGCTGGAGCAGGATCGGCGAGCTGGACGACCAGTGCTGGAAGGGCGAGTTGCCTCCCGAGGGTCTCGTGGCGATGCAGGCCGAGCGGCAGCACTTCCGCCGGCTCATCCACCGCTGGTCGCAGCTCCTGCGCGAGCGGAAGTGATCCTCGTCGTCTCTCACGCCGGGGACGAGCATTACCGGGCGGTCGCCGCCGCGCTCGCGCGCGCGGGCGCGGCGCACGCGCTCCTCGACACGGCGCGGTTTCCACAGGAGACGCGCCTCGCCCTTGCATACAACGGCGGCGGGCAGAGCGCGCTCGACCTTCCCGGCGGCCCGAGCGTCGATCCGGACGACGTGTCCGCCGTGTGGTGGCGGCGCCCGTTGCCGTACGTCCCGCACCCGGAGCGGCAGAGGGACGCCGGGTTCATCCGCCGCGAGTGCCACGAGGCGCTCTCGGGGATGTGGCTCGCGCTCGATGCGCTGTGGGTGAACCACCCCTCGCACGACGAGGCGGCGACCCACAAGCCGTATCAGCTCGCCCTGGCGGAACGGCTCGGCCTCGCGGTGCCCGCCACGCTCGTCACGAACGATCCGGCCCAGGCGCGTGCGTTCGTGGAGGCGCGCGCCCCGGCTCGCCTCATCCACAAGGCGCTCTCCGCCACGCCGGACGACTGGCGCGAGACGCGCTTCGTCGGCCCCGCCGAGCTGGCCGGCATCGACGCGGCACGCTACGCTCCCGTCGTCTTCCAGGAGTACGTGGAGGGCGTGGACCTCCGGGTGACCTTCGCCGGCGAGCGCGTCTTCGCCGCGGAGATCGACGCGCGGGGGACGAGCTGCCCGCAGGACTTCCGCGTCGATCTCGAGCACGCCCGCGTGGCGCCCGTGGAGCTGCCGCGAGGGGTCGAGGATCGCCTGCGCCGGCTCGTCTCGGAGCTCCGGCTGCAGTACGCCGCAGTGGACCTGCGCCGCCGGGCGAGCGGAGAGCACGTCTTCCTCGAGCTCAATCCGGCGGGCCAGTGGCTGTTCGTCGAGGAGCGGACGGGACTGCCCATGACGGCCGCCCTGGCCGGCCTGCTCGCGTCCGCGCGGCCGCGCTGAGAGCGCGGCGCCAGATGGATCGGCCACCGAGCGGCGCTGACGAGGCCCGTGCCCGTTGCCCAGGCGGTTCGCCTACAATCTGCCCGGCTGCCGGACATGACCTTCGATCTGCAACCCTCGCCAGAGGCCTCGCTGCCGGACGGCAGCGACGCTCCTACCGGCGGCGCGGCCGACGCCCTCACGCGCCTCCTCGAGGAGCTGGCTCGCACGCCGGAGGCGCAGATCGGCGAGGCCTGGCAGAAGAAGCTCACCCCGGGCGAGGTGGTGGGCCGGTTCGAGCTCGTGCGCGAGGCGGGCCGCGGCGGCTTCGGCATCGTCTACGAGGCACGCGACATGGAGCTCGGCCGCCTCGTCGCGTTCAAGGCGCTCCGACCCGGCCGTGCGCTCGACGAGAAGCAGGTGGAGGGCCTCCGGCGGGAGGCCGAGGCGGCGGCGCAGCTGAACCACCCGAACGTCGTCACGATCCACGACTTCGGGAGCTGCCCCGCGGGCCCGTTCCTCATCATGGAGCTGCTCCGCGGCGCCCCGCTGTCACAGCGCATCGACCCGGGCCCTCTCCCCCCGCAGGAGGCCGTCCGCGTCGCGAGCGAGGTGGCACAGGCCCTCGTGCACGCGCACGCCGCCGGGGTGATCCACCGTGATCTGAAGCCGGGCAACGTCTTCCTGTGCGGAGACGGCAAGGTGAAGGTGCTCGACTTCGGTCTCGCGCGGCTGCTCGGCGCGGGCGGCGCCCGCGGTGGGACGCCGGGCTACATGGCCCCCGAGCAGTACCGCGGCGAGAACGAGGACGAGCGGACGGATCTCTTCGGCCTGGGCGTCCTCCTGTACCGGATGCTCACCGCGAGGATGCCCTTCGAGGTGAAGGGCGGGCAGAGCACCGTCCTCGACGCGACGCCCTCGCCGGAGCCCGCGGCGAAGCACATCCCGCCTCCCCTCTCCGCGCTGGTCGGCAGGCTCCTCTCGAAGGACCCCGCGGGCCGCCCGCCGTCGGCGCTCGAGGTCGTGGACGAGCTCGCCGACGTCGCGCAGGCGCTCGATCCCGTGGCGCTGGCGCGCCGGCACCGGCGCCGGCTCGCCGCGGGGTCGCTCGTGGCGCTCGCGGCCGCGCTCGGAGCCGCTGTGGGACTGGGGATGCGCGCCCTCAACGCGCGCGCGCTCGAGCACGTGACGGTGGCGGTCGCCGACGTCGCGAACGAGACCGGCGAGGCCGATCTCGAGGGTCTCTCGGGGATGCTCATCACCTCGCTCGAGCAGTCGCGCAAGCTCCACGTGCTGACGCGCTCGCGCCTCCGCGACGAGCTGAAGAAGCTCGGGCGCGAGGACGCGCCACGCATCGACGAGCCGCTCGCGCGCGAGGTGGGGCGCGCCACCGGGACGCAGGCGCTCCTGCTCGCGTCGCTGCACCGCTCCGCGAACGTCTACAGCCTCGAGCTGCGGGCGCTCGACCCGGTCGAGGACGAGCACCTCTTCACCATCTCCGAGAAGGTGGATGGCAAGGCGAACGTCCCCGCGCTCGTCGAACGCCTCTCGGAGCGAGCCCGGCGGAAGCTCCGCGACCCGATCGACGAGCCGGGGGCCTGGCGCGCCGAATCGGGCGGCGCGAGCTCGCGCGACCTCGATGCGTACCGCCACTACTTCCTCGGCGTCGATTGCGAGGATCGGGCGGGCCCGGTCGGCTGGGGACGCTGCGCCGAGCACTTCGAGCGCGCGCTCGCCGTGGACCCCGGCCTGGCGCTCGCGTCCTACGAGCTCGCGTTCCTCGCGGGAGCGGAGCAGAGCGATCCGGCCACGAGCGCCCGGTACATCTCGGAGGCCACGCGGTCGGCGGAGCGCACGCCGCCCAAGGAGCGGACCCTCATCCTCGCGTGGAAGGCGCACCTCGACGGGCACGACGACGAGGCGCTGGCGCGCTACCGGGGATTGCTCGAGCGCTATCCGGAGGAGAAGCGCCTCCTGTATCTCACGGGCGATCTCCTGCACCATCGCGGCCAACACGCCGAGGCGGCCAGGTACATGCGGAGAGTCCTCGAGCTCGACCCGCGCTTCGAGTGGGCGATGGACCACCTCGCCGCCGAGCTCATCGCGACGGGCCAGCTCGACGAGGTGCGCGCCTGGTTGCCGCGCTGGGACGAGGCGCCCCCGACGCCCACGGCGCTCCATGCCATCGCGCGGTCGCGCTTCGCGCTCGGCGATGCCGCCGGGGCGCTCGCCGCCGCGCGGCGGGCGGCGGCCTTGGGGCACGCCGATCGTGCCGCGCTGGACGCCGCCTCGATCCTGTTCTCGTCCGGTGATTTCCGCGGCGCGGAGGCGGAGCTGCGGCGCGCCCTGACGGGCGCGGGCGACGAGATGCTGCGGCTGCGCCTCTCCATTGCGCTGGCGGCGCAGGGGCGGCTGCGCGAGGCCCTCGCGCTCCACCGCGACCTCGCCCCCTGGTTCGAGAAGGACCGCGACATGCCCGAGTGGCACCGCGGGCGGGCGCTCCTCCTCTCGGGCGCGGGGCGCGCCGCCGAGGCGCTCGCGGAGGCGCGCGCCACCGCGTCCGTCGACCGCGAGCTCGCGGCCACGCTGGCCGTCGACGTCGCGCTCGCCGGCGATCGCGCCGGCGCGCAGGAGCTCTCGGCGGGCGTTCGCCCGGGATCGCAGGAGCAGGAGGCGTGGCAGGCCTTCGTGGAGTGGCAGCGCGGCGACCTGTCCGGTGCGCGGATCCGGCTCCTCGCGCTCGACGCGGTCGACCCCTCGCCGGCGCGCACGCCGCCGCCGAGCTTCGTCCTCGCCGAGCTGGCGGGGTCGACAGGCCACGACGCGCAGGTGGTCGAGGCGGTGCGCCGCTACCAGACGCTGTGGGCGATGGGGCCCCGCAACGCGAGCGCCTCGCCGCGCGCGCTCCTCCTCCTGGCCCGCGCCGAGGAGCGCCTCGGCCAGGTCGAGCGCGCGCGCGAGCTCGCGGATCGCCTGCTCGAGCAGCTCGGGCGGGCCGACGCGAGCCACCCGCTCGCGAGGGAGGCGGCGGCGTTCCGGGCGCGGCTCGCCGTCCGGCCGTCGGGAGCCACGCCGTGACGGCGAGCGCGATGTCGTCGGCGACGAGCTCTTGACGGCCGAGATGGTGGAGGAGCGGACCCCACACCGCATCACCTCCGCGCTCGCGGCCATCCTCGCGCGCGGCGGCTCGACCCATTAGAGCCCCCCGGTCGCCGACACCTTCACGGGAGGTTCACGCCCATGCGCCTCGTCCTGGCCGCCCTCGGCCTCCTCGCGCTCGCCTCGCCGGCCCTCGCGCTCGACGCCGGCGACTCGGGGGCGAGGCTCGCCGCGCTCGAGCAGCGGTATCTCGAGCGGCTCTTCCGCGCGAAGCCCCACCTCGCCGACTACATGGGCGACCACCGTCACGCGGGCGAGCTCGCCGACCTCTCGCCGCATGGAGTGAGCCGGCGCGCCGCCGAGCTGGCCGCACAGCGCCGCGAGCTCGCCGGCATCGGCCGCGCGGCGCTCACCCCCGACCAGCACGTCGACGCCGCGATCCTGGAGGACGGGCTCGCGCTCGAGCTGCTCGAGCTGCAGGAGATCCGGGAGTGGACGTGGAACCCGCGCCTGGTGGACTCGTTCACCTACTACGACCCACGCGAGATGGTGGCGGCGCGCCTCTCCGACATCGTGCACGGGACCTGGGGCACGCCCGCGCAGCGCCTGAAGGCCGTCACCTCGCAGCTCCAGGCGCTGCCGCGGTTCCTCGCCGACCGGCGCAAGGCGCTGAGCGCCGTCTCCAAGGTGCACCTCGAGCAGGCCATCCAGGACAACAAGGGCCGCCTCGCCTTCTTCGAGACGGAGCTCGCCCGGTTCACCCGCCGCAGCGGCCGCGCGGAAGCGGCGCGCAGGAGGGCGGTGAAGGCGCTGCGCGGGTACCAGGCCTTCATGGAGCAGGACCTCCCCGCGCGCGCGACCCAGGACTGGCGCCTCGGACCCGAGCTCTACCGCAAGAAGTTCCCGCTCGCGCTCCAGACGGAGGTCACCGCGGACGAGCTGGCTCGGCTCGCGCGCGAGGACTTCGCCGCCGCGCGCAAGGAGCTGCAGGAGGTGGCGCACCGGCTCCACCGCGAGCTCCTCCCCAACGAGCCCGAGCCGCCCGGTGGCGGGCTCATCGCCATCGTGAAGGACGCGATCACCAGGGACCACCCTGCGGCCGACGGGCTGGTGCAGGCCAGCGCCGAGAAGCTCGACGGGCTGCGCGCGTTCGTGGACGAGAAGGAGCTGGTGACGCTCCCGCCCAAGGACACGCTCTCCGTCGAGCCGATGCCCGAGTTCAAGCGCAGCGGCAGCGGCGCCGAGTACCTCTCACCGGGCGCGCTCGACCGCAGCGCCGGGTTCCGCGGCACGTACTACGTCGAGCCGCCCGATCCCACCTGGCCGAAGGAGAAGATCGAGAGCTACCTGCGCGCGAACAACCACCACGAGATCGCGCTCACCGCCGCGCACGAGGCGCTGCCCGGCCATCACACCCAGGCCTGGTGGGCCCGCCGCGAGCGGAGCGCGCTCCGGGCGACGCTGTGGAGCGGCCCGTTCGCGGAGGGCTGGGCCGTCTACGGCACGACCCTCCTCGTGAAGCTCGGGTTCGGCGGGGAGAAGAACGACCGGCTGCTCTTCCTCGACCTGTTCGGCCGGATGATCGTGGCCGCGAACACCATCCTCGACGTCGGGCTCCAGGGCGGCGAGATGAGCGACGAGGACGCGCTGCGCTTCATGATCGACGACGGTTTCCAGGAGAAGGCGCAGGCGGAGCGCAAGCTGCTCCGCGCCAAGCTCGACTCGACCCAGCTCTGCCAGTACTTCCTCGGCCGCGCGGAGATCGACCGGCTCGAGCGCGAGCTGCGTGAGCGCGGCGCCTTCGACCAGCGCAAGTTCGACGAGGCGCTCCTCTCCCACGGCACCGTCGCCGTGAGGCACCTCAGGGATCTCGTGCTGGGGCGGTGAGAGGGTTGTCCAGAACGCCCATCCCGTCGCCGCGGCGAGCGATCCGCGTCGCATCGCTTCGTTGCTCCTTCCTCACCTACCCTGCGGGTGCAAGGATCCGTCACCCTCTCGGGACCTCGCGGCCGTCTGCGCCGTCGTGCCTGGGGCGGCGCCGAGGTCGAAGCGTCGGCAAGGGCAGAGAGGAGTGTGGCCGCTCGACGAGCGGCGCTCCGCGCGCGCCCGGATCAATTGGCAGCCGTCGTCGATGGACCGCCTGTGCGCGTCCGGACCGGGTTCGCGTGGCCCGGCTCACGGGGACGCGGCGGGACCGACAGGTTTGCCACCGCGCTCCGGCGTCGCGGGCCAGCCTGCTTCGAACAGGCTCGGCTGAGCGGGCGGCCGTGCATCGCGAGCACTTATCCCGGAATCAGTAGATTCACTCATCCGGGGCATGTCACGGCGCCGGAACTGGTCCATGTGCTCGCGCCCGAATGTCTCCTCCGCTGCGTGGACGTTATGGGGACGGCAGCGCATCGTGACGTTCTCGACCGTCGATCGGCCGCCGAGCGCCACCTCCTCGAGATGGTGGAACTCGAGCTTCCATCGGCTCCCGCAGCGCTTCCCGTCCGGTCCGACGTGGGTGCAGCGGCCCCCATCGCGCTTGTAGACCTCGCGCTTCACCGCTGCCGGGATCGGCCCGCGCCGTCTCTCGGACCCGGGGCGCTCCGGGGCGGGAGCCTCCTCCCCCCGCTTTCTCGTGGGCTCGACCGCGCCGCGCCGCTTCCCGTACTTGTCGATCGTGCAGCGCACGGCCTCGCGGAGCAACGCTCCCAGGTTGCCGCTCGGGACCTTGTGGGAGAGGAGTGCCTTCAGCTCGTCGAGCTCCGCGAGGAACGCCTCGTCGACGGTGACGGTGAGCGTGTGCGTGTCCTTCGCGACGGGCGTGAGCAGCGCCCGGGACGCCGGTGCAAGCGCCTCGACCGGTGGCGCGGGCCGAGCCGCGTCGGGCGCCTCGGTCGACTCGGGGCCGTGTGCGGGCGGAAGGCCGAGCGCCGGCGCGACCGCCTCCGCCCGAGAGGGGAGCTTGCGGATCCCCTCCCGCGGGATGGGGCGCGGCTGGATGCTGACGACGAGCCGCTCGACGTCCAGCTTCGACTTCCCCGCTGCGCGGGCGAGAACGTCGGCCGCGTTCTCGCCCGTCAGCACGGGGTCGAGGAGGCGGACCGTGGAGAGGCAGAGGCGACCCTCGCGCAGCATCTCCGCCACGACCGGGAAGCGGCGCAGGACGCGCATGGCGGCGATGCGGAGCGCCGTCGGACCCTCGCGCAGGAGGAGCGCGCGCTGGCAGTAGTTCCAGAGCGAGTCGTAGCCGGCCTCGAGCCAGGCCTTGCGTCGGTCATACTCCTCGAGGTGGAGGAGGAACTCGACCAGGACCGCGCGTTCGTGGCCGACGAGCTCGGAGAGGCGCTGGGCGAGGACGGCGGAGTCGAGCGCGGAAGGAAGTGTCGCGTGCATGGTGCACCTCCAGTGACCTTCTCTCACCGTAACACGCGTCTTCCGGGCCTCCGGGAACCGGCCTGGCTGCCTCGCGCTCGCGACTTCGGAGCGCGGTGGTCGGCGACGGGTCGCCCGCTCGGTCGCGCGCGCGCCGAGGCGAGCGGAAGCGTCAGGCACGCCTTCGCGACGAGATGCCGTCCGCGGCGGCGCGAACGCATGAGTTCGGCTCCAATCGCTTTCTTCGGTCCCTGTGGGGGCGCGTGGAGAGCGCGCCGGGCATGGGCACGGGCGGCATCGGCGCGCCGCGCGCTTGTATGCCGATCACGCGGACGACGCCGCGGATGCGCCGCACCGCCTCGCGTGCGACGCTCGCCGACGGCGACCAGTCGCGCTCGCGGCGCCGCCGCCCTCGCCGCTGCCTCACCTCACTGCCGAGAACCGCACTGCCCGACCGTCACCGCTCGCACCCCCGAACGCTGCTCGTGTCGGCGAGGTCACTTGTGACGAATCGTGAGACCCTGCAGGTAGGCTCGGTCGTGGCGCCTCGCGCTGCTCGCGCCTCGCTGGCTCGGTCCCGGGCATTCTGAACGACGCTGTGAGCCCGACTGCTGCTTTCACGGCGCGGCTGGGTGTGCGATCCTCCGCGGATGCGCACGATCGCGCTCGCGTCACTGCTCTCGTTGCTCGCCGGTTGCGCCAGCGCGCCGCCCCGGCCCTCCGGCGACGCCTGGGATCGCTGCCGCACGAGGAGCCCCGCCGCCTGCGCCGAGCTGGGACACGAGCGCGTCCTCGCGAATCGTCCGGACGACCGATGGACCGCGGCGCTGCTCATGGCGGCGTGCGAGGGCGGCGTGGCGAAGGCGTGCGCGGAGCTCGCGGCCTTCCCCCTGCAGGCGTCTGCGGAAGACGCGTCGGAACGGTACGGTCTCGAGGAGGCGCGCCAGCACGCCGACGACGTGCGCGCGTTCGTACCGCGTGAGCTCGAGCCGACGCTCGCGATCACCCCGGAGCGCATCGCGGCCGCGGGCAGGCTCGATCCGCGTTACGCGCAGGTGGTCGCATTCCTCTCGCAGCAGCGCCTGTCTCGTCTCCGTTGCGGCCGGCCCACCGTATGGCTCACATTCGCCCTCGACTCCCTCGGCAGCGCGCGAGACGTCACCGTCGCCCTGCTCGGCCAGGGCGACGCCGCGTGCGTCCGGTCCGCGGTCGAGGGGTGGACGTTCCCGCTCCCGTACGCCGACCGTGGCGGGTTCTTCTGGGTTGGTGCCAGCCAGACGGGACGCCCGGAGGATCTGGTCGCATCGCCGGGCGAGGCGGGAAAGGGATGGACCGCGCCGGTGTCCGACCCAGCGTGCATCGCGTCGTCGGTGAAGGTCCCCGCTTCCATGAGCGGGGTGCATGGCAAGGTGCGGTTCAAGTTCGCGGTGGACAGGGATGGGAAGGTCTCGCTCTTCCATCCCATCGACGTGGCGCCACCCGTCCTCGTGCACGCCGTGCGCGAGGCGGTGGAAGGCTGCGCGTGGCTGCCCGGCCACGCACCGGACGGAACCACCGCCAGGATCTGGGTGGTCCTGCCGATGCGGTTCCAGCAAGGCTCTAGGTGAGCGTGTCGCGCAGCGGGTCCCCCCCGCCGCCCAGCACCGCGCGCTCGAGCAGCCCCTCCAGCGCTCCGAGGAGCTGCCTGTTCCCTTCCTGGCGATACCCGGCGACCTTCCGCTCGAGCTCGGGGACGCGCTCCAGGAACTCGCCCAGGCGCTCCGGCGTGAGCTCCTCCGCGGCGAGCCCGTAGCCTTCGGCCTCGAGGTAGCGCGCGTTCAGCACCTGCTCGAACTGCTTCTTCACCGGCGAGGAGAGCACGGGCTTGTGCAGGTAGACGGCCTCGCTGAGCAGCGTGAAGCCGCCGTTCGCGATGACCGCGCTCGCGGTGCGCAGGTCGTGGATGAAGGTCGCCTCGGAGAAGGGCCGGTAGCGCAGGCGGCCCTCCACCACCTCCTCGCGCAGCCCGCGCCGGAACCCGTAGATGCGGCACTCCCGCCCGCACCCGGCGAGGAGCGCGGGCAGCTCGGTGTTCGACTCGGACGTCTGGTACACGAGGAGGTGCTCGCCGCGCTCGCGGCGCGCGGCGAGGATCTCGGGGCGCAGCACCGGCGGGTGGAGGCTCGTGCGCGCCTTGCGGACCGGCGGGAAGAAGAAGCTCGTGACGAGGTAGTGGAGACAGCCCGGCAGCTTCGCCTTGACCACCGCCTTCGCGAGCTGGAAGTCGAGCTCGTGGCCCGCCAGTATCTCCGGCGCGTGGGCGCAGCGCGACACCACCTGGATGTTGTCGAGCGAGACGACCGGGAGGCGGTGCGTCTTCGCGTACAGGTAGCTCCAGGTCTCGAAGTCGGAGACGACGACGTCGGGCTGGAACTGCTCGGCGAGGTCGAAGTAGGCGCGCACGTTGCGCGGCCAGCCGCCGGTGACCGCGCCGCGCAGGTTGCGGAAGAGGGTGTGGAAGTTCCGGACCTCGTTGTCCTCGTAGACGATGGTGAGGCCCCAGATCTTGTTGACGCCGAGGTGATCCGACTCCCGCGTCTTGAGGTAGTCGTGGGCCCGGCCCGAGACGACCACCTGCACGTCGTGCGTGCGGGCGAGCTGGTCGATGACGACCCGCGACCGCATCGCGTGCCCCATCCCCTCTCCCACGACGCCGTACAGGATCCGCATCCGCGGATCATAGCCGGCTACTTGTGGTACGGCTCGCCGCGCAGGATCGTCATGGCGCGGTAGAGCTGCTCGACGAGCACGAGGCGCGCGAGTCGGTGCGCGAGCGTGAGCCGCGAGACCGCCAGCTTCTCGCCGGCGCGCGCCAGCACCTCCGCCGAGAGCCCGTCCGACCCGCCGAGGACGAGCGCGACGTCGCGTCCGCCCGCCCGCCACCCGTCCACGCGCCGCGCGAATTCCAGGCTGGTGTACTCCTTCCCGCGCTCGTCGAGCGCGACGACGTGCTCGCGCGCGTCGATGGCAGCGAGGATCGTCGCGCCCTCCTCCTCCTTCGCGCGCGGCGTGCCGGCGTGCTTCCTCGCCTCGGACAGCTCGACGAGCTCGAACTTCGCGTAGCGCTCGAGGCGCCTCGCGTACTCCGCCACCGCGGGCGCGTAGAGGCCGGAGCGGTCCTTCCCGATGGCGAGCAGGCGGAGCTTCACGCCGCCGATCCTCCCCCGCCGGTCACGCGGGCGACGCGCGCAGCGAAGGCCGGAGCTCGCGGTCGTGCCCGATGAACACGCCTGCTGTCTAGCAGCCGGGGGCGTCGAGGGCCAGCGCTCAGCGCGGAGCCGCCTCGCACCCAGCGCCCGAGAAGAAGGCGCGGGTGGGATCGCTCCGCACGAGCGAGGGCGGCGGCGCATCCGGCGCGAGTCCGCCCGCCGCCTCGACCCGCTCCTCGCCACCCTCGTCGACGACGACGTGGCGCCCCCATGGGCCGTTCGAGGACGTGCCGCGGACGAGCGCCTCGCGCAGCCGTCCCCGGTCGTCGAACCACTCCTCCACGAGCATGCCGTCGGCGCGCTCGCGCACGAGCTTCACGACGCGCTGCTCGCGGTCGATCCACGCCGTGCGGCGGACGTCGCCTCCCGGGCACGGGTCGAAGCGCTTCTGCGCCTCCGACAGCTCGTTCGCGGCGTGGCGGCGCTCGATGTCATGCGCGACCGCGCTCGCCGACGGCGCGGGCGCGACCGCGCCGCTGCGCATCCGCGCCGGTGGCCCGGCGGGCGCGGCGGCGACGCCGGGCCCCGCGTACGCCTCGGGAGCGGCGCGGCGCGAGGCCTTCTTCTCGGGCCTGCCCGCGCCGATCTCGGGCTCCGCCATCACCCTGTCCTGGCGTTCCGGCGGCACACCGGCCTCGTCCGCGACCTGCGGCCGCGCGGGCGCGGCGGGCGCGGCGGTCGGCGGCGGCGCGGGGAGCGGGCGAGGGGCGGCAACCGGCGCCGGCGTGGCGGGCGCGCTCGCGCCCCGGCCGCCACCGATCCCGGTGCCCTGCTGCGGCGGCGGCGCCTTCTTCTCGGCGTGGATCCGGCGCGGCGGCTCCTCCGCGCTGAACCCGTTCGGCGCCGCCGGCGTGCCCGGGCCATCGTCGGGCGGTGTCGCGAAGCGCGGCCCCTCGCGCGGCGCTGGCGGCGCGCTCGAGACGCCGGGAGGGGGCGCCGGGGCCACGGCGGGCGCGGCGGCCGGCGCGGGCGCGGCGTCCTCCGTCGGCGGGCGGAGCGCGCTCTTCCAGTTGACCACGAGGAAGACGGCGACCACCGCGAACGCCGTCCCCGCCGCGAGCTTGTACCCGAAGGCGCCGAGCGCGAGCGAGAACGAGTCACGCCGGCGCTCCTCGGCCGCCTTGCGCGCGGCCGCGAGCAGGACCGCGTCGCCGCGCTCCGGCGCGGGCGGCGCGTCGAGCCGGGCCATCGCCGCGCGGGTCGCCGCGAGCCGATCGCGCTCGGCCCGGCACGCGTCGCAGCCCGCGAGGTGCTGCTCCGCCTCCGCCGCCTCGCGGCGCGAGAGCTCGCCGTAGGCGAGGTCGACCAGGCGCTCGCGGCAGGTCTCGTGGGTCATGGCACGACGCTCCTCGCCGCGACCACCTCGTCTGGCACGACCCCGAGCCGCGCCAGGTCCGCGCGCAGGGCCTCGAGCGCGTAGCGCATCCGGCTCTTCACGGTGGGCACCGGCGCGCCGGTGATCTCGGCGATGTCCGCGAACGGGACGCCGGCGTACTCGCGCAGCACGAACACCTCGCGCTGCTCCAGCGGGAGGGCCGCCAGCGCGGCCTCGAGCTTGGGCCGGAGGAGCGCGCTCTCCGCGCCGCGATCAGGACCCGGCGCCTCGGCGGCGACGCCGTCCGCGAGCACCCGCCCGTCCGCGCGCGGGGCGTCGAGCGACTCGACGGTCCGGTGCGACGAGCGCCGCGCCTCGTCGAGCGCGACGTTGCGGGCGATCGAGAACGCCCAGGTGGTGAAGCGCGCGCGGCGCTCCCATCGCGGCGCCGCCGCGACGACCTTGAGCCAGGTCTCCTGCGCGAGGTCCTCGGCACGGCTGCGGTCGCCCGTGAGCCGGTAGAGGAACGCGTGGAGCGCGGCGCGGTGACGGCGCAAGAGGGCCTCGAAGGCGCCGACGTCGCCCGCCTGGTACCGCCGCATGAGCTTCTCGTCGCTCTGTCCGGTCGCCACGCGCTTCACGAGGTCGGGGCCACGTCACCTGGAACGCACGGCCGCCGGCAAGGATCTGGCGGCAGTGTAGCCGAATGCGCGCCGCCCGATCCGAGAGGCTGCTCCCTTGCCCCCGCCCGCGGCGCTCGCCTGCCGGCTCGTGGCCGCGCGGGAAGGCGTGGGCAGACCCGTTCCCCATGCGAGACACGCCGTTCCGCGCTGCGCATCGCGAGCGGCCACGCGTGCCCGGAACCGGCGCGCCCGCCCGTTGGCCCGGCGCTCGCAGTCCCACCGCGTGGACGGGTGCGACGCCGGTGCAAGCCCCTGCTCGTGCGCCCGGGGAGAGGGAGATGGACGCCTTCGTGGCCCGTTCCGGCATGCGCATCGCGGCGACGCTCGCGCTCCTCGCGGCGCTCGCAGCCGCGGCGCTCGCCGGAGCCTGCAACGGCAAGAGCTCGCAGCTCGTGGAGGCGAGCCCCGACGCAGGCGTCACCGTCGAGAGCGGGCCCGATGCCGGCGTGGTCGTCGCAGGCGCGCCGGACGCGGGCACGCCCGACGCCGGGCCGGCGCTCGGCGGGCCCGGTCCCTGGCCCATCGCGAACCAGACGTTCTCCTCGGCCGACGGCCTCCAGGAGGCGCCCGTCGTCGGCACCACCACCGACGAGGCGCAGAACCGCTGGATCGCGACCAACACCGCCCTGTACCTCCTCAGGCCGGGCGAGAAGCCGCGGCGCTTCACCTCGAGCGACGGGCTCCACCTCATGGACAACCCGGCCCTCATCCGGGAGGACTACTGCGGCTCGACCGCGGTCGTCCCCGGCGCGGCCCTGCCGCCCGGCATCCTCACCATCGCGGGCGGCGCCGCGGGCGAGGTCTTCGTCGGATACCAGGGCGCGGACGAGATGGTCGGCGACTGCAGCGATCCCGCCTGGGCGCGCCACTCGGGCAAGGTCGACCGCGTGCGGTTGAAGCCGGACGGGACGCTCGAGGTGACGCGCTTCGATCTCGCCTCGGCCGGCTACGGCATGAGCTTCTGGCACAACCGGACCGTGTACCGGCTCGTCTACGATCACGGCGTGGAGTTCGACCAGCCGACGCACCCGCACACCCTGTATGTCGGCACGAATCACGGGGTGGACCTGCTCCTGCCCGACAAGTATCGCGATCCGATGCCGGGCGAGTGGTCCGGGTCGCCCATCCTCGAGTGGATGGGAGATCACCTGCACCCGAGGGTCTGCATCCAGCCAGGCGGCGCGCCCTGCCCCCACGGCGAGGGCAACGAGCGGTACGGAGACTGGCACGGCCTCGCCATCGCACCCGACGGCGACCTGTGGGTCGCGGGGCGCTGGGCGGCGGGCAAGATCCGGTGGGATCCGCTCGGTCCGCTGCACTGGGAGCACGACCGGACGGGCGCCGAGGCGTTCTCGGAGGCGTTCGGCGATCCGGCCGACACGAACCCGCCCGTCTTCCCCGTCGCGAAGGAGGGGGAGGTCGTGAGCCTGACCGCGGTGGCGGTGACGCCCGACGGCACGGTCTGGTTCGGCAACAGGGCGATCTACGCCGATCCCGGCGAGCGGGACCGCGGGGTCGCGTCGTACAAGCCTGGCAAGGGGTTCACGTACTACAGCCCATTCGACGTCGGCATGTCCGAGACGGCGGTGCAGGACATCGTCGCGCTCCCGGACGGCCGCGTCGTCTTCGCGGGCCCGAGCACCGGGATCGCCTTCTACGATCCGGCGACGAAGCGACACGTCGCGATGCGGGCGGGCCAGGGCATCCCCGACGACCGCGTGCTCCAGCTCGAGGTCGATCGCATGGTGAGCCCGCCGGCGCTCCACGTGTCGACCGCGGGCGGCGCGGCCGCCATCCGCGTGTTCCCGAAGTGACGGTCACGGGCCGGGGCCCGCGCCCCGCGGCGCGCGGCGGTGATCGACGACGCGCGTCGCCTTCCCCGCCGAGCGCTCGATGCTGCCCGGCGCGACGAGCTCCACCGCCATGCGGATCACGATGTGCAGCGCGTACGAGGGCGTGCAGACGAGGACGTCGGCGCCCAGATCCTCGATGAGCATCACCTGGCGCGGGGTGTTGCCGCCCGCGGCGGGGACGACGCCGGCGCCGACGCGCTCGATCCCGGCGTGGAGGCCGAAGCCGCCGGTGAAGAGGCCGTACCTACATCGACTTCTTGCCGAGCAGCTCGTCCGCGTCCACGACACGCAGGCCGCGCTGCTTCACGGCCGCGAGCGCGCGGTCGGGATCCTCGAACCTGAAGACGATGGCCGCCTTGCCGGGCTTCGGCCCGCCCGCGAAGGCGTACATGTACTCGACCGAGAGCCCCGCCTCCTCGATCGTGGCGAGCACGCGCGCGAGCCCGCCCGGGCGGTCGTCCACCTCGATGGGCACGACCTCGGTCACGTTGACGACCATGCCCCCGGCCTCGAGCGCCTGCTTCGCCCGCTGCCAGTCGCTCACGATGAAGCGGAGGATGCCGAACTGCGCCGTGTCGGCGAGCGACATGGTGAGGATGTCGACGCCCGCCTTGCCCAGCGTCTCGCAGGGCCCGCGCAGCTGGCCCGGTCGGTTCTCGACGAACAGCGAAAGCTGCTGGAGCTTCATCGCGTGCTCCCTTCAGACGTTCCTGAGATCGGTGACGCGCTTCGCCTTCCCCTCGCTCCGGGCGAGCGTGCGCGGCTGGACGAGCGTCACCTGCACCCGCAGCCCGAGCACGTGCTCGATCGCCGCCTCGAGCTTCTCCTGCAGCGCCTCGAGCGCGCGGATCTTGTCGGAGAAGACGTCCGGCGTCACCTCGACCTTCACCTCCATCTGGTCGAGGCCCTTCTCGCGCGTGAGGACGATGGCATAGTGGGGCAGCGTGCCCTCCACCTGCAGCAGCGCCGTCTCCACCTGCGACGGGAACACGTTCACGCCGCGGATGATGAACATGTCGTCGGAGCGGCGGCCGATCCGGCGGATGCGGCGCAGCGTGCGGCCGCAGGCGCAGGGCTCCGAGACGAGCGCCGTCACGTCGCGCGTCCGGTAGCGGATCATCGGCATCGCCTGCTTGGAGAGCGTGGTGAGGACGAGCTCGCCCTCCCTGCCGTCGGGGAGCACGGCGCCCGTCTCGGGGTCGATGATCTCGGGGTAGAAGTGGTCCTCGAAGAGGTGCAGCCCACGCTGCTGCACGCACTCGACGCCGACGCCGGGGCCGATGATCTCGGAGAGGCCGTAGATGTCGTAGGCCTTGATCCCGCTCTCGGCCTCGATGCGCTCGCGCATGGCCTCGCTCCACGGCTCGGCGCCGAAGACGCCGGCGCGCAGGCGCGAGAAGTCGATCTTCATCTCCTTGGCCCGCTCGAGCAGGTGCAGGAAGTAGCTCGGCGTGCAGCAGAGCGCCGTCACGCCGAAGTCCTGCATGACCATGAGCTGGCGCTCGGTGTTGCCGCCGCTGATGGGGATGACGGTGGCGCCGAGCGCCTCGGCGCCGTAGTGCGCGCCGAGCCCGCCCGTGAAGAGGCCGTACCCGTACGCGTTCTGGATGACGTCGCCGCGGTGGAGCCCGCAGGCCGTGAAGGTGCGGACCATCACCTCCGTCCAGACGTCGAGGTCCGCCTGCGTGTAGGCGACGACGATGGGCTTGCCGGTCGTGCCCGACGACGCATGCAGCCGGACGATCTCCTCCATCGGGCTCGCGAACAGGCCGAAGGGATAGGTGTCCCGCAGGTCGGCCTTGACGGTGAAGGGGAGCCGGCCGAGGTCCTCGAGGCCGCGGATCGACGCCGGCGTGAGCCCCTTCTCCTCCATGCGTCGGCGGAACAGGGCGACGCGCTCGAAGGCGCGCCCCACCACGGAGCGCAGCCGCTGGAGCTGGAGCTCGCGGAGGCGCTCGCGCGGCAGGAAGTCGGGGACGCTCGCAGGGTGGAAGCCGCCCGGTGGATCGTTCCAGGGGCTCACGGCGCCACCTCCTCCGCCCCCGCGAAGGCGAGGAGGGCGGCAGAGCGGCCCAGCGCGAACGCCCTCTCGTTCAGCTCGTGCAGCCGCTCGGGGAGCGCCGCCTTGATGGCCGCCAGGAACGCGTCGGGCGGGATGGCGAGCCGGTGGCTGAGCGCCCCGAGCAGCGCCACGTTGAGGCTGCGCTTGTTGGGGAGCGCCGCCTCGACGACGAAGTCGGGCGGGATGAGGACGCCGCCCGGCCGGAGGAGCGGGCGCGTCACCTCGATCTCGGAGGGCGCGAGCACGACCAGGAAGTCGGCCTCGCCGCGCGGCACCATGGGCGAGAGCACCTTCTCGCCGAAGCGCACGTCGGACGTGACGGACCCGCCGCGCTGGCTCATGCCGTGGACCTCGGCCTTCTTCACGTCGAGCCCGGCGCGCAGCGCCGCGTCGGCGAGCATGTCGGACGCCTTGATGACGCCCTGGCCGCCCAGGCCGGCCAGGATGACGTTCGTGACCTTGCCCATCACCCCTCCCCGCAGGCGGAGCAGTCCTGCGCCTCGTGACGCTCCTCCGCCTGCTTCTCCCACTTGCGGATGTCGGCCGCGGCGAGGATGCAAGGCCGCCGCGCGACGACGAGGGACAGCTCGGGGGCGGCGAGGCGCTCCTCGAGGAGCCTCTCGAAGGCGGCCGGGTCGGCGAAGGCGTCGATGACGGTGACGCTCGAGACGCCGATCGCGCGGGCGAGCCCCTCGATCGACGTCTTGCCGGTGGGCGCGTGCTCGAGCGTGCGGCCGGTGCCGGGGTGCTCCTGCTGTCCCGTCATGGCGGTGGTCCCGTTGTCGAGGACGATCACGACGTGCCCCGTCGCGGGCGGGTTGTACACCATCTCCATCAGGCCGGAGACGCCGGAGTGGATGAAGGTCGAGTCCCCGATGATCGAGACGACGCGCCTCGCCTGCTCCGGCGGGAGCACGTGCCGGAGGCCGAGGCCGACGCCGATGGAGGCGCCCATGGCGACGCAGGTGTCCATCGCCTGGTAGGGCTCGAGGACGCCGAGGGTGTAGCAGCCGATGTCGCCCGCCACGATGCAGCCGAGCTTCTTGAGCGTGGCGTACACCGGGTGGTACGGGCAGGCGGGGCAGAGCTCGGGCGGCTTCCCCTTCGGCGGCGCCGGCTCGGGCGACTCGTCGCGGGCGAGGATCCGGCGCACCCGCGGCACGTCGAGCTCGCCGAAGCGGTACATCTCCGGCTTCGACTCGACCGCGAGCCCCGCCGCGCGCAGCGCGTCCGCGAGCACGGGGTCGCCCTCCTCGATGACGACGCACCGCTCGACCGCGGCGGCGAAGCGTCGGACGCGCTCGAGCGGCAGCGGGTGGACCATCCCGAGCTTCAGGAAGCTCGCCGCGGGCGCCGCCTCGGCCGCGTGCAGGTAGGAGACGCCCGCCGTGACGATGCCGAGCCTCCGGTCGCCCTCCTCGACGCGGGTCAGCGCCGCGCCCTCGGCGAAGGCGGCGATCTCGGCGAGCTTCGCCCGGAGCCGCCTGTGCGCGGGGCGCGCGTACGCCGGGATCATGACGCGCCCCTGGATGTCGCGCTCGAAGAACGCGGGCCGCGGCGGCTGGCGCGCCGCGCGCGGCAGGACGAGCGACTTCGAGTGGCAGACGCGCGTCGTCATCCGGTACAGCACCGGCAGCTTCCAGCGCTCGGAGATCTCGACCGCCGTGAAGAAGAGTTCGTAGGCCTCCTGCGCGTCGGCGGGCTCGAGCATGGGCAGCCCCGCCGCGACGGCGTACCGGCGGTTGTCCTGCTCGTTCTGGGAGGACGCCATCCCGGGGTCGTCGGCCGAGACGACGACGAGCGCCCCCGAGACGCCCGTGTAGGCGGCCGTGAAGAGCGGGTCGGCGGCGACGTTCACGCCGACGTGCTTCATGGTGACGAGCACCCGGGCCGCGCCGTACGCGGCGCCGAGCCCCACCTCGAGCGCGACCTTCTCGTTCGGCGCCCACCGGGCGTGGCCGCCGAGGGCGGAGAACGCCTCCAGGATCTCGGTGGAGGGCGTCCCAGGGTAGCCGGTGCCGAGGGCGACGCCAGCGTCGAGGGCCGCGAGGGCGACCGCCTCGTCGCCCGACAGGAGCTTCTTCTGCATGCAGCCTCCGGACAGGAAGGGCCCGGCCCGCGCGACGCGAGCCGGGCCCTCGAGACCACCGCTCAGGCGCGGCGCGACGCCGTCATGCGCGCGCCTTCGGCGTGCCGTTCGGGGCCGGCGGGACGCCGGCCAGGTTCGCCGGGTTCATCGCCTTGGCGAGCTGCTCGTAGAGCGCGTACCGCTCCTTCACGCCCTTCTGAGCCTCCTCGAGGAACTTCTTCCACTGGTCCGGCGCCGACTGCGCCACCTGCTTGAAGCGGTTCTCCTTCCCCAGGAACTCGGAGAGCGCGAGCTTCGGGGCGGGCGAGTCCATCTTGAGCGGGCTCTCCCCGGCCGCGATCTTGCGCGGGTCGTAACGGAAGAGCGGCCAGTACCCGGAGTCGACCGCGTTCCCCTGCTGCGTGAGCGCGTCCGCCATCTCGTAGCCGTGCGCGATGCAGTGGCTGTACGCGATGATGACGGAGGTGCCGGGGTAGCTGTCGGCCTCCTTGAACGCGTTCACCGTCTGCGCGTCCTTGGCGCCCATCGCGACCCGCGCGACATACGGGTGGCCGTACGTCATCGCCAGCATGGCGAGGTCCTTCTTCGGCGTGGTCTTGCCGGCCATCGCGAACTTCGCGGCGGCGCCGAGCGGCGTCGCCTTCGAGGCCTGGCCACCCGTGTTCGAGTAGACCTCCGTGTCGAGCACGAGGATGTTCACGTCGCGCCCCTGCGCGATGACGTGGTCGAGGCCGCCGAATCCGATGTCGTAGGCCCAGCCGTCGCCGCCGACGATCCAGATGGACTTCTTCACGAGGTAGTCGGCGATCTTGCCGAGCCAGGTGACCTCGGGCGACGAGGACCCCGCGAGCTTCGAGCGGAGCAGCCCGACGCGCTCGCGCTGCGCCTCGAGTCCGGCCTCGGTCGTCTGGTCGGCCTCGAGCAGCGCCTTCACGAGCTCGTCACCCACCGTGGAGCCGACCCTGGCCAGGATCTCGCGCGCGTGCTCCGCCTGCTTGTCCACCGCGAGCCGCATGCCGTAGCCGAACTCGGCGTTGTCCTCGAAGAGCGAGTTCGCCCAGGCCGGGCCGCGCCCCTCGCGGTTCGCCGTATACGGCGTCGTGGGGAGGTTGCCGCCGTAGATGGACGAGCAGCCGGTCGCGTTCGAGATGAGGGCGCGATCGCCGTAGAGCTGGGTCAGGAGCTTCACGTACGGCGTCTCGCCGCAGCCGGAGCAGGCGCCCGAGTACTCGAAGAGCGGCTGGAGGAACTGCGTCCCCTTCGTGTCGAGCTTGATCTTCGTGCGGTCGACCTCGGGGAGCGCGAGGAAGAACTCGTAGTTCTTGCGCTCCTTCTCGCGGACCGGGCCGACGGGCACCATGTCGAGCGCCTTGTGGCCCTTCTCCGTCTTCGACTCGGCGGGGCAGATCTCGACGCACAGCGTGCACCCGGTGCAGTCGTCCGGCGCGAGCTGGACCGTGTACTTCTGGCCCTTCCACTCGGGGGACTTGAAGTCCATCGAGTCGAAGCCCTGCGGCGCCTTCTGCAGGCTGTCCGCCGGGTAGAACTTCGTCCGGATGGCGGCGTGCGGGCAGATGAGCGAGCACTTGTTGCACTGGATGCAGAGCGACTTGTCCCAGACCGGGACCTCGAGCGCGATGGCGCGCTTCTCCCAGCGCGAGGTCCCCATCGGCCAGGTGCCGTCCACCGGGAACGCCGAGACGGGGAGCTTGTCGCCGTGGCCGGCCAGCATGAGGCCGGTGACCCGCTTCACGAAGTCGGGCGCGTTCTCGGCGACGGTGGGGGGCCGGGGCGTGCCGTTCGCGGCGCCGCGCTTCGTGACCTGGTGGAGGTTCACGAGCGTGGTGTCGATGGCCTCGAAGTTCTTCTTCACCACCTCGGCGCCCTTGCGCGAGTACGTCTTCTCGACGGCGTGCTTGATGGCCGCGATCGCCTCCTCCCGCGGCAGCACGCCGGAGATGGCGAAGAAGCAGGTCTGCATGATGGTGTTGATGCGCACCCCCATGCCGGTCTCCTTCGCCACCTTGAACGCGTCGATGACGAAGAGCTTGATGTCCTTCTTGATGATCTCCTGCTGCACCTCGAGCGGCAGGTGCTCCCACACCTCGTCCGGCCCGTAGGCCGAGTTGAGGAGGAAGGTCGCGCCCGGCACGGCGGCCTCGAGCATGTCGTACTTCTCGAGGAAGCCGAACTGGTGGCAGGCGACGAAGTTCGCGCGCGAGACGAGGTAGGCGGAGCGGATCGGGCGCGGCCCGAAGCGCAGGTGCGAGACCGTCACCGACCCCGACTTCTTCGAGTCGTAGACGAAGTAGCCCTGCGCGTAGTTGGGCGTGTCCTCGCCGATGATCTTGATCGAGTTCTTGTTCGCGCCGACCGTGCCGTCCGCGCCCAGGCCGTAGAAGACGGCGCGCACGACGTCGGCGGGCTCGGTGTCGAACGACGCGTCGTAGGGCAGCGAGAGGTGCGTCACGTCGTCGTGGATGCCGATGGTGAAGTGGCGCTTCGGGCGCGCCTTGCCGAGCTCGTCGTAGACCGCCTTCACCATCGCCGGCGTGAACTCCTTGGAGGAGAGACCGTAGCGGCCGCCGAGGACGGTGATCTCGTGGTGGAAGCGGTCGATGTGCGCCTGCTGCGCCTCGCGGAGCGCCGTCACCACGTCCTGGTAGAGCGGCTCGCCGAGCGCGCCCGGCTCCTTGGTGCGGTCGAGCACCGCGATCTGCGCGGTGGTGCGGGGCAGCGCCGTCATGAGCTCGCCGAGCGGGAAGGGCCGGTACAGGCGGACCTTCACCACGCCGACCTTCTCGCCCTTTGCGACGAGCGCCTCGACGGTCTCGTGCACGACCTCCGCGCCCGAGCCCATCACGACGATGATCCTCTCCGCCTCGGGGTGGCCGAAGTAGTCGAAGAGCTTGTACTTGCGGCCCGTCATGCCGGCGAACTCGTCCATCGCCTCCTGCACCGCCATCGGGCAGTCGAGGTAGTAGGTGTTGCAGGCCTCGCGCGCCTGGAAGAAGGCGTCCGGATTCTGGGCGGTGCCGCGGACGACCGGCTTCTCGGGCGTGAGCGCGCGGGCGCGGTGCGCCGCGACGAGGTCGTCCGGGACCATCCGGCGCAGGTCGGCGTCGTCGAGCAGCTCGATCTTCGACACCTCGTGCGAGGTGCGGAAGCCGTCGAAGAAGTGCAGGAACGGGATGCGGCTCCTGAGCGTGGCGCGCTGGGCGATGGCCGCGAAGTCGTGCGCCTCCTGGACGCTGCCGGAGCAGAGCAGGCCGAAGCCGGTCTGCCGCACGGCCATGACGTCCTGATGGTCGCCGAAGATGGAGAGCGCGTGCGACGCGAGCGTGCGCGCCGACACGTGCATGCAGAACGAGGTCAGCTCGCCCGCGATCTTGTACATGTTCGGGATCATGAGGAGCAGGCCCTGCGACGCCGTGAAGGTCGTCGTGAGCGCGCCCGCCTGGAGGGCGCCGTGCACCGCGCCCGCCGCGCCGCCCTCGGACTGCATCTCCGAGACGGACGGCACCGTCCCCCAGACGTTCTTCATTCCCTTCGCCGACCACTCGTCGGCCCACTCGCCCATGTTCGACGAGGGCGTGATGGGGTAGATGGCGATGACCTCGTTCAGGCGGTGCGCGACAGACGCGACCGCCTCGTTTCCGTCCATCGTCACCATGCGGCGCTTCGACATGCGTCCTCCAGGTGCAGAGTGTGCGTTTTGCGCGGCCTCAGCCGACGGTTACGCAAACGGTGCGGAGCTCGGGGAAATGCCCAGTGGTTTTTGCAAATAGCGGACCGGCGTTGACGGCGGTCAAGCGTGTGAGCGGATGCGGGTGCGGCAGATTAGCAGATCCTGCGCGTGGATCTGCAAGCGGCCTCGCGCGATCGGCGCCAGACGCGGCGCGACCGGCGCCCTCAGCGACGCGAGCGGCGCGCGACGGGCGCTCGCCCGGTGACGAGTCACGCGTTCTGGCGGAGGTCCTCGACCTTGAAGCGCGGCGCGTCGGCCCACAGGCCCTCGAGGTCGTAGAACCCGCGCGCCTCCCGGTTGAACACGTGCGCCACCACGTCGCCGTAGTCGACGAGGATCCAGCGCCCGCTCTCGTACCCCTCGACGCCGACCTTGGTCGCGCCCTGCTCCTTCAGCTTCTCGTCGACGGCGT
>WNFY01004477.1_pt1 | contig 29893 bp, 34 predicted proteins | sample 5400091 | NCBI WGS metagenome assembly WNFY01 (sample SAMN13153364, study PRJNA577476) | soil metagenome | isolation source: 60 cm soil or saprolite under grassland replicate 1 | place: USA:California | collected 2016-06-15 | reverse complement strand
ACGAGCGCGAGCCGGCGGCCCGGGTCGAACGAGGCGTCGTCGACGTTGCCGGGCCGAAAGGTTACGCCCGCGACCGGAACGACTCGGAGCCGCGGGTCCTCCCAGCGGACCGGCTCGCGGGTCGCCGCATCCCGCAGGCGGTAGCCGGCCCCGCCGCGCTCGAGCCAGAGCCTCAGACGGTCAGAACTCATACGCTACGCGTCCTGGGATCACGATCCCGCGATCGCACCGTATTCAAGCGGCGAGCGCGGCGGTCAGAATTCGAGAGTCCGACGAAGCGCAGCCACGACTCGCTCGACGGAAGGCATGTACGCGTCCTCGATCTGCCAATACGGATACGGGACGTCGTAGCCGGTGACCCTGATCACCGGCGCGCGCAGGTCGAGCATCGCCTTCTCGGCGAGAATCGCCGCCAGCTCGGCGCCGTAGCCGGCCGTGCGCGGCGCTTCCTGCACGATCACGACGCGTCCGGTCTTCCCCGCCGCGGCGAGCAGCGCGTCCTCGTCCAGCGGCTTCAGCGTGCGGATGTCGAGCACCTCGATCGAAGCCTCGCCCTCGAGCGCGTCCGCGGCCGCTTCGGCGACCGGCACCATCGAGCCGTAGGCGACGATCGTCGCGTCGTCGCCGGACCGCGCCACGCGAGCCTCGCCGAGCGGGACGACGTGCTCGCCCACCGGTACCTCGCCGCGCATCGTCCGGTAGTGGAGCTTCGGCTCGAGCACGATCACCGGATCGGGATCGCGAATCGCCGCCGCCAGCAGGCCCTTTGCGTCCGCCGGCGTCGACGGGATCGCCACCTTCACCCCGGGCGTATGCGCGTAGTACGCCTCGGGCGAATCGTCGTGCAGCTCCGGCGCGCGAACGCCGCCGCCGTACGGCATCCGCACGACCAGCGGGAACTCCATCCCGCCGCGCGTCCGCCAGCGGTAACGGCCGACGTGCGTGATCAGCTGGTCCAGGCAGGGATACGAGAAGGCGTCGTACTGCATCTCGCACACCGGCCGCCAGCCCGCCATGCAGAGACCGACCGCGGCGCCGAGGATGCCGGCCTCGGCGAGCGGTGTGTCCACGCACCGGTCGGCGCCGAACTTATCCCGCAGTCCTGCCGTCGCGCGGAAAACACCGCCCGCGCGGCCGACGTCCTCGCCCATCACCAGCACCGAGTCGTCCCGACCGAGCTCGGTGTGGAAGGCGTCGTTGATCGCCTCTACGAGCGTCAGCTCAGCCATCGAGCAACTCCCGCAACTCCGCCAGCTCGGCCGCGAATGCGGGCGGCGGCGCGGCATAGGCATGTTCGAACACCAGCCCGACATCGGCCGGCGGCTCGGCCTCTGCCGCCGCGATCCCCGAGCGCAACGCCTCGACCGCTTCCGCGCGCGTCGACTCCGCAAGCTCGTCGCTCAGTACGCCGGCCCGCCGCAGGTAGCCCTCGTAGCGCCCGAGGCATTCGCGCCCCTTCTCCTCCTCGACCCGCTCGAGATCGATGTAGGCGCGCGGATCGTCGGCGGTCGCGTGCGGTGCCGCTCGATACGAGACCGCCTCGATGAAGGTCGGGCCCTCGCCGGCGCGCGCCCGGGCGACCGCGTCGCGCGTCGCCTCGAACACGGCCAAGACATCGCCGCCGTCGACCCGAACGCCCGGAATCCCGTAGCCGACCGCCTTGTCCGCGAGCGTCTCCGCCGCCGTCTGAGCAGAGAGCGGCGTCGAGATCGCCCACTGGTTGTTGTTGCAGAAGAGGATCAGCGGCGCGCGCATGACCCCCGCGAAGTTGGCGCCCTCGTGAAACGAGCCCTCGGAAGTCGCCCCGTCGCCGAAGTAGGCGATCGCGCACGCCGACTCGCCGCGCAGCTTCTTCCCCCACGCGAGCCCGGCGGCGTGCGGCACGTGGGTTCCGATCGGAACGCAGATCGACGCGACGTTGTAGTCGAGCGGGTTCCACCAGCCGGCCGGATGACCGCGCCACCAGGAGAGCACCGTCGAGACCGGCATCCCGCGCAAGAGGCCGATGGCGGACTCCCGATAGCTGGGAAAGATCCAGTCGTCCCGCTCGAGCGCATAGACCGAGCCGGCCTGCATCGCCTCGTGATTCCAGAAGATCGCGTAGGTGCCGATCCGGCCCTGGCTGTGGAAGACGACCGAACGCTCGTCATACGTCCGCAGCAGGACCATCGAGCGGTAGAGCTCGAGGAGATCGCGCTCCGCGAGCCCTTCGACCTCTCCGTCCGGAATCGCCTCGCCGTCTCCGATCACGCGCCGGAGGTCTCGTGATTCTGGGGCGCGTAGCGTTTCGGTCATCGGCCCCGAAATCTACCGCTCCGCGGTCTCGTGCCCAGCCCTGGCGAGCAGGAGAACGAGGGCCAGCAGCGCGACGGCGGCGGCGGCGCCCACGGCCTCGAGCACGAGTCCACCGCCCGCGTTCAGCCCCAGCGCGGCCAACGCGAAGGAGACGAGCGCGACCGCGCCAACGGCACGCAGAGCGAGCCCAGCGGCCCGCCTCGCGAGGAGCTCCGGCTCGTCCGGGACCGACGCCTGCTCGAGCGACCAGAAGGCGAGCTCGGCCGCGACGAAGATTCCGGCGGCGGCGAGAATCGTCCCCCCGGGAGCACCTGAGCCCCTCGTCCACGCCGACAGCGACCACGAGGCGGCGATGCCGACGAACGAGCCGACGAGAGCGGGTGGGCTCGGCACGGCAAGGCCGAAGGCGAGTAACGCAACCAAGCCCACGCCGAGCGCGAGCACCAGCAGTGCGATCCGGTCGGCCTCGAGCGTTCCGTAGACCGCGACCCCCGCGGCAATCGCGAGGGCCGCGAGCGCCAGCGCTAGGCGCGAGCGTGCGCGTGCCGGCGGGATGCGCTCACCCCCTCGAGGATCGCGGTCAACGGCGTGCCTTCCTGCCATTCGACGACCGGCGCCCCGGCGCGCTCGTACTCCGCGCGGCGGCCTTCGCGTAAGAGCTTCCAGAGACGGAACGCAAGCTCGCCGGACCTGCCCGGCGCCGGCTCGGCGAACGGCAGCGGCGAGACTTCGATCACGACGAGATCGAACCCGCGGGCGCGCAGGTCGAGCAGCGCGCTGACGGCCCGGTCGTCGAGCAAAGGGGTCAGCGCAAGCACGAGCGCCTTCGTCGGCAGCGTCCCGCGCGGCAGGACGTCGATCTCCTTCCATGCGTAGCTGAGCGTGATCTCGGTATTCAGCAGCGCCTCGACGATCCGGTAGCGCTGCTGCAGCTCCGTTCCGGGGCGAAGCCAGTTGAGGACGCCGCCGAAGTTGACGAGACCGACCCGGTCCTTGCCGACGAGGTAGCGCTCGCTCAGCGAGGCGGCCGCCCGGATCGCCTGGTCGAGCGTTCCCGCACCGCCGCGCCGCGCATCCGCGAAGCTGTCGAGGAAGATGATCACGTCGGCGTTCCGCTCGGCGTGGAACTCGTTGACCCAGAGGTCGCCGCGGCGCGCGCTGGCGCGCCAGTTGATTCGCCGGATCCGGTCGCCGGGGGCGAACGGCCGCAGATCCGCGAACTCCAGACCTTCGCCCTTCTGCCGCGAGACGCGGTTGCCGGTGAAGAGCTGCGTTTCGCGCGGAGCCACGAGCTCGCGCAGCTGCTCGGGTCTCGGATAGACGCGAAGCGTTTCGGCGCGATCGAGCGTCTGCTCCCAGGCAAGCAGTCCCGCAGCGTCCCGCGCTCGAAGATGGACGTCGCCGAGCCGGTAGGCGCCCCAGCGGGCGCAGCGGAAGCGGAGCTCGAGCAGCCGCTCTTCGCCGACCTCGAGCCGAAGCGCGACCGGATTCCTGCCGCTGACCAGCTCGAGCCCGCGCGGGATCTCGACCAGGAGCTCGAGCCGCGCCACCGAGTCGCGAGCGTCGAGCTCCACCTCGAGCGTGATCTCATCGTCCTCGAGCACGCGCTCGCGGTCGAGCTCGACGTGGACGCGCACATCCGGCTGCCGCGCATACGCGAGGCCGACCGCGAGCAGGACGGCGAACGGCACTGCGATCAGCGCCAGCTCCGGGCGGGCGAAGATCAATGACGCGAGGAGCCCGAGCGCCGTCAGGACGACGTAGGCGCCAAGCTTTGGCGTCGCGTACCGCGTCACGTCACTCTGGCGGCCCGGCGGCGTCGCTTGCGATGCCGCTCGGCGGGCGCTGATTTCGGCTTCGGCTGTCGCTGCGCCAGCTGATCTCATTCCGGTAGTTGGAGCGCCTCCTCGGCCGACGGTGTCGGCACCTGCTCGAGCACCTCGCGGACAACGTCGTCGCCGCTGATCCGCTGCACCCAGAGCTCGGGCTTGAGCATCAGGCGGTGCCCGAGCCCCGGCACGGCGACGGCCTTGACATCGTCCGGGGTCGCGAAGTCGCGGCCATGCAGCGCGGCGCGGCAGCGCGCGAGCTTCAGCAGCGCAAGCGAGCCGCGCGGGCTCGCGCCGACCTGCAGCCGCGGGCTCGTCCGCGTCGCCCCGACGAGCTCGACGATGTAGCGGCCGAGGCTGTCGGCGACGTAGACGTCCTCGACCGCGCCCTGCATCGCCAGGAGCGTCTCCCGATCGATGACCGGGCTCAGCTCGACCTCGTCCTCGCCGCGCTCGAGCCGTCGGTCGAGGATCGTCCACTCGTCGTCCGCGGAGGGATAGCCGATCTGCAGACGCAGCAAGAAGCGGTCGAGCTGAGCCTCGGGGAGCGGATACGTCCCTTCGTACTCGACCGGGTTCTGGGTCGCGAGCACGAGGAAAGGTCGCTCGAGGGCGTGCGTCGTCCCTTCGATCGTCACCTGCTGCTCCTGCATTCCTTCGAGCAGCGCCGCCTGCGTCTTCGGCGGAGCCCGGTTGATCTCGTCGGCGAGGAGCAGGTTGGTGAAGATCGGGCCCGGCCGGAACTCGAAGTCCGACGTGCGCTGGTCGAAGATCGACGAGCCGGTGACGTCGCCCGGCATCAGGTCGGGCGTGAACTGGACGCGCGTGAAGCGCATCGAGGTCACCTGCGCGAAGGAGCGGGCGATCAGCGTCTTGGCCAGGCCCGGGAAGTCCTCGAAGAGAACGTGTCCGTCGGCAAGGATGCCGAGCAGGACGAGCTCGAGGGCCTCACGCTTCCCGACGATCGCGCGTTCGAGCTCGACCAGGATCTCCTCGGACTTCGCGGCGAGCTGCTCGATCGTCACAGCTGCTCCAAGCGCGCGACATGCCCCGCGAGCTCCGCCGCCGGCAAGCCAGGCCCGGCCCGCCGGCCCACCTTGCGGTCCGGACGGACGACCTCCCACAGCTCGTCGCCGAGCAAAGGTTTTGCTCGCTCGGGATCGCGGTCGAGATCGACGCCGCGTCGGCCGTAGAGCCGCTCTGCCGCAATTTGCCGGAGCAGAGGCCGAAGTCGGTAGTGGAGGTCGAACTCGTTGGCCGCGCCCAGCACGACCAGCCGGTCGATCCGGTCGAGCTCCGCGATCGGTTGCGGCTCTTCGGGCTTCTCGGGGTCGCGTTCGAAGGGCGATCGCATCCACGCCTCCGGCTCGAACGTTCGAAAGGAGCCGACGAGGCTGCCGACCGCGATCGCCGCGAGCACGAGCTCGTAGATCCCCACGAACAGCGACCGCCTGCTCGGAACCAGGATGACGAGCACAAGCAGGATCGCCGACGCGACGAAGACTGCCGCGCCGATTCGGACGAGCCTTCCCCTCATGCAGCCGCCTCCGCCTCCGCCTCGGTCGCGGCGAGATCGGCCTGCAGGCTCTCGATCGCCTCGATTGCCTCGGTCTTCATCTCAGCGTTGATCTCGTGCGGGCTGAAACGGGCGCGCTCGAACAACGCCGTCAGCCGGGCGGCGGCCAGTCGGCCTCCGCTCAGCTCTCCCAGGACCCGGCTCAGGTACTCGTGGGGCGCCTCGAAACGGCGCCTGGGGAAGCCGTGCGCTGCGAGCGCTCGCTCCATGCGTGCGTACGCCGCGATCACCGCGCGGCGCGGATCGGTCTCGACGCGCAGATCGTCCAGCGTCTCGTCCAGGACGTCGGAGAGCGCCTCCGCGGCGTTGAAGTCGCGCGGAAGCCGCCGCCTGCGCCGGCGCTCGGCAACGAGGAACGCGGCGACCGCGATCCCGCTCGCGCCGAGGATGGCGAGCAGCGGCGCCAAGCGGAGCTGGGCATGGTGCGCCGCCGGGGTCGTGGCGGGCTTCTTGTGCGCACCGCGTTTCGAGGCGTCCCCGAGCGCCGGGGTTTCGGTCGGAGGACGAGGGTGGGAGCGGAGGTGGTAGCGCTCCGCGGCAACTGTGACCAGTGCCGCACCGGCCAGCAGGACGAAGATCATCCTCCAGGTCCGCTGACCCTTGGTCTCCTGGCGTGGGTGGCGGCGGAGCTCGATCCCGCCCCAGAACATCCCAACCACCACGGCGACCGCGGCGATGATGTAGAGGGCGATCACGATCGTCAGGATCGTGTCGACTGCGTAGGGGTTCGGCCGCGCGGAGCTCGACCCTCCGAGCCGGTAGCCGCTGGCCGCCACCGCGACGAGGGCGACCAGGACGACGGACGCCGCCGCGAGCAGCAGCGCACGCGTGTGGCGCGTCCGCAGGTCGGTCACGCCGTGAGCGTACCGGCGTCCGGCGCGAGAATCGAGATGGCGTCCCGCTCGGCCTCGAAGGCGGCAGTTTCGACGTCACCGAGGTCCTCGCCGTCGGCCTGGAGCGGCAGCGGGCGGTCGCAGCGCACGTCGATCCGGTCGAGATCGTGGCCGTAGAGGACGTCCTCGGCCCGGTCGGCGCCGCCGCGAAATGCGTAGCCGACGAACCGGGGGATCGCGTGAAGGGCGAGCCGCTGCGGCGCCACAAGATCGAGCCCGAGCTCGAAGCGCGCCTCGGACGCGACCCGTACCGGCCTCCGACCGGCATACGAGTAGGGGTAGCCGTTGGCGACCAGCGCGAACGCCGCCCGGCCAAAGTCCTCGATCTCGAGCACCGGGTCGCGGCGACCGTGCCAGCCGGTGAGCAGCTTGGCCGTCTCCCAGGCGAAAACGAAGTCGCCGGGCCTGCGGCCGTCGCTGCGACGGCCGTGCTGGTCGACTCGGCGAACGAGCTCCGCATCGAAGCCGATCCCGGCGGCGAAAGCGAACCGTCTCCCGTTCACCCGCCCGAGCGAGATCCTGCGCAGAGACGCGGAAGCGAGCGCCCGCGCGGCGGCGGCGGGATCGGGCGGCACGCCGAGCGCCCGAGCCATGACGTTCGTCCGCCCGCCTGGAAGAATGCCGACCACCGCGTCCTCGCCGAGCCCGTTCAGCACCTCGTTGAGAAGCCCGTCGCCGCCGAAGACGTAGATGCGGTCTGCGCCGTCAATGCTGCGAACAAGCTCGGTCGCGTGCTGGGGGCGCTCGGTCAGCGCCACCGTCAGCTCGATGCTCGGGCGCAGCTCGCTCTCGACGGCCGCCAGCCCTTCCTCGGTGACGCCGCTTGCGAACGGGTTGACGATCAACGCCGCGCGTTTCATCGCCGCGAGCATGCCACGACGCCGCCGGCAGAGCGGTTGCGGCACGATGCGCCGCTGTGAGACGCCTGATCGTGGTCGCGTCCGTGCTCGCCGTCGCCGTCCTCGCCGGAGCGATCGCCGAAGTCGTCCGCAGCACGGGCGGCGGCGACATGACCGTCCAGACCGTTGCCGGCCACAAAATCACTGAGAACGACCTCGAGCTGACGGTCGAGCACTTCCACGAGGAAGCCGACCGCGAGGGAAAGCCCTTCCCGGCGAAGGACACCGCCGCCTACAAGCGGGTCGAGGAGATCGCGCTCGGCTTGCTCGTCGATCAGGCGTCGATCCGTGCGGCTGCTGCAAAGCTCGGCGTCCAGGTGACCGAGGCCCAAGTTGACGCGAAGGCCAGCGCCCCTTCAGGCGAGAGCGAGGAGGGCGGCGACATCCGCGTCGAAGCCGAAGCCGCCTTCGGCCGCGCGAGCGCGCGCACCCAGCTGATCACCGAAGCGGTCGCTCGGAAGCTGACGGCGGGAGTCACGGTGAGCGCGGCCGCAGTGCACGCCTATTACCGCAGCCATCGAGCGCTCTACGGGTCGACGGCTTACGCCCGAGTCGCACCCGCGATCCGCAGCCAGCTCCTGAGCGCGCGCAAGAATGCCGTGCTCACCCGCTGGCTCGCCAAGGTGCGGGCCGGCGAGCCGAAGCCCAACCTGGACTAGCCGAGGGACCGGCGCAGCCGGTCCCTCGGCTGAGCTTCACTTCAGCAGCTCGAGCCGCCGTTGTTGCTGCCGAGGACGTAGTCGAACGACCGCGTCGCATCGACGTCCGCGTACAGATCCTCGGCGGCGTTCCGCCCACCGGACACCGCGGTGACGTTGTACAGCAGGGCGCCGTTGACCGGATTCCCGAAGCCCGAGAGCGGCACGTCGGCGACGAGCGTATTCCCGCAGACGTGGCCGGTGATCTGCTGCTGCCCCGGGTAATTGAGCACCTTGCAGTTCTGCGGAGTCGTGTCCGTGCAGGTCGTCGTCCCGGCGAAGAACGACGGCGTCAGCCCGCCGGTCGACTCGGCGCCGACGTAGAAGACGCGGTAGGCCTCCTCGCCGGAATCGCCCAAGGACAGCGCCTGGAAGCGGGTCAGCCAGAGCGCGCTCGTCTTACCGGTCGGCGGCTGGAGCGACTTCAGGCTCGCGAGCGACATCCGCACCCGCAGCTGGCCGGCACTCGGCTGTCCGATCTGGAGGCCCGTGAAGTCGAATTGCGGCAGGTTCGCTCCGGCGCCGGTCGGCGAGTAGTGCGGCCACTGGGCGTCGCCGGTCGGATCCGTGGCCGGATCCTTCACCGTCAGGCCCTTGGCGTCGCCGCCGAGGATCGTCTTACCGCCGATCTGCCGGACTTCGAACAAACCTGCGCCGTTGTGCTGGTTGGTCGTATCGTTGTAGACGAGCCGGATCGCGCCGGTCTTGTCGAGGTTGAAGCCGAAGTAGTCGGCCATCTGCCGGTCGCCGCCGGAGACCGTGCAGCCGATCCCCTGGTTGCAGATCTGGCCGTAGTGCATCGGCTTCTCGGTGAAGCGCTGCTGGGCGATTGTCGCGTAGGCGGTCGTGGCCTTGCTGATCACGCCGACGTAGCCCCACCACTTGACGGAGGTCGCCCCCACCGGATCGTCGGCCCAGTTCGGGAAGCTGTCGGGCTGGCCGGCCGCGTCGGTTCCATACCAGGAGAGCGCAAGTGTGCCCGCGGCGCCGCCCTGGGCCCAGATGAACTCGTTCGTGACCGAAGGCGACGAGTTCACCTGCACCGGTGACGTCCAGGTCGCGCCCTGGTCCGTGGACGACGAGTAGTAGACGTTGTTGTCGTTCGTGTCGATCCAGGCCGCGTAGACGTTGCCGCCCTTGTCGACCGCGAGCGCCGGGAAGAGGTGGCCGGGGCCGCCGCCCCCCGGCGAGACCGGCACCGTGACGTTGTGGAACCTGATCCCCGTCCGCTGGCCGGGGGCAACGTGTCCGATCGTGACACGGACGTGGTTGCCCTCGTTGCAGGCGTAGTAGAGATTGCGCTTGACCGGGTCGAAGCGGAGCTGCGCGCAGGTGGCGTCGTGAGCCAGCGGGAGAGGCGCGTTCGCGGACGCGTTCTGCCAGACGAGCCCGCCGACGGCATCGCTCGCCCCGGTCGAGCCCGGACTCGAGTAGATGTAGGTTCCGACCTGGGTCGCGTGGTAGGCGAGGAAGACCGTGTTGTCGGCGGCCGACGTCGTCGTGCCGTTGTCGATCGCGTACCACTGCCGGTCGACGGCCGTGTTCTCGACCGCGGCCGGGTTCTTGCGCCAGTTGTTGCCGTTGTCGTTCGAAACCGACGTGCCGAGGTTGACGAGCGCCTCGAGGTCGACGAAGTACACGTTGCCCTGGTCGTCCGTGACGACATCCGTGTCGCCGCCGCCGGGGCCGGGGTCGGGCCGCAGCCCGTTGGGGCTGTCGACGTGGAACTCGAGCCCGCCGTCGGTCGAGCGGTGGATGAAGGAGTTCTGCGTCGTCGTCCCCCAGGGGCCCGACTCCCAGAGGTTGCCGCTCTTGTCGAAGAAGTCGAGCGGCTCGCCCTCGGTGCGCTGGGCGTCGACGACGGTCGCCGGGCTGAAGCGGAGCTTGCCGGTCGTCCGGGTGATCGTGGGCGGGCCGACCTCATTGCCGAGGTCGGAGCCGGGGATGTCGACGGGCGGCCCGTTCGTGACCGAGTAGGCGCCGGTGTAGTCGTACGGCGTCGTGACGACACCGCCCGGGAACGGGCACACCTGCAGGTGGTAAGTGCCGGTGGGGAGGTTCTCAGGCGCGTAGTGCACCGACTCGGGGCTCGTGAGCGTGTCGCCGTCGACGAGCAGGCGACCGGTGGGGCTGTAGAGCTCGAGCTTGATGTCGTTCGCGGACACGTACTCGGCCGCGACGGCGTCGATCGTGGTGTCCCCTTGGACAACGGGGACGTCCTGCATCGGCCCGCAGCTCGTGGGCGTGATCGCCCCCGAGAAGGTTCCGCTCGCGACTGCGCTCGCGGAGCCGGCAAACACGGTGATCATGAAACCGGCCGCGGCTAGGGCGGCGATGATTCGACCTGCTCGAAAGCTCACTGGGTCCTCCCCGGCATCAGTCCCGCGCGCCCGGCGCGCACGGAAATCGGCCGGGAACATACCCCGATTTACCTTAAATCCAACCTTCTACATTTCGAATCACAAATCGCCTTTTGGCTCGAAAGTTGACTGACAAATCAGTCAGGAATCTTTCGAACAGAAAAATCTACACAAAGCTCACGAGGGTGTCGCGTAGCCCCGCATCCCGTCGATCAGTAGCGAGTAGAAGCGGTCGGCGAGCTCGTCCGTGTCGCGGCCTGGCTGGAGCCAGGTGTACGCCCAGTTGACGGCCGAGAGAACGAGCAGCGCAGCGGTAGCGTCGTCGAGATCGGTGCGCAGCTCGCCGAGATCTCGTCCCTCGCGGAAGAGCGCCCGGATCCGCTCTTCATACCGCCGCCGTTCGGCGACGATCTCCTCGCGGCGCTCACCCTCGAGGTAGCGCCACTCCTGGACGAAGACTGTCGCGACGTCGAGTTGGTCGGAGACGACCTGCAGGTGCGAACGCAGCGCCAGCCGGATCTTCTCCGTCGCCGGTGCGTCGTCTGGGATCGCATCGAGGCCCGCGTGAAAGGCGCGCGCGCCTTCGGCCATCGTCTCGTAGAGCAGGTCCTGCTTCGAGCTGATGTGCGCGTAGAGGGAGCCTTTCTGGACCCCCATCGCCTCGGCGAGATCGCCGATCGAGGTGCCGTGGTAGCCCTTCGCGGCGAAGAGCCGTGCCGCCTGGCGCGTCAGCTCGGAGCGGCGCGTGCTCATTTCGGCTGGCCGCCGGGGGAACGGGTTCGGAACACTTCGGCGGCCGCCCGGTGAAAGCCGTCGGGGAGCCCGGCGGCGGCGAAGGTCGAGGCAATCTCCTCCATTTCGCCGACCCAGCGCCAGCCCTTGGCGTTCGCCGACCGGGCGGCCCGCTGCGACCGCTCAGGCACGTCGGGCAGCGAGATGCGCCACTCCTCGTGCAGCGCCGGCTCGACACCCTCGGAGCGCGCGAGCTCTCCGATAGCAAGCAGAAGTGCGGCCGTTCCCTTGGTCCAGGCCGCGTACGTCATCTTCAGCGCGGACGCCGTCCCAACGTCGCCCGACAAGACCCGGGCGTCGACGACGGACCCTGCGAACAGACCTGCGACCGACTCGGCTTCCGGGCCGGAGAGGTAGAGCCGGGTGTTCCCGGCGGCACGCGGCGGCGCGCCGACGATCCCGCCGTCGACGCAAGCTCCGCCGCCGGCAGCGATAACGGCCTCGACCTCCCGCGCGGTACCCGGAGCGATCGCGTTCGCGTCGACGAAGACCCGTCCGAAGCCCGCGACGGCACCGGCAATCTCGAGCGCCGCGTGGGGTGGGCAGACCGAGAGGATCACGTCGCTTCGGCGAACCAGTTCCTCGACCGAGCCCGCGTCCTCGAGCCCCGCTTCCTCGGCGCGCTTCCGGGTCTCGGCGCTGCGCTCTCCCGAGGCCCAGACGACGCGCTGTCCCCGGCCGCGCAGCGCGGCGCCGATCGCGGCTCCCATCTCGCCGGGATGGAGGAGGCCGATCGTGCCTACAGCCATTACACTGGCACCCTAACGATCGTTTGGTTGGGAGGTCATGAGAGATGGCGCCGCGCGAGCAAGAATTCCTCGACTACGTGCAGTCGGGTGGCCAGGTCGAGACGGACGACTGGATGCCCGACGACTACCGGGCGAAGCTGATCAAGTTCATCGAGATGCACGGCAACTCGGAGCTGATGGGCGTCCTGCCGGAACGCGAGTGGATCCTCCGCGCGCCCACGCTGCAGCGCAAGCTGGCGCTGACGGCGAAGGTGCAGGACGAGGTCGGCCACTCGCAGCTGATCTACCGCGTCGTCGAGGACCTCGGCAAGCCGCGCGAGCAGTGTCTCGACGACCTGATCTCCGGCAAGTCCAAGTTCCACAACGTCTTCCACTACCCGACGAAGACGTGGGGCGACGTCGGCGTGATCGCGTGGCTGGTCGACGCCGCAGCGATCATCAGCCAGAAGGCGCTGCTGAAGTGCTCCTATGCGCCGTACGCGCGGATCATGAAGAAGATCTGCTGGGAGGAGTCGTTCCACATCCTCCACGGGCGCGACGTGATCCTGACGATGATGCTCGGCACCGACGAGCAGCGCGAGCTCGTGCAGGAGGCGCTCGACCGCTGGTGGGGTCCCCTGATGCAGTTCCACGGCAACCCGATTCCGCGCGAGGACGACCCGATGTACGTCTGGCGGATCAAGTCGCAGGGCAACGAGGAGGCGCGGCAGCAGTTCCTCGACGGCTACGTGCCGCAGATCTGGGAGCTGGGGCTGACGGTTCCCGATCCAAAGCTGCGCAAGCGGGACGACGGGGTCTGGGAGTACACCGAACCGGACTGGGACGAGCTCAAGCACGTCGTCACCGGGCACGGGCCGAAGACCGCCGAGCGGCTGGAGCTGCGGCGGGCGACTCGGGAGGAGAACGCCTGGGTGCGGCGCGCGGTGCTGGCCGAGGCCGCATGATCTACGAGGTCTTCCGCCAGGAGCGCAAGGGCCAGGCCTTCGCGCACGCCGGCTCGGTCGAGGCTCCCAACGAGGAGTTCGCTGAGGCGTACGCACGGGAGCAGTACGGGAGGCGCGGCGAGTCGACCGCACTCTGGGTCGTCCCGCGCGAGGCGGTGCACGAGATCGACGACTTCGCAGACGAGCTGCAGAAGAACTACCACCGCGTCGACGGGTATCCGCTCAAGGAAAAACTCGGGAAAGCACGTGAACTAGCCGCGAAAAGTCCTAACGGACTTTCCGCGGGTGCTGGTTAGGACTTCGCTTCGCTCGTAGGACATGGCAGATCAGGTTCAGAAATTCCTAGAAATCGCTGACGACGAGCTGATCCTCGGCTGGCGGAACTCGGAGTGGACCGGGATCGCCCCGCTGCTCGAGGAGGACGTCGCCTTCTCGTCGATCGCGCAGAACGAGATCGGGCACGCGCGCGCCTGGTACGAGCTCGCCGCGCGCGAGCTCGGCACGACCGCCGACGAGCTTGCCTTCGATCGGCGGCCCGACGAGTACCGGTGCTCGCGCCTCGTCGAGCTGCGGCTCGTGCCGGACTGGGCCGCGACGATCGCGCGACACCATCTCTACGAGACGGCCGACGAAGAGCGAATCGCGGCGCTCAAGCAATCCGACGACACCGAGATCGCAGGCCTGGCGGCGAAGATCGACCGCGAGGAGGCCTATCACCGCATGCACGCGCAGATGTGGTTCGAGCGCCTCCAGGACGAGCCGCGCTTCCAGGCAGCGCTGGAAGAGCTGCGGCCGTTGCTCGACGTCCGCGAGGAGCATACTCCCGAGCTGGCGGAGCTGTGGGAGGAGATGACCCTGGTTCGGCGATCGGTCGCGGGAGCAACGTGGTAACGGAAGAACAGGTCTGGGACGCGCTCGCCGAGATCCCCGATCCCGAGATCCCGGTGATTTCGCTCGTCGACCTCGGCGTGATCAGGTCGGTGGACGTGTCCAGGGACCAGGTCCGCGTGGAATTCACGCCGACGTTCCTCGGCTGCCCGGCGCTCGAGGTGATGCGCGACGCGATGGCGGCGCGGATCAGCGCGCTCGGCGCCGACGCTCAGATCGAAGTGATCTCGAACGACTCCTGGTCGACCGACCGGATCACCCCCGAGGGACGGGAGAAGCTGCGGGCCAGCGGCTTCGCACCGCCGGCGCCCAGGGAGGTCGGCGGGCCGAAGCTCGTCCAGCTGCAGTCGAACGCATTCCGCTGCCCCTACTGCGGCTCCCAGGACACGGCGCTCGAGAACATCTTCGGGCCGACGCCTTGCCGTTCAGTGCGCTACTGCCGCAGCTGCCGGCAGCCGTTCGAGCAGTTCAAGACGATCTGACGGCCAGTCGGCGACCTCGCGCACAACCGAGACCATCTCGTCGACCGGGCAGCCCTTCGAGAGGTAGGCGGCCGCGCCGGCCGCACGAGCTCGGCACACGATCTCGAGGTCTTGGTGGCCGCCCAGGATGACGACACGCGTACGTTCGAGTTTGTCGGTGATCTCGCGCGTCGCGAGGATGCCGTCGACGCGCCTCATGCTCACGTCCATGAGTACAACGTGAGGCCGGAGCGCCGAGGCCAGCGCGACCGCTTCGGCTCCGTCGGAGGCCCGGCCGACGACGGTCATGTCGGGACAATGGGCGAGCGTCTCTTCGAGGCCGAGGGCAAAGAGGTCGTGATCGTCGGCGATCAGTACTTCGAGCGGCCTGGCGTCGTGGACAAGGACAGACATGGAATGGTCCTTTCGTTCGGCTGTGCGCTAAGAGGTGGCGCAGGGGCCGAAAAATTGCGCCGCCCCAGGCGGAATCACTCGTTCGAACCGAGCGGTTACTCGCTGACCGAGACGTTGAAGCTCGGGTAGCGATCCGTCAGCACGTAGATGTAGGCCGTCGTCTGCTGCTCGTAGCGAAGCGCGAACGCGCCGAAGTTCCGCATCCCCTCCGGGAGCCGCCCGAGCACGAGCGAGACCACCCAGTTGAAGAGGGCCAGGATCTGGGAGAGGTTGGTCATGATCCGGGCGATCAGCAGAGCTGGAATCGCCAGGATGATGCGGAACCCCACCGTCCAGCGGTTCTGCCTTACCGGCGGATCGACCTCGATGTCGATCGGATACCCAGGCTTGCCGCCGAAGCCGGGATAGGGGTCGGCAAGAATCAGGGTGTAGGCCCAGACATGGGTCTGATAGCGCAGGTAGGTCGCGAGGAAGTTGTGCAGGCCGTCTGGGGACTCTCCCTTGACGATAGTCGCAAACCAGTTCGCGATCACAGCCAGGACGGCCACGACTCCCCAGAGCACAAGCCAGACGAAATGCGGGATCGCGAGGATGATCCGGAAGAAGACGGTCAGCCGATTTCGCTGCAGGTCATCGTTGACGACGAGCCGGATCGGGTGATGACCCCGCGCGGTCGCGGGCACTGTCTGCTCCATGCGGCGATCCTAGTGGTTTGGCCGGTGACGTTGCCCGCTTCCTGGGTCGCGAGCATCAAGCCAGAGGCCGCGATCGCCCGCGGGCAAGGTTGTAGCCTTGACAAGGGCGAGCGTGGACTCTGGCGCAGCGTGATCGCGGGCCAGGGAGCATGGCCACTTTGCCGGTCAAACCACTAAACAGAGTCAGCGGCCGTGAAAGTCCGGCGGCCGCTTTTCCAGGAACGCAGCGACGCCTTCGCGGAAGTCCTCCGTCTGCGTGGCGGCCGTCTGGAGCTGAGCCTCCCACTCGAGCTGGTCGTCCAGCGTTGCGGTCGCGGCCCGGTCGAGCAGCCGCTTCGTCATCCCGATCGCACGGGTCGGTAGGGCGGCGAGCTCGCTCGCGACCTCGGCGGCGCGGGCCGCGAGGGCGTCGGCCTCGACGACCTCCCGCCGGAGTCCGGGACGAGGCCGATGTTCACGAAGGCGGGCACGAAGGTGGCCTGATCGGAGGCGATTCGGAGGTCACACGCGCAGGCGAGCGAGAGGCCCGCCCCCGCAGCGGCGCCATTGACCGCGGCAATCACCGGCTTCTCGAGCGCCCGGATCGCCTTGATGTTCGGGTGGTAGTTGCCGCGCAGCCGGGAACCGATGTCGCCAGCGTCTTCTCGGAACTCGGTGAGGTCCTGGCCGACGCAGAACCCGCGGCCCGCGCCGGTGATCACGACGGCGCGAACGTCGTCGCCGCGCGCGGCCTTGAGCGCTCCCGCCAGCGCCTTGTGCGTGGCGGCATTAAGGGCATTCAGGACGTCGGGTCGGTTCAGCGTGATCGTCAGAACCGCGCCCTCGCGTGTGGTTTCCACTTCGGCCACGCGCGCGAGCCTAAATCACGCCGTAGGCCGACACTGCATTGCTAGCTTGGCCGAATGCCGGAGCTGACCTTCATCTCGTCTTCCGACGACGCTCGAGAGGACGAACCGCTCGACGCCTACTCCAAGGCCGTGACCACGGTTGCGGAGCGGCTGACGCCGTCGGTCGCGAACCTCCGGGTCTCGCGGCGCGTCCGCGGCGGCCGTCGGCTGGACGGCGGCGGCAGCGCCGTCGTGATCACGCCCGACGGCTTTACCCTCACCTCGGCGCACGTGATCGAGCGGACCGACGGCGGCCGGGCGTCCTTCGTCGACGGCCGCGAGCTCGAGTTCGAGGTCGTCGGCTCGGATCCGATGTCGGACCTGGCGCTGCTTCGGGTCGACGCCCGCGACCTGAGGCCGGCCGAGCTCGGCGACGCCGAGCGGCTGCGGGTCGGCCAGCTCGTCGTCGCGATCGGCAACCCACACGGCTTCGCCGGCTCCGTAACGGCCGGCGTCGTCTCCGCGCTCGGCCGCTCGCTGCCGACCCGCGGGGGGCGCGTCGTCGACAACATGATCCAGACCGACGCGGCGCTGAACCCGGGCAACTCCGGCGGCGCGCTGGCGGACGGAAACGGCCGCGTGATCGGCGTCAACACCGCCGTCGCCGGCGTCGGGCTCGGCCTGCCCCGCTGCTCAGGCAGGTCTCCGGCCCGAGGACCTGATCGTCGAGCTGAACGGGGTTCCCGTCGAGACGGTCGACGACATCCAGCGCCTGATGGTCGGTGAGCTGATCGGCTCCCAGGTTCACGCACGTGTGCTCCGCGAGGGCTCCGAGCGCGAGCTCGATCTCGTGCCCGTCGAGCTCGTCGGCTAGGAGGGCTTGGCGGAAAACCGCTCGTCGCCGGGGTGCGATGCTCGTTCCCTGGGGAGGACGCAGGGAGCGTCCATATCCGTAGATATGGGCGCGACTGCGTAAACAGAGCGGAGCTGGTGGGCGAGCAGCGCGGCCCGGCGGCACAGACTGTTTTGCGCCAAGCCCTCCTAGTCCAGTCGGGTCAGCGAACGGCGGACGCAGGCGCTACCTTGCCGCGTAACACTTTTCGCAAGCGGGGACTGAAACCGGGATCGGATGAAAACACGCGTGTTGACAATCGGCTCTGCGGCCGTGGTGCTCGTCCTCGCGGCGGGCGCCGGCGGTCTCTACGCCTACGACTCGTCGCGGTCGGACATGATCGCGAAGGGAATCACGGCGGGCGGCGTCGACGTCGGCGGGCTCAGCGCCTCGCGCGCACGTGATGTCCTCCGGCGCAGCCTCGGCCCCAAGCTCGGCCAGGGCGTCGTCCTGCAGCTGGGTGCGCAGCACTGGACGCTGCCCGCGGCCAACATCGACGCGAGGCTCGGAGTCGACCGCATGGTTCGCGAGGCTCTGAAGCGCAGCCGCGAGGGGAGCTTCTTCGGCCGGGCGATGCGTGACCTGCGAGGCGAGAAAGTGCAAGCCGCCGTGCCGATGCGGGTCGCGCACTCGCGTCAGAAGCTCTATGGATTCATCGACGTGATCGCCAAGGAGATCGACAGACCTGCGGTCAGTGCGACGATCAACCCGACCGGTTACGCCCTCAACGTGACGGCGTCGCACGAGGGAGTCGCCGTCCAGAAGCGTTTTCTGGCGGCGCGGATCCTGCGCCAGCTGCGAGACCCGGCGTCCACGCACGTCGCGTTGATCCCGACACGAACGCTGCGCCCGCACGTCAGCAGCGCCCGGCTGGCCTACAAGTACCAGACGGTCATCACGATCGACAGGGCCCATTTCACCCTGCGGCTTTGGAAGAACCTCCTCCTCGCCCACTCGTACAGGATCGCGGTCGGTCGCCAGGGTCTCGAGACTCCAGCCGGCTTCTACGAGATCAACGACCGGCAGGTGAACCCGTCCTGGCACGTTCCGAACAGCGCCTGGGCCGGCGACTTGGCCGGCCGCGTGATCCCGCCGGGTCCCGACGACCCGATCAAGGCCCGCTGGCTCGGCTTCTACAACGGCGCCGGGATCCACGGCACCGACGAGATCTCGTCACTCGGCACTGCGGCCTCACACGGCTGCATCCGCATGTCGATCCCGGACGTCGAGCAGCTGTACCCGCAGGTCCCGCTGCACACTCCCATCTATGTCGGCTAGGACTGTCCCCAAAGGGGACTGTCCCTAAAGCCGCCACGAAGTTCGCAACCGTTGTAGGGACAGACCCCTGCGGGGTCAGTCCCTTCGTTCCTCACCGTCCCTTGAACTCGGGCTCGCGCTTCTCGGTGAAGGCGGTGAGGCCCTCCTTCGCGTCCTCCGACGCGAAGGCGAGGTAGAGCGCTCGGCGCTCGGCCTCCAGGCCCGCCTGCAGCGTCGTCTCGTACGCCCGGTTGACGGACTCCTTGGCCAGCCGGGTCGCGACCGGGCCCTTCGCGGCGATCTCGCGCGCCAGGCGCTTCGCCTCCTCGAGCCACGCTTCGCGGGCGACCACGCGTGACACAAGGCCCGCCGCCAGCGCTTCCCGTGCCGTCAGGCGTCGGCCGCTCAGGATCACGTCCATCGCCAGCGCCTTGCCGACCGCGCGCGTCAGGCGCTGGGTGCCGCCGGCGCCCGGGATGATCCCGAGCGACGTCTCGGGTTGCCCGAACTGCGCCGTCTCGGAGGCGACGATCAGGTCGCACGACATCGCGAGCTCGCACCCGCCGCCGAGGCAGAAGCCGGAGACGGCCGCGACCAGCGGCGTCCAGAGCGAGCGGATCGCGTCCCAGCGCTCGACGCGGCGCTGGTAGTAGAGGTCAATCGCCGACGAGCGAGCGAGCTCGCCGATGTCGGCGCCGGCGGCGAAGGCGCGCTCGTTCCCGCCGAGGACGATGCAGCGGACCGCCTCGTCGCGGTCGAGCTCCGACAGCGCCGCCAGCAGCTCGTCCATCAGCTCGTCCGAGAGCGCGTTCAGCGCCTCCGGCCGGTTGAGCAGGACGACCGCGACCGGGCCGTCGCGCTCGAGGAGAACTAATCCTTGCCCGCAAGGAATTTTTGAATCGCCTCCTTCGCCTCATCGCCGAGCATCGACATCGCCAGCCAGTCGCGTGCGTGGCCGACCGTCTCGTGCCAGGAGATGTCGCGCCACCAGTTGAGCTGCTGCTTCGTGTAGCGGATCGTCTGCGGCAGCTTCACGGCAAGCCGCTCGACGTAGTAGTCGACCGCTGCATCCAGCTCGGCCGCCGGCACGGCACGGTTGACGAGCCCCCACTCCTCGGCCTGCTTCGCGGGGATCTCGTCGCAGAGCAGCAGGATCTCGCGCGCGCGGCGGTCGCCGACGAAGATCGGCAGCCATTGCGTCGCGCCCCCGGCCGGGACCGAGCCGTGCTCGGGCCCGACGTGCCGGATGAACGCGTCGTCCACCATCACCGCAAGGTCGCAGGCCATCTGCAACTCGTTGCCGCCGCCGACCGCGATCCCGTTCACCCGCGCGACCGTCGGCTTGCCGATCTCGCGCAGCCGGTCGTGCATGTCCTTGAAGGCGCCGAACCACTTCCAGTACTCGCGCGGGATGTCGAGCAGGTCGGCGCCCCACGCCTTCAGGTCGGCGCCGACGCAGAACGCTCGGCCCGTGCCGGTGACGACGACGACCTTGATCTCGTCGTCCCACGAGGAGTCCTCGCAGGCCCGCGCGAGCTCGCGAAGCATCCGGAAATCGAAGGCGTTCAGCACCTCGGGCCGGTTGAGCGTGATCGTCGCCCGCGGCGGCGCCTTCTCGTAGACGATCCGCTCGAACCCGAGCTCTTCGGGCGAGACTGGCCGCGGCGCGTCGGGCTCGGTCACGGGCGCGAGCCTAACGGAGGCGCGTCTAGCATCCCGCCGATGTCGGGAGGGAACGCGCTGGCCGTCAGCATGAGTCTGGTCGCCGGCGTCGCCGGCACGGTGCAGATCGCCGTGATGGGACGGCTCGGCGACAGGATCGGCGTCGTGCCGGCCTTCGCCTTCGCAGCGGCCGTCGCGGCCGGCTTCGGCGCCCTGGCGCTGCTTGCCGCGCGCCGCTCCTTCACCGGCTATGCGGACGCGGTCGATCAGCCCTGGTGGCTCTGGCTCGGGGGCCTGATGGGCGCCTTCGTCGTCCTCACGATCACGTATGCCGGGCCGCGGCTCGGCACCACTGCCACCGTCGCGGTCTTCCTCGTCGGCCAGTTCGCAGCCGCGGCAATCGTCGACCGCTACGGCCTCTTCGGCCTCGACCGAATCCCCGTGGGCTGGCCACGCGTGCTCGGGCTAACGCTCCTCGCGGTCGGCGCCGCCCTGACGCTCAAGAAATGAGCTATGCGAGCTCGGCGAAGTAGACGCGGAACGGCACGCCCAGCCCTTGCGCGTCCTCGGCCGCATTCATAAGCCCGTCCTGCGCGGCCTTCCACGTCTCGCGGTCCGGGAACTCGTACTCGAAGTAGTAGGCGATGTCGGACTCGCCCTGGGGCGTCCCGAGGATGCGCCCGTGGCGGATCGTCGCGGTCGGAACCTCGCGCCGGTTGAGCTCGACATGGTGCTCGTACCGGTCCGGGTCCGGCGGATCGGTGTAGAGGACGAAGACGCGGATCACGGTTGGAGCCTAATGGGACGAATGCCGAGGCCGCACACGTTGTGACGAGAGTGAGTCGCAAGACGAAGATCTGGATCGCGCTTTGGGTGGTCTACATCGTCTGGGGCTCGACCTACCTCGGCATCGAGCTGGCCGGCGAGACGATCCCGCCCTTTTACGCCGCGGGCACGAGGTTTCTGATCGCGGGAACGCTGATGCTGGGGATCGTCGCCTGGCGGCGCGGAACAGCGGTGCTCCGTCTGACGAAGGCGGAAGCCGCATCGGCGGCCGTTGTCGGTGTGCTGCTGCCGGGCTCGAACGCGCTGCTCTTCCTCACCGAGCGCCAGGTGCCGATCGGCCTGGCGTCCTTGATCATCGCGGCGATCCCGCTCTGGGTCGTCCTGCTTCGTTTCGCCGCGCGAGAGCGGCCGGATCTCGTCTCGGTCACCGGCCTCGTCGTCGGCTTCGCGGGGATCGCGCTGCTCGTCCGTCCCGGCGGCGACTCGGGATCGCTCTTCTACCTGCTACTGACCGTGCTCGGCTCGTTCACGTGGGCGTTCGGCTCCTTCCTCTCGCCGCGGTTGCCCGTGCCGCGGGACGCGTTCGCGGCGACCGCATACGAGATGCTCGCCGGCGGCGTCGTGCTGATGACCGCGGCGCTGATCGCCTATAGCCCAAACCAGCTCAACCCGGCCCACTACTCGGCGCGCTCGCTCTTCGGGCTCGCGTACCTGATCGTCTTCGGCTCGCTGATCGGCTATAGCGCGTACGCCTGGCTGCTCGCGAACGCGCCGATCGGCCAGGTCTCGACATACGCCTACGTCAACCCGGTGATCGCGATCGCCCTCGGAGCGATCGTGCTCGGCGAGTCGATCACCTGGCGGATCGTCGGCGGCGCGTTGCTGGTACTCGCTGCGGTCGCGATCGTCGTTCGCAGGGAGTCCAGGCAGGATGCCGCTGCCGAGGGCGCCTCGTTCGGCGGCGCGGCCGCCGGCTCAGAGCCCGACGATCTGGTCAGGACTGACGGGCACGCGGGTGAGCTCGCGGCCGGTCGCGTCGCGAAGCGCTGAGACGACAGCCGCGGTCGAAACGACCGTCGGCGGCTCCCCGACGCCCTTGACCCCGTAGGGCGCGTCCGGCTCGGGCTCCTCGACGAGCTCCGCGTCCACCGGCGGCATGTCCAGCGTCGTGGGCACGAGATAGTCCGTGAAGCTCGCGTTCGTGATCAGGCCGTCCCGGGTCTGGATCTCCTCCATCAGCGCGAGCCCGAGCCCCTGTGCGATTCCGCCCTCGATCTGGCCGTAGACGGCCTGCGGGTTGACTGCCTTGCCGACGTCCTGCGCCGTGCCGATCCAGACGACGCGGGTGAGGCCGAGCTCGACGTCGACCTCGGCAACGACGCGCATCGCGGCGCAGATGTAGGCGACGTGGGCGCCGTCGCCGGTGACTTGGCCGGTCTCTGGATCGAGCGGCGTCGTCGGGCGGTGGTGGTAGACGCGCTCGAGATCGATCGTCTCGCCCGGAGCGAGATTGCCGCCGCGGCGCGCGAGCTCATCTTTGGCGGCTCGCGCCGCGAGCTGCACCGCGCCTGCGGCCATCCAGGTCATCCGCGAAGCCGACGCCGAGCCGGCGGAGCCGACCGAGCTGGTCGTCGCCGAGCCGAGCACGACATCGTCGAGGTCGAGCTCGGTGCGAGCCGTTTGCAGGATCACGTTGACGACGCCCTGGCCCACCTCCGCGGCCGCGCAGTGAACCTCGGCGGCGAGCCCGTCGTCGCTCGCCGTCAGCCGCACGCGGGCCGCGGTCGAGTCGTCGAACCCTTCCGAGTAGCAGACGTTCTTGAAGCCGACCGCGAAGCCGACGCCGCGCCTGACGCCCTCGCCGCGCGTCGTGTTGCCCGAGCCGCCGGGCAGGCGCAGGGCGTCGCGCGGCAGCTCTTCCGGCTCGGGTACGGGCAGGGCGGCGGCGCGTCGGATCACCTCCGCGGCCGGGAACGAGCCGGTGATCCGCTGGCCGGTCGGGAGCGTGTCGCCGGGTGCGAGCGCGTTCCGGAGGCGCAGCTCGACGGGGTCGATGCCAAGCTGCGCGGCCAGCTTGTCCATCTGCGCCTCGTGCGCGAAGCAGCTCTGCACGGCGCCGAAACCGCGCATCGCTCCGCAAGGCGGATTGTTCGTGTAGACGCAGGTGCACTCGACCAGCGCGTTCTCGACCGCATACGGGCCGCAGGCAAAGGCCGACGCGTTCGCGGTCACGGCCGCGGAGCTCGAGGCATAGGCGCCGCCGTCGAGCAGGATCCTCGCGTGGACGTTGACGAGCTTGCCGTCGCGGTTCGCCCGGTGCTCCATCCAGATCTTCGCGGGGTGGCGATGGATGTGGCCGACGAAGGACTCCTCGCGGTTGTAGACCATCTTCACCGGGCGGCCGGTGTGCAGGGCGAGCATCGCGGCGTGGATCTGCATCGAGAGGTCTTCACGGCCGCCGAAGGCGCCGCCCACGCCCGCGAGGTGGATCCGGACCTTCTTGGGCTCGAGGCCCAGGCACGGGGCCACCTGGTCACGGTCGATGTGCAGCCACTGCGTCGCGACGTAGACGTCGACGCCGCCTTCCGCGTCGGGGATCGCGAGGCCCGACTCCGGGCCGAGGAAGGCCTGATCCTGGATGCCGAGCTCGTAGACGCCGGAGACGGCCACATCGGCCTCCGCGTCGGGATCGCCATGCCGGATCACGATCGTGCGGACGACGTTCGGCCGATCGTCGTCCCGGAAGCCGTGGCCGGCCGTCGGCCGCCCCTCGTGGATCGGCTTGCGCTCGGTCGCCTGTTCGGGATCGACGACTGGCTCGAGGGGCTCATAAGCGACGCGGATCCGCTCTGCGGCGCGCCGCGCCTGCTCCGGGTGCTCGGCCGCAACGATCGCGACCGGCTCGCCGAAGTAGCGGACCCGGTCGATAGCGAGCACCGGCTGGTCGGGGAACTCGAGCCCGTACGTCTTGGCGCCCGGGACGTCCGCGTGGGTCAGTACCGCGTGGACCCCCGGCATGCCGACGGCCTCCGAGATGTCGATCTCGGAGATCAGGGCGTGCGCGTGCGGGCTGCGCAGTGTGTGGCCCCAGAGCATCCCGGCTGCGAAGAGGTCGCTCGAGTAGGCGAACTCGCCGGTCACCTTCGGGATCGCGTCGATGCGCTTGACGCTTTCGCCAACACGGCCGAGCTCGAGCGTGCGGGCGGTCGCGCTCACGAGCCGGCCGCCAGTCTGACCGCGTCGAAGATCTTCGCGTACCCCGTGCAGCGGCAGAGGTTGCCCGACAGCGCCTCGCGGATCTCGTCCTCGCTCGGGTTCGGGCTGCGCGCCAGCAGGTCGGCGGTCGCGACGACGAAGCCGGGCGTGCAGAAGCCGCACTGAACCGCGCCGGTCTCGGCGAATGCCGCCTGAACCGGATGCAGCTCACCGTCCTCGGCCAGCCCCTCGACCGTCACGAGCTCGTGGCCGTCCGCCTGGGCCGCTAGGACAAGGCAGGCGCAGACGAGCCTGCCGTCGAGGAGCAGGGAGCAGGAGCCGCACTCTCCCTGCTCGCACGCGTTCTTCGAGCCGGGGAGGCCGAGCCGCTCGCGGAGGACGTAGAGCAGGCTCTCCCCGGCCCAGACGTCGGCCTCGAGGCGCTCGCCGTTGACCGTCAGCTCGATTCTCATTGCAGGCAACGCTCGACGGCCCGAACGGTGAGCACCCGCAACGAGTTGCGGCGGTAGGCGGCGCTACCGCGAACGTCGTCGATCGGGCTCGCCGCGGCTACGACGCGCTCCGGGAAGCCGTCGAGCTCGGCGAGCGGCGCCTGCACGAGTCCAGCCACCGGCCCTGCGGATCCGAACGCGGCGCGAACCTCGTCGCGATCGCGATCGACGGTCAGCGCCAGCGAGACGACCGAGATCACCATCGCGTTGCGCGGGCCCACTTTCATGAACGTCTGTGGCCCAGCCGCGGGTCGGACGAGGATGGCGACGATCAGCTCGTCGGCGGCGAGCGCGTTCCGCTTCGACCCGGTCAGGAACTCCGGCAGCGGGACGCTACGCTCGCGGCGGACGCTCGCGAGCTCGATGACCGCGTCAGCGATCAGCAGCGGTGGCAGCGCGTCTCCGGCGGGGGAGGCAGTGCCCAGGTTGCCGCCGACGGTGCCGCGATTGCGAATCTGCGGGCCGCCCACGGTGCGTGAGGCCTCGGCCAGCGCCGGCAGGGCCTCCGCGAGCGGCGCCTCCATCGCCTCGGTGTACGTGAGCCCCGCTCCGAGCCGGATCGACCCGTTGTCGCGCGACCAGCCGCGTAGCTCCCGGACCTCATTCAAGTTGAGCAGCGTCTCGGGCCTCGCCCGGTCGAAGTTGAGCTCGACCATCACGTCCGTGCCGCCCTGAATAGGGACCGAACCGGGATGCTCGGCCTTGAGCCGCAGCGCCTCGGCGAGCGAGCGAGGGGTCAGCACCTGCACTTCGGCGAAGGGTATTCGCCCCGTAGCCGGGCGGGTATCGTCGCCTTGAATGGCGGACCTGGCGCGACGGCTGGCGGTCGCACGCGGCGACGAGCCCGCGGACCTCGTCGTCCGTGGCGGCCGCGTGCTCTCGGTCTTCACGCGCGAATGGCTCGAGACCGACATCGCGATCGCCGAGGGGTACGTGGCCGGGCTAGGCGACTACGAGGGAGCCGAGGAAGTCGACGCGACCGGCCGCTACGTCGTGCCCGGCTTCATCGACGCGCACCTCCACCTCGAGTCGCCGAAGCTGCTGCCGGACGAGTTCGCCCGGCTCGTGCTACCGCTCGGGACGACCGCGGTCGTCGCCGACCCCCACGAGCTCGCGAACGTGCTCGGCACTGACGGCGTCCACTGGCTGCTCGACTTCTGCGCCGAGCTGCCGCTCGACGTCTACTTCATGGCGTCCTCGTCCGTCCCCGCCTCGCGCTTCGAGTCCCCAAGGCGGGCCCTGAACGAAGGCGACCTCCAGGGCCTGCTCCGGCGCCGCCGTGTGCTCGGGCTGGCCGAGATGATGAATTTCCCAGGCGTGATCGCTGGTGACGAGGACGAGCTGACGAAGCTCGGTCTCACCGGCGCGACGCACGTCGACGGCCACGCACCCGGCGTCGTCGGCAAGCAGCTGAACGCCTACGCCGCCGCCGGGATCCGCTCCGACCACGAGACGCTGACGGTCGAGGAAGGCCGGGAACGGCTCCGCGCGGGCATATGGGTGCTGATCCGCGAGGCGTCGATGGCCCGGAACCTGCTGACCCTCCTGCCTCTGGTCGAGGAGTACGGAACCTCGCGGATCGCCTTCTGCACGGACGACAAAGACCCCGATGACATCGCCGAGAACGGCCACATCAACGGCATGGTCCGGGACGCCGTCGCTGCCGGGATCGCCCCCGAAGACGCACTCGTGCTCGGATCGCTGAACCCCGCGCTCTGGCACGGGCTCGATCACCTGGGGGCGCTTGCGCCCGGCTACCAGGCCGACGTGCTGGTCCTGCCGGACCTCGAGAGCTTCCGGCCTGAAGTGGTCCTGAAGCGCGGCCGTCCCGTCGAGGAGATCGCGCGCTCGGCGGTGCCGGAGTGGGTCAAGCACACGGTCCGGATCGGGCCGGTCGCGGCCGAGCGCTTCCGGATCGTGTGGCCCAATGAGGCGAAGGCGCGCGTGATCGGGCTCGTCCCCGATCAGGTCGTCACCGAGTCGCTCGTCGACGAGCCGACCGTTCGCGACGGCGAGGCGGTTGCCGACGCCCCTCGCAACCTGGCCAAGATCGCAGTCATCGAGCGTCACCTCGGCACGGGGCGGGTTGGCCTCGGTTTCGTGCGCGGCTTCGGCCTCGAGCGCGGCGCACTGGGCTCGACTGTCGCCCACGACGCCCACAACCTCGTCGTTGTCGGCATGAACGACGTGGACATGGCCCGGGTCGTCGAGCGGCTGGGCGAGCTCGGTGGGGGGATCGTGGCGGTCGACGACGGCGAAGTGCTCGCCGAGCTGCCGCTGCCGGTCGGCGGACTGCTCGCCGACCTGCCGCTGGCCGAGGTCGTCGAGCGCAGCCGTGCCTGCACGGAGGCGGCAGAGCGGCTCGGCTGCCGGGGCGCGACGCCGTTCCTGACGATGTCGTTCCTCGCGCTCTCCGTGATCCCGCGCCTCAAGATCACCGACCAGGGCCTGGTCGACGTCGACCGCTTCGAGCTCGTGCCGCTCGAGGCCGAGTGACCGTCCTCGCCAACGCCCACGTCGTCACGATGGACGACGCTGGGAGGGAGCTCGACAGCGGCTGGATCCGGATCGAGGACGGCTTCGTCGTGGAGGTCGGCTCCGGCGAGCCGCCCGAGCCCGGGGATGACCTCGCGGGCGCCGTCGTCACGCCCGCGCTGATCAACACGCACCACCACCTGTTCCAGACGCTGACGCGGGCACGAGCGCAGGAGGCCGACCTCTTCACCTGGCTGAAGGAGCTTTATCCGCTGTGGGCACGGCTCGACGCCGAGGCCGAGTACGCCGCCGCCCGCACAGGGCTCGCCGAGCTCGCACTCTCCGGCTGCGGGACCGTCTTCGACCACCACTACGTCTTCCCGCACGGCGAGGAGGGCCTGATCGAGGCCGAGCTCCGGGCAGCTCGCGAGCTCGGCGTCAGGATCGTCGCCTCGCGAGGCTCGATGGATCTCGGCGAGTCGGACGGCGGCCTGCCGCCCGACAGCCTCGTCGAGGAGCTCGACGCCGTGCTCGCGGACACCGAACGGCTGGCCGGTCTGCACGAGCGGGGCCACGGAGCCCGCGTCCAGCTCGCGGTCGCGCCATGCTCGCCGTTTTCGGTCACCGGCAGGCTGATGACGGAATCGGCGGAGCTGGCGCGGAGCCTCGAGCTCCCCCTCCACACGCATCTGGCCGAGACGGCCGAGGAGGAGGCCTACTGCCTGGAGCTCTACGGCTGCCGCCCGGTCGAGTACCTCGAGCAGCTCGGCTGGCTCGCCGGCGACGTCTGGTGCGCGCACTGTGTCCACTTGGACGGCGGCGACATCGGCAAGCTGACCGCGACCGGGACCGGCGTCGCGCATTGTCCGACCTCGAACCTGCGCCTCGGCGCCGGTGTCGCGCCGGTGCGGTCCCTGCTCGACGCAGGCGGCCGCGTCGGCCTCGGCGTCGACGGCTCGGCCTCGAACGAGCGCGGCGACCTGCTGTTCGAGGTCAAGCAGGCGCTGCTCGTGGCGCGCGGCCGCGGGGAACCGGCCGCCCTCACCGCGCGCCAGGCGCTCCGGCTTGCCACGCGCGGCGGCGCCGACCTGCTCGGCCGCAGCGACCTCGGCGCGATCGAGCCCGGCCGCTGCGCCGACCTCGCCGTCTGGCGAAGGGACATGCTCGAGCTGGCCGGGGCCCGGGACCCGGTCGCAGGGCTCGTCCTTTCGGCCCCCCACCGGGTCGACCGGCTGCTCGTCGGCGGCGAGGACGTCGTCCGCGAGGGGGAGCTCGTGCGCGTGTCCGAGCAGGAGATTGCGCAGGAGCAGCGCCGCCAGGCGGAGAAGTTCAACGCGTGATCTCGACCCACGTCCTCGACACCGAACGGGGAACGCCCGGAGCGGGCCTCAGGGTCGGGCTCTACCGCGGCGACGAGCTGCTCTCCGAGCAGGAGACGGATGAGGACGGGCGCATCGCCGAGCTATCGCCGCCCGCGCTCGAGTCGGGCGTCTACCGCATCGTCTTCCACGCCGACAGCGGCTTCTTCGAGAAGATCGAGGTCAGCATTGCGATCGCCGACCCCGACGAGCACTTCCACGTGCCGCTGCTGATCTCCCCCTACTCGTGCGTGATTTACCGCGGCAGCTGACGGCCGACGAGCTCGCTGAGCTCTTCGAGGGCCGCACGAGGCTGGTCGAGCTACTCGCCGAGCGGGAGGACCCCCTCGGCTCGGCCGAAAAAATACTCGGGGAGCTGACCGAGCAGGAGCAGCGGCAGGCCCTGAACGCGCATCCCGCAATCGGCGCTCGCACCCTCTCCAAGCGCTCCGCGACCGAGCAGGGCGGCGGCGGCCATCCGGCCGTCCTGACCGAGCTCGCCTACCTGAACCAGGTCTACGAGGAGAAGTTCGGCTTCCGGTTCGTCGTCTTCGTCGACGGCCGCCCGAAGTCCGAGATCCTGGAGATCCTGCAACAGCGCCTCGAGCGAACGCGCGAGGAGGAGCTCCAGACAGGCCTGCGCGAGCTGGTCGCGATCGCCCGCGACCGCTGGCTGAAGGGCTGATGGATCCTTACGCGAACGAGTGGCTCGACCTGCTCGTTCGCTGGCTCCACGTGGTCGCCGCGATCGCATGGATCGGCTCCTCGTTCTACTTCATCGCGCTCGACAACCACCTCCGGCCGCCCAAGGACGAGGCCGACGCCGAGCAGGGAGTCGGCGGCGAGGCCTGGGAAATCCACGGCGGCGGCTTCTACCAGGTGCAGAAGTACCGGGTCGCGCCGAAGACGCTGCCCGAGCCGCTCTACTGGTTCAAGTGGGAGGCCTACACGACGTGGCTCTCCGGCTTCGCGCTGCTGATCGTCCTCTACTACTTCAACGCCAACACGTACCTGATCGACAAGTCGGTCGCCGACCTGCGCCCGTGGCAGGCGATCGCGATCAGCGTCGCCCTGCTCGTCGCAGCCTGGCTCGTCTACGACGGCCTCTGCCGGGTGATCCCGAACGACGTCGCGCTCGCCGCCGTGCTGCTCGTGCTGGTGACGCTCGCGGCCTGGGGCGTCAGCCACCTGTTCTCAGGCCGCGCCGAGTACATCCAGATCGGGGCGATGCTCGGGACGATGATGGCCGGCAACGTCTTCTTCGTGATCATCCCGGCCCATTGGGAGCTGATCCGCGCCAAGCAGGCGGGCCGCGAGCCGAGCGCCGCGGCGGGCCTCCGCGCCAAGCAGCGCTCCGTCCACAACAACTACCTGACCTTGCCGGTCGTGTTCACGATGATCAGCAACCACTTCCCGATCACCTACGGGCACTCGTA
>WNFY01000737.1_pt1 | contig 29897 bp, 34 predicted proteins | sample 5400091 | NCBI WGS metagenome assembly WNFY01 (sample SAMN13153364, study PRJNA577476) | soil metagenome | isolation source: 60 cm soil or saprolite under grassland replicate 1 | place: USA:California | collected 2016-06-15 | reverse complement strand
CCGCACCACCGCGCAGAAACGAAAACTGCCGCGCATCTATAACCTCTCCGGCCGCCCTGCTCTCGCGGCCGTTACCTAAACGATAAGGGGTGACAGAGTCTCATCGCAGTTAATACGACATTTTCTGGTTGCAACAACACACGTCAAACGGAGACGTACAACTGGAATCACTCTGCCAGAGCTCTCGGGCTTTCGGACTCGCATGAACAGCGGCCTGGTAAGAGTGCCGGTAACATCCACCGCAGGCTGATCGAAACAAGGAGTAGGGGAGGAGAAATCGTTCCGCGCCTTGCATGGCTTCCTACCCTCACTGCCTGCCAAGCGGACAGATCACCTGCTAATCCGACCGGACATATCAAGTGCTAACGACAGAGGCGATTGGTAGTGCCTCAGTTTGAAATTGTTAGGGGCTGAAAATCACGCGCAGAAGGAAATGGAAAAAACCGTAGTGAGCGATACAGTACACGCTCAATCCCAGTGTGAGGACGTAGAAAATGATCTTTCCCCACACCGGAAGTTTGTCCACCACTTTGCCAAGAGCCGCCGAGATCATGCTTGCTGCCGAGTATGCCACAGGCCCGTGCCGATGTTCTACCATTCGAAATTTCAAACTGAGGCACTACCAAGCGCGATCCTGACTTGTAAATGAGGCCGCACGCGTGATAACGTGCGCCGACTTCCATATGTTGATATAGACGCATCTATTTAGAGGACAAAGCCGATGAGCGCACAGCCCCCAACAGAGAATCCCGCGAAACACCGCCCGTTTGTACCCGAGAGTATGGAGATGAAGGAGTTCACCCTCCGGGCCGTGCTGATCGGATTGGTGATGACTGTGATCCTGGGAGCCGCCAATGCTTATCTCGGACTGCGGGCGGGGATCACGATTGCGGCGACCTATCCCGCGGCCGTGATTGGCATGGCGGTTTTACGAGCCTGGAAAGGTTCGGTGCTGGAAGAGAACATTGCCCGTACCGCAGGTTCGATTGGAGAATCGGTGGCAGCAGGGGCCATTTTCACTCTTCCCGCCTTTCTGCTGGCTGGGGCGTGGACTACTTTCGGACTCCATGACTATTGGAAAGCGACCGCCTTACTGGTGGTGGGCAGCATTCTGGGAGTTTTGTTCATTTCGTTAGTGCGGCGAGTCATGGTGGAAGACCCGGAACTGGTTTTCCCGGAGTCGGTAGCGGCAGCGGAAATTCATAAGGCCGGACAGCGCGGCGCGCGGGCGGCGAAGTATCTGTTCTGGAACATTGGCGTGGGCGGCCTGGTGTATATCCTGGGGAAGTTCGGGCTGTTTGGCGCCGATCAGGACATTAACTTTGCCGTGGGCAGCTTAGGCCACAGCCAGGTGCGCTTGGGCACGCTGGGAAATACGAACGTGCTGGCTGCGGGCGGTGCCAGCACCTTCGCCGCGCCAAGCGTAAGCCCAGCGTATTTGGGCGTGGGTTACATCATTGGGGTCCGGCTTGCCTCGCTCCAGTTTGCAGGCAGTGTCCTGGCCTGGGGATTGATGGTTCCCTTTTTCATGTTCTTCCTGGGGCCACAGATTAAACAATATCTGCCGGGAGATACGCCGGATGACTGGGCCGCTATGGCTGCCGCAGTGTGGAGATTCGTAGTGCGCCCCATCGCGGTCGGCGGAATGCTGGTGGGCGCGGCCTACACGCTGTTCAAAATGCGCGCCAGCCTTACTTCGGGCATTGGAAAAGCATTCGCTGATCTGCGCCAAACTGCGGGCGAGCGTGCCAAGCTCTCGCGCACGCAGCAGTACATGGGGTCGAAAACGGTCTTCGGGCTGATCGCCGGCATGTTCGTACTGATGTGCTTCCTTTACATTCACGTGTCGGGGTTGGTTTGGCCCGCAATCCTGGCGGCGGTCGTCATGCTTGTGGTTGGCTTTTTCTTTGCCACGGTCTCTGGAAACCTCGTCGGGTTCATCGGCTCCTCCAACAATCCGATCTCCGGGTTGACTCTCTCGACTTTGTTGATTGCCGCTTTGCTCATGGTGGCGCTTGGGGTCTCGGGTACGTCCGGCGTGGCTGCCGTGTTGGGAGTTGCCGCGGTGGTTTGCGTGTCTTCGGCAGTCGCGGGTGAACTGTTGCAGGATTTCAAAGTCGGATACATCCTCGGCGGCACACCGCGCAAGATTCAGATGGCCGAGCTTATCGCGGTAGTCGTGGCAAGTCTGGTGATGTATCTCCCGATCATGCTTTTGTACAAAGCCAATATTGCGTCCGGAGGAATCGGCTTTGGTGACCGCCAGCTTTCGGCGCCTCAAGCCGGGCTGATGGCCACACTGGCACAGGGCATTGTCGGTGGTGATATGCCATGGCCACTAGTCGTGGTCGGAGTTTTCTTCGGCATCTCGCTGATCATGATGCAGGTCAAGAGTCCCATGCTGGTAGCGGTGGGCATGTACTTGCCGTTTGAAACTACTTTCGCCATTTTCATCGGCGGCGCCTTCCGTTCCTTCGGGGATTGGGTGGCCAAACGCCGCGGGTTCAACGAGGCCCAGACGGCAAGAGTGGAAAATGCCGGGGTTCTAACCGCGTCCGGACTCATCGCCGGTGAAGCCTTACTCGGGCTGGTTTGGGCCGGCCTGCAATTCGCTCCCAAGTGGATGACGACACGCCTTGGCCCGCACGGGGAGAAGTTTCCCTTGATCTTCAATCACCCGTCCTATCTCATCGGGGGGATGATCGTGCTGGCCGGACTGGCAGCCTTGATGGTCTTTCTGCCAGTTACCGCGGCGGGTGATCCCAGCGAACCTGCGCCGCCGACTGCGATCATGTAAGACAATCCGAACCACAGAGTCCCGCTGTGGAATTTCTCTGTGTGGTCACTGTGGCTTCTGTAGTTCCGCTTTTCTATGTCCGTCTCTGGAAACGTTGCGAGAATTCGGGAGCAGATAGCCGTTGCGGCTCAACGCGCTGGCCGACCGGCAGAAGACATCTCTCTCATGGCGGTCAGCAAGACATTTTCTGCGCAAGCCGTCCGGGAAGCGTACAACGCTGGAATTCGGCATTTCGGGGAAAGCAAGGTACAGGAATTCGCCGGCAAAGCAAGGGCGCTCGACGATTTGCAGCCAGTCGATTGGCACATGATTGGACACCTTCAGACCAACAAGGCGGCCAAAGCGGCGGAACTCTTCGCAGCGGTAGATTCGGTCGATTCGCTGCGCTTGGCGGAGAAACTCAACTCAGCAGCAAAGCAACTGGGGAAGCGACTCGCTATCCTGGTTGAGATCAATGTTGGCGGCGAATCGGCAAAAAGCGGGCTGGCCCCAAACGCGCCGGAGCTTGAATCCATTCTGCAAGCCGCGCCCAGGCTGGAAGCCCTTGAAATTCGCGGCTTGATGACGGTCCCTCCGTATACCGGGACTCCTGAGGAGGCACGGCCCTATTTCCGGCAATTGCGCGAACTGCGAGACCAGATTGCCGCTCGGCAAATTCCTTCAATAAATACGGACGTGTTGTCGATGGGAATGTCTCATGATTTCGAAGTAGCTGTTGAAGAAGGATCCACCTGCGTGCGAATCGGGACGGCGATTTTTGGAGAGAGGTCGAAAGATTAACCACAGGGCACAGAGGACAGAATTTTCGCGACCTATCTTGTGTAACTTTGTGGTTGGTTCAAGGTTTTATGATTCCGATCCATACCATGCCCTCTGGGATAAGCTTTGCAGTGAAACTCCACCCACGGGCCAAGACGAATGCCATCACCGGTGTGGTTGGCGATGCGCTCAAGTTGTCACTCACAGCTCCACCCGTAGACGGGAAGGCCAATCAGGGATGCATTGAATTCTTGGCAAATCTTTTGAAGGTTCCGCGTTCCTCCGTTACCATTGCTTCCGGCCAGAACAGCCGGAACAAAGTGATCCGGGTTGCGGGTATTTCCCTGGTTGAAGCACAGGAGCGATTGGCGATTTGAATCCTGGCAAGAGAGCGGACGCGCTTGCCCGGAGCGAAGTCGAAGGAATGCCCGTTCTAGACGCATGACTTTTTTCCAACGTTTCCACGAAATCCGGACTGGCTTCGAGCGGCCTTTCTGGGTCGCGAACATCACCGAGATTTTCGAGCGGCTCTCTTACTATGCCGTTTTCGCGGTGCTGGCGCGCTATCTGCACGAGGCGTTGCGGTTTCCCAGCGATCGGGCCGCTAGTTTGAGCGGCTTCTTTGGAACAGGTGTGTGGGCGATGGCGATTTTTGGCGGCGCCATAGCCGACCGTATCGGTTTTCGGCGCGCGCTTTCCCTGGCGTACTTCATTCTGACGTGCTCGTATTTTCTGGTGGGATCGATTGCCGCACCCTGGCTCGCGCCGGTCCGCAATCTGGTTCCGCTAGGCCTGATGGCAGGATTCATCCTGTTCCTTCCTGCTCTGGGGGTTGCATTAGTGAAACCCAGCGTTGTGGGTACGACGGCACGGGCGTCGAAAGAAAACGTCCGTTCGATCGGTTATTCGATTTACTACACCTTGGTGAATATCGGCAGTTTTCTAGGGCCTTTTCTAGCCGGCTGGATCCACTCCCGCATGCCAGTCGACAGGGTTTTCCGCATGGCTGCGGCCAGTGTCTTCCTGATGTTTCTGGTTGTGCTGCTTTTCTTCCGTGAACCCAAGCGTATCGGTGGGGAGCAGGCGCCCACCCTCGGCGAAGTGGGACGTAATTTTCTGACTGTGGTTGGAAACGTTCGCTTTGTTCTATTCCTTCTGATCTTTTCCGGCTATTGGATCGTTTTCTGGCAGCAGTACCTCATTCTGCCGATCTACATTCATGACTATGTTGATCCGGCCGCGAACACCGAAATGATTTTGATTGCCGATCCCATCGTTGTGATTACGCTGACGGTAGCAGTGAATGCGCTCACCCGGAAGATTCCATCGTTTCGCGCGATCGTACTGGGAACGCTGGTTACAGCCGTCGGATGGCTCGCAGTGGGCTTGCACCCGCGCGTCTGGACCGCGGTTGCCGCGCTCACGATTGTTGCGCTCGGTGAGATCATCCAGCAGCCCCGTTACTACGAATACATTTCCCGCCTGGCGCCTCCGGGGCAACAGGGCACGTATATGGGATTTGCCTTTTTGCCGATCGGAATCGGATCGCTGATTGGAGGCTGGTTCGGCGGAAGGCTGCTCCATCACTTCGGCGAAGTCACTCACCAGCCGCAAAGGATGTGGTGGGCGGTGACGGGACTGGGGGTTGCGACAACGGCGGCGTTGTGGGTGTACGACAGGGTGTTCAAGCCCTCGCAGCCTCCTCCAGCGAGCTAGGCATACCGATGGGCCAACCCACACCCGCGTCTGCAGCCGCTTCGCTCCGAAGCCTGTTGAAACGTGGCGGCTCCCCCGAACACGCCGCTGGCGTCCAGTGGTTCTTCAAAGAAGAAATCAAATCTCACGGATGGTACACAGCTGCGCTTCGGCGTGAGGCTTTAAAACAACGGCGAACGATTCTACAGGAACACGGGTTGAATTTTCTTCTGGAAGTGGCAGAATGTTTGTTTGCCGGTGTTGTTCTGGAAGAGAAGACCTTCGCGGTACTTCTTCTGGAAAGACTTCATAGCCAATTCGGCGATAAGGAATTCACCCGCCTGGAATTCTGGTTGCCCCGGATTTCCAGTTGGGCGGACCACGATGCGCTGGTCTATTGCCTGATCGGGCAGATGGTGGTGATGAAGCCGTCGCGCATTAAGTCAGTCATCGGCTGGGCCGGGTCCAAAGACCGTTGGCACCGCCGCGCGGCCTGCGTGGCCCTGATTCCAGGAACTCGCCACAAAATGTTCTTTGCCGAGATTGTCCGCCTTTCTAATTTTCTCTTGCAGGATGAGGATGACATGGTGCGCAAGGGGCTGGGGTGGTTGCTGCGGGAGACCGCTAAGGCAGACCCGAAGCGGACGGTGCCTTATTTGATGAAGATTCGGACCAGAGCTCCGCGGTTGGTGTTGCGGACTGCGTGTGAAACTTTGCCGGCAGGGGTCAGGAAGAAAGTGTTGCAGAGGTGAACCCTTGCCCGCTTCGCTTGGCTCGGTCTGGACAGCCGAGGCGGCCATCCCCACACAACCAACTCTGCTGTAAATTCCGTCCCTCCATGAACTGTTAGAATAGCCAATTGCCCATGAATCTCTCTGCCATACAGGCTGCGTTGCGCGAGCGCAATATTGATGGTTGGCTTTTTTGCGATCATCACCATCGTGACCCGATTGCTTACCGCGTGCTTGGGCTTCCCCAGAATTTAATGGTCACTCGCCGCTGGTTCTACCTGGTTCCCGCCGATGGGGAGCCGGTAAAACTGGTGCACAAGATCGAGGCCGGGCACCTCGATTCCCTTCCCGGCACCAAGCAGCTGTATGCCGGCTGGCAGGAACTATTTGCGAGCATCAAGGTAATGTTGAAAAGTTATCGCGACATTGCCATGCAATATTCACCTAACAACCTGATCTTCACTATTTCACTGGTCGATGGCGGCACGCTGGATCTGATTCGCGGGCTGGGCAAGAACGTGGTGAGTTCCGGTGACCTGGTGGCGCAGTTTGAATCCACTTTGAGCGAAGAGCAGATCAAATCTCATTTTGCCGCGCGTGATTCGATTGACGCCATTACAGCTGCTGCGTTTCAGGAAATTGGCAGCCGAGTCCGCAACGGCGGCGCCACCGAGCACAAGATTCAACAATGGATTCTGGAAGCGTTCAAGCGGGAAGACCTGGTGACTGACGATCCTCCCGTAGTGGCCGTAAACAAAAACAGCGCTAACCCGCACTACGGCCCGAGCGCCGAGAGCTCTTCCCCAATTCGCAGTGGTGACTTCGTTCTACTCGATATCTGGGGGAAGAAGAACACGCCGGGTTCGATGTACTACGACATCACGTGGACCGGCTTTATCGGGCCGTCTCCATCGCAAAAAATGCTCGAGGTCTTTACCGTGGTGCGCGATGCCCGGGATGTTGGGGTACAGACGGTCATGGAGGCGGTATCCGCAGGCCGCGCTTTGGCTGGGTGGGAAGTGGACCGGGTCACGCGCAACTTCATCCAGAGTGCGGGCTATGGCGACTATTTCATTCATCGCACCGGCCATTCGATCGCGTCCGACATCCACGCCAACGGGGCCAACATGGATGACCTGGAAATCCACGACGAACGGCGCATTTTGCCCAATTCCTGCTTCTCCATCGAGCCCGGCATCTATCTTCCCGAATTTGGCGTACGCAGCGAAATCAACGTGATGGTCCGCCCCAACTCGGCTGAAGTTACTGGTAGAATTCAACGTGAACTTGTGATCATCTGAATGGCGACATCGGACGATAAAAAGAAAATCTCTGCACCACCACCGAAAACCCCGGTCACGACCATGTCGGTCGTCGCTCCAGCCATTGGCTGGTTGATTCCGGGCGCAGGCCATCTCATCCAAAAACGTTGGGTCCGCGGCACACTGCTTTTGATCTCCATTGCCGTCATGTTTCTGCTGGGCGTGATGATGGACGGCCATGTCTACAAGCCAAACGGCGGCGACATTCTCGACATGCTCGGTTTCGTTGGCGACTTGGGCGCCGGAGCGTTGTACATCGTGGCTCGAGTGATGGGAGCAGGAGAAGGCGCGAGCGCCCACGTCTCGGCCGACTATGGCAAGGTTTTTATCATTGTGGCGGGGTTGCTGAACTTCATCAGCGTAGCGGACGCCTATCACATCGCCATTGGAAAGAAAGCATGAGCCTGGAACTCTCCCACTTTAGCGCCGCCGTATTGTTCGCGGTGTTTGCGTCCGTCGTGTTTGGGATTACGCAGCGCTCTGGAACCCGCGAGCAGGTCCGCTATGGTCTGTATTGCTTCGCCATGTTCGTCGGTGGAGTCATCGTGGCGGGCTGGGCCATGTGGCTGTTGCGGCATTGAAACAGCTTTTAGCTTTTGAGCCAAGATCGGTTGGCCGAGCGTAAGAGCTAACAGCTTCTTTTACCCTTCCCACACGAACGCATCAAACACTCTCATCTGCTCAAAACCCAGGCGAATATAGAGTTCTACGGCGCGGGAGTTGGCCTCGGTCACGGTCAATGACAACAAAGAAAACTTTCTCCGACGAAGATTTGCCTGGGTAGCCGCCATCAAGGACTCTCCAATGCCATGTAAGCGATACTCTGGAAGCACGCAGACCTGGGTTACGTGACCCACGTCAGTTCCTACTCTCGAACACAAAATCAATCCAATTACGCCGCGGGAAGGCTTGTGGATGGCTACAAACGATGATTCCGGATCAAAGGTTCCGCAACCGGGAAAACGGACAATATTATTCAAGAACCGCAGCGAGCCGCTCATGCTTCGGTATTGATCATTGATTTGGGAGTCCACATGACCGCGGTAAGCGGTGGTAATCACCGCGGCTGCGGGCTGATAATCCGGCTCGGCCCAGCGACGAATCTCAATTTCCGCTGGCATTCTGGGTGAACTGGCCTCCGCGCGATCCAGCGGCAAGGTCATAAACAGCCGGGAATGGCGCCGGAATCCTTGCTCTACGAACGGCCTTGAAACCGCTCCGCTCATGTGCATGAGCAACTGGGCTTCAATGCGCTGGATGCCGGGCGACTGCTGCAGAGTCTCGATCACGTGAGTGAGAAGACGTTCTTCGATCTGCTGGGCATCCCCGGTACGGCCGCCATTCGCTACATAGAGATCACCGATCACCCCTTTGCTGCTTTCATACACAAAGAAGGCGTAACCGGAAATTCGTCCCCGCTCCACCGCCGCATACCCCGGAAGGATTTTAGAGTCCACATAGCGCAGAATCATCGCCGCCGAGCTGCTGTAGTCCCAGGAGAGCTGGCGCGACCACACCTCGGTCTCATCATCCAGCAAGGGACGAAGGTCTGCCGAGGTAAAGTGCCTGAGGTCGAGAATTTCCAACGGGGCTCCAGAGCTTTTGGATACAAATCAAACTGCCATAAACCGGGAAAACTGGCCGCGAATGCGAGTGTAGTGCCTCGATCTACGGGCAGGCAAACCGCAAGAACACGGAGAAGCAACACTACTTCATCTGCATCTCTCCCATGGACATGCCTGGCGCGGAAATCCAGAAATAATCCAGGCTTTGTGGCTGGTCAGTTCCCAAATACGAGATACGGCGGCCGGGCAGCTTGCCCTCAAGTTGAGAAAGCGGAGTGGAATGCGGCGCCACCAGAATGTGCTCTGTACCCGGCACTTCGCCTGAATCGTATCGAGCAATTCTCTGATTGCGGTAGAAATGAAGGCCATACTCGGGTTCCCGCCGGACGCCATAAACGGCTGTCGCCAGGGATCCGTTATCGATGTGGGTGATGGAATCACTGAGGGGACGCGCCGACAATCGCCCATCGAGGAAATGCGCGTTCAAACGGAGCACGGCGGCAATCGCAAGAATCACGGGTATCAGGGTCACAAAGCGCAGCAGACGCAAACCCGAGCTGAGGCGTAGAGTAACTCCAATTGCAAGTGCCAGAACGGCGGTCAGAGCAAGCGCCAGCAAGGTTGCCCGGTTCCAGGTGAGACGATGTCGCAAGACAACAAATTGCAGCAGCAGGGCAGGAAGCAGCAATGACGCAGAGATCAGGGAATGTAGTGCCAAGAGGGCGTTGCTAGCCTTCCGATTTTCCTGGGAAGAACGCCGCACATACTCGGCGAGCAACAGAGTTGCTGCGGGAAGCGCAGGCAGGATATATCCCGGCAGCTTGGATTGCGAAAACGAAAAAAACAATATCGGCAGAGTCAGCCAAATCATCAGGAAGATATTGAATTCATCTCCTGATCGTATGCCTTTTTGCCGCCACCATAGACGCACGTTCTCGAATAGGGCGGCTACGACAACCGTGGTCCAGGGAAGCAGCACAATGAGTACGACAGGGAGATAGAACCAAAACGGTTGCGGATGATGGTAGAGATTCGTGCCGAAACGCGAAAGATTGTGTTGCAGAACGAATACGCGAAAAAATTCCGGATTGCGTAGCTGTACCGCAGCAAACCAGGGCCCACCTACTCCCAGGAAGATAAGAATACCTGGGATCCACAAAGTTTTGCGAACCATCCCAAAATTGTTCCTGGTTGCGGCAAAAGCAACGACAACCAGGGCTGCCAGGAAAGGAGCGATTGGGCCCTTGGCAAGAGTTCCAAGTGCTAGGAACGCATAGAAGACGACAAGGTATGATTTGCGCCCGGTTTCATGCCAGGCATACCAGGCCAGCATGGCAATGGTGAAAGCAGAGGCCAGCGCCATGTCCATCGAAGCGGCGCGGGCGAACCCGACGATTCCGGCCGCGGAGGCGGTAATCAGTGCGCCATCCAACTGGGAGCCGGGACGAAACCGGCGCAGAAACAGGAACACGGCCCATACCATCAGAGTCGCATCGACCGCGGATGGCAGACGCGCCGCCCAATCGCTCACTCCAAATATCTTGTAGGTCACCATGGCTTGCCAGTAATACAAGATTGGCTTTTCCAGCCACGGCTGGCCTCCCAGAGTTGGAGTAATCCAATCGTGGCGCGCCAACATCTCGCGCGCGACCTGTGCGTAGCGAGGCTCGTCTGCCCCCATCAGGCCGAAATAGGAGAGACCGAAGAAGAAGAGGAAACCACAAAAGCCAGCAAGGAGGAGCCAGTCAGCCAGGGAATGAGAATGCGGAGATGTCGGGCGAATGTTCGATGTGAGACTCTCGAAGTCACTGCCACTTAGGGTATCGCATGGGCTAGGCGTGCCGGAGTTTCGCAAGAACAACCTCCACCGCCGCCGCCAAAGGCCCGTCGAGCGAACAGCCGCTGGCGCAATGGTGTCCGCCGCCGCCGAATGATTCAGCTACCGCGGCTACATTCAATTCACCTTTGCTGCGCAGGCTGACCCGATAACGGCCATCGGGAAGCTCGCGGAAAAATGCCGCCACCTGAACATCCTGAATGGAGAGCGCATAATTGACCAGGCCCTCGCAGTCCTCTTCCTTGGCCTGGAATCTTTCCATCTGTTCGTGGGTGACCCAAATCCACGCTAGACGGCCTTCGCGCTGAAGATTGGAAAGCGCTGCGCCGAGCAGCCGCATCTTGGCGGTTGAGTGTGCAAAGTAAATACTGCGGGCGCATTTTGCCGGATCGGCTCCCGCTAATACCAGTTCCCTTGCCAGGGCAAACGTGTCTTCATTGGTACCTTCAAACATGAATGAACCGGTATCCGTGAGCAGCGCGGTATAAAGGCAAGTGGCAATGCCGGGAGAGATGTTCACGCCCGCCTCCCGCGCCAGCCGGTAAACCAACTCGGCAGTGGCGACCGCGTCGGGATCAATCCAGTTCACGTGAGCAAAGGGTTTGCCGCTCTGATGGTGGTCAATACTGATGAGAAATTGGCTGTCCAGCCCGGCCAGTCGCGTGCGCTGGATGCTGTCACACTCCAAAATAATGGCTGCCTGATAGTCGCCGTTCACCTTATCAGCCTGGACGACGGAGTCAGCAAATGGCAGAGGACGATAGATACGCGGAACCCGGTCGCGGAATACTACATCGGCCTGTTTACCCATGGCACGCAGAATCTGGCAGCAGGCGAGGGCCGAGCCAATGGCGTCGCCATCGGGACGCGCGTGCGAGGTAAGCAGGAACTTATCTCGCTGCTCGATGTGTTTGAGTACTTCCTGTAGCATGAAACCTACTTCTTGCTCTTCCTGCTGGTACGCCTTAACAGCTCATCAATCCGTGAGCCGAACTTTTCTGAGCGGTCGAGTTGAAAGTGCAGCTCTGGCGGCCGCCGTAACCGCAGGTTCCCGGCCAGTTCACGGCGCACAAATCCCACCGCTGCTGTCAGCCCTTCCAGAGACCGGTTCGCCTCTTCTTCATCCCCCTCAACCGAGACATAGACGCGGGCGGACCGGGAATCATCGGCCAGCACGACTCCCGTGACATTGACCAAACCGATACGGGGATCGCCGAGTTCGCCCTCGACGATAGTTTCGATCTCCTCGCGCAGGGCCTGCCCTAAACGCCCGCGATGATATTTTGCCCCCCGCTTTTCCACGCCAACCTCTTGGTGAAAACCAATGAGAATATCAGAAAATTGGCCGAAATGCTGGCCTTTTGCCACGACTCTGGGGGAAGGTTCTATCAGTTCACAGTTCCCGGCTCTCAGAGAAATTCCACGAACGAATCGGCCACATCCGCGCCCTGGTTGTTGGCGATCCGGGTCGCCTGGCGCTCTACGTTTTTCATCAGACCATCGAGGTAGTCGCGAGAGTCAGAAACGCTGACTACACCAATCGTCGCCTGGTTCCACAACTTTGACGGATCCAGTTCAGCCACGGCAACGTTGAAGTGCGCGCGTAACCTATCTTTCACACTGCGAACCACCTGGCGCTTGTCTTTCAGGGACTGGGCGGCTTCAATGCGAAGCTCCAGCGTAAGGAAAGCAATCATCCGTTGTTGGGTGCCTCTTACGCAATCACTTCCGCGGCGATGCGCTCGGTAACGAAGGCCTCAATCGAGTCGCCAACTTTGATGTCGCCATAATTGGCGATGGAGATGCCGCACTCCATGCCATTGCGGACCTCGCTGGCGTCATCTTTGAAGCGGCGGAGCGAGCCGATCTTGCCCTTGAAGACGACTACGTTGTCGCGCAGCAGCCGCACTTCCGAATCGCGTTTGATCAAGCCGTCGGTAACGCGGCAGCCGGCAATCGTGCCAACTTTCGGGATGCGGAACGTCTCCTGCACTTGCGCATGACCTTGAACCGTTTCCTTGAAGGTCGGCTCCAGCAGGCCAGTCATGGCGCGCTTGATTTCGTCCTGCAGTTCGTAAATGATCGAGTGCAGACGGATGTCCACCTTTTCCTGCTCCGCTAATTCTTGCGCCTTCCGTTCTGGACGGACGTTGAAGCCGATGATGATGGCATTCGAGGCTGATGCCAGCAGCACGTCGCTCTCTGTGATCGCTCCCACGCCAGTACGCAGGACCTTCAAGCGCACTTTCTCGTTCGACAGTTTCGACAGGAGATCGCCGAGTACTTCGACCGAGCCATGTACATCACCCTTGAGGATGATGTTCAGTTCCTTGGTGCCGGCAGTCTTGATCTGTTCCGCCAAGCCCTCGAGGGACACGCGCGAACTCTTGGCCAGCGCAGCTTCACGGGCCTTCTGTTCGCGGTATTCGGAGATGCCGCGCGCCTTGTCACGATCGGCGACCACCACAAACTGGTCCCCCGACTGGGGCAGACCTTCCATGCCGAGAATTTCAACCGGCGTGGACGGTGGCGCAGAATCAAGCTGATTGCCGCGGTCATCGAACATCGCGCGCACCTTGCCGTACACATTCCCCACCACAAAGTTCTCGCTGTTGCGCAGGGTTCCGTTCTGTACCAGCAAGGTAGCGACTGGGCCGCGTCCGCGATCCAGTTTGGCTTCCAGCACAACACCGGTCGCCGGTTGATCCGGCCTGGCCTTCAATTCCTGGAGATCCGCCACCAGACAGATCATTTCCATCAGCAAGTTGAGATTGGTTTTCTGCTTGGCGGAGACATCCACAAATACAGTGGTACCGCCCCATGCTTCCGGCATAAGCCCGCGATCGGCCAGTTGCTTCTTCACCCGGTCGGGGAGAGCATCGGGTTTGTCAACTTTGTTCACCGCCACAATGATCGGAACTTCGGCGGCATGAGCGTGATCAATCGCTTCCAGAGTCTGCGGCATGACTCCATCATCGGCAGCGACCACCAGCACGACGATGTCGGTAGCTTTCGCGCCTCGTGCCCGCATGCGGGTAAAGGCTTCGTGGCCTGGCGTATCCAGGAATACGATCTGGCGGCCGAATGCCGGCGACTGCTTGTCCAGAACAGAAACCTTATAAGCTCCAATGTGCTGGGTGATTCCGCCGGCTTCGCCTTCGGCTACGCTGGTAGAGCGGATGGAATCCAACAACGTCGTCTTGCCGTGGTCCACGTGACCCATGATGGTGACCACCGGCGGGCGTGGAGTCGCTTCCCCGGCTCCTTCCTCGGAGGAAGCTGCATCCGCAACCTCCTTGGCGGCCTGCTCTTCGAAGGTAATGACATTGGTGTCAGCCCCGAAGAAGCGCGCCATCTCGCTGGCAAGTTCGGCAGCGAGGGTCTGATTGATGGTGGCAAATACGCCGCGTAGCAACAGGCGCGCGATTAGATCTTTGGCGCGGATCTCCAGCTTCTCAGCGAGGTCTTTGACGCTGATGCCCTCGGCGATCGTGATGCTGCGTGTGATCGGCAGCGGTTCGTTCGATACCATCATGCGGGGCGGCGGAGTGTAGCCCTTCATGGGGCCTTCTTTTACGCCCCGTGGAACGTAACGCTGACCCGGCCGGCGCGACGGGCCGCCAGGACGAGCTCCTGGCCGCGTAGTTCCCGGAGGCGGTAAGCCTGGGCCAACTCCGAGCGGACGCGTGCCGCTGGGCGAAGTGCGCGTAGGATGCATCGGTCGTCGCTCACCGGGACGCAACGGAGGCCGCGAAGTAGGGGTCGCTGGACGTTGACGCTGGAAAATTGGCTGCCCTGGAACCGGACGTCCGGGTGCAGGGCGCGGTGGGGCTCCTGCCGAAGCCTGAGGCGCAGGCCGCACTGGAGCCTGATACACCGGGCGCGGGCCGGTTTGCGGCACAATCATGCGCGGAGGTGGTGTTGTTCTCGGCGCAATCGGAGCCGCGGAACGGGCCGCAATCGGAGTCTGGGCCGCGGGTGGCGCGGGTGTCTGCGCCGCCGGTGGCGTCACCTGTGGACGCGGCGGTACGGCAGCCGGAGCCTGGGCTGCCGGCGGTGCTGCCGGAGGCACAATCACGGGGCGAACCGGCGCTTGGGGAACGATCAATCTGGGCGCTGGAGCTTCGGGAGGCTTCGGCGGAGCGACAACTGGACCTTTCGCAACTTCTGCTGGGGCCGCCGGTTTCGATGCCACCGGTGGAGGCTGAACCGCAGGACGCGGAGCAACAGCAGGTGAAACCGGGGCTTGCTTGCTAATGATCGCTTTCAGCACATCGCCAGGCTTGGAGATGTGCGACAGATCGATCTTGGTCTTGATTTCGTCTGGCTCAGAACGGCTGGGACGCGCAGCAGGCCTGCCAGACGTTTGCGACTCGCCGGAGGCGCGGAGCTTCACGCGGACTTTCTCGGCTTCGTGCTCTTCCAATGAACTGGAGTGGGTCTTCTTCTCCGTGACCCCTACTTCGGCCAACACGTCAAGAATCGCTTTGCTCTTGACTTCCAGTTCCCTGGCCAGATCGTTGATTCGAACCTTGCTCATCCGCCCTCGATTTCCTCCGAACTGTCCGTTAAGTCTTCATTGCAGCCTCACGGTTTCAGTTCCAGTGTCAAATTCTTGCTGCTAAAAAACACTTGCATACTATTCCTGCTTCTCAGAGCCTTCGACCACCGGCTCTTCGCCGGTTTGTTCGGGCGCAGCCGTGTCCTCTGCCGGAGCTTGCTCCGGCGCGGCCTCCACAGCCTCTTCTGCCGCAGGCTCCTCGGGTACCGCATCGAGTGCTGCACCTTCCTCGGGCAGACCGCCTTCCAGGCTGGAGAAATAATTATTGACCGCCAAACTGATTTTTTCCACCGTCTTGGGGCCAATTCCTTCGATGGCTTCCAGTTGCTCGGGAGTCATGTCGGCCAGAGATTCTACGGTGGTTACACCTGCCGCCGTCAGCCTCTCAATGATGCCTTCGCCCAGGCCCGGGACACTCTCCAGCGGCGTGGTCGCGGCAGGAATCATCGCCGACATCTGCTGCTCGACTTCCTGGCGCTTTTCTTCCTCGCTCTTGATATCGATCTTCCAACCCAGGAGCTTGGCGGCCAGGCGAACGTTCTGCCCCTTCTTGCCGATCGCGAGCGAGAGCTGGCTGTCATCCACCACTACTTCCAGGTGCTTATCCGCCGAGTCGACCACGGTGACTCGACTTACTTTTGCAGGCTGCAAAGCCTTTTCGGCGAAGGTCTGCGCGTCTTCGTGATATTCGATGATGTCAATTTTTTCGCCGCGCAATTCGCGGATGATGGACTGCACCCGCATGCCTTTCATCCCGACACAGGCGCCCACCGCGTCCACGTCTTTGTCTTTCGACATGACAGCGATTTTGGTGCGTTCGCCGGCCTCACGCGCGGTAGCGCGGATGACCACGGTGCCGTCGTAGATTTCCGGCACTTCCGTTTGGAATAGATGCTGCACCAGTTCCGGCGCGGCCCGTGAAACCACGACTGCCGGGCCTTTTGCAGCTTTCTCGACCCGGGCGATGACTACGCGCACGCGCTCACCCATGGCGAAGGATTCCAGCCGCGACTGCTCTTTGCGGGGCATCCTGGCTTCCGCCTTGCCGATGTCGAAAATCACATCCGGGCCTTCGATGCGCTTTACCGTCGCGTTTACAATTTCGCCCACACGCCCGATGTACTCGTTGTAAACCGTGTCGCGCTCGGCTTCGCGGACTTTCTGGAAAATAACCTGCTTGGCCAGTTGCGCCGCGATTCTTCCCAGAATCCCTTCTGTCACCTTGGGGATGCGGAGCTCTCCTCCGACCTCAAGGCTGGGGTTCACCTTGCGGGCATCATCGAGTGTGATCTGCATGAGCGGATCTTCCACTTGTTCGGGAGTCTCCACCACCGTCCGTACCGCGAAGGCGTTGATCTTGCCGGTTTCTTTGTCCAGTTCCGCCCGCAGGGTTTCCTGCGTCTTGTAGTACTTGCGGGTAGCCACAACAATGGCGTCTTCCACCGCGCTTACCACGATTTGCGGATCAATACCCTTTTCCCGGCTCAGGGCGTCGATGGTGTTGTAGAGCTCACTCGCCATAAATTAGACCATTTGGTAATTTTGTAATAAGTAATTTGATAATTTAAAACCTGGTCGGCGTCGGGTTCTAAACTACAAAATTACAAATCCGTTCCTAGATCTTCCGTTCCTAAATCTCCGGAACCAGGTTCGCTTTCTCGACATTCCCCAGATCAATTTCCAACTTCTGCGCCGCACCTTCATTGCCCTTTTTTCGGACCGGCGCAATGTCGATTGTCAAACGCCCTTGGTGAAAGCTTTCCAGCTTGCCCTCAAAGTGACGGTTGCCGTTTACCGGCTGGCGGGTGGTCAGCTTTACCCGGCTACCCGCGAAGCGCTCATAATCCTCCGCCCGTACCAGCTTCCGATCCAGCCCTGGGGAAGAAACTTCCAGGGTGTACGAACCACCGGGCACAGCGTCCTCGACATCGAGGATCGTTCCCATTTCCCGGCTGAGGTTCGCACAATCCTGGTGCGTCACCCCGCTGGGCTTATCAATCACGATCCGCAACCTGCGGGCCTTGCCGCCCCCGCGTAGCTCGACCTCAACAATCTCCAGGCCGGAGGAGGCAGCCACTCGATCCGCAATCTCCCGCACCTTTTCGATTTCAAGTGCCATTAAATCAATGGTTTGTGGAGTTCCGATTTGGGCACAAACTAAAATGTGGGCTTGCGCCCACTGGTGTGTTTCGCCAATTGCTCGGTACTACACAACAGTTTCCAAATATCAATATACGCTGGGACAGGGCAAAAGACAAACCACCGGCGCCCTGAAACCATCCCCAGTTTGGCCTTTTTTCGCGACCTTCGCGCATTTCTGCTTTGCGGACTTTGCGGTGAAGGCGATGGGCCCAGGAAAAAAAGTACAAAGGGTAACCGCAAAGAGCGCCAAAAAGGCGCGCGACTTATTTCCTGGCCAGAATGCTGAAATTCGCTGGGTCACAATCACCAGACCAAACGTGTTCGCCCGAAAAGGCACGGCTTCGCCGCGTCGTGCGGAGTCCGGGCGATGATGAAGTGATGAACCGCGCGGCCAATTATACGTGCCTACAGAATGCGTGAGCACGAGTTGATTTTTGGGTCGCAGGTTTGATTTGTCGTTCCCACCAGTCGCAAAGCGACTAACGAGGAATCTGCTATCGTGGGCAGCGCCATATGGCAGCCGGCGAATCGCAGATTCCTCCTTGTCGTTCCGCTCCTTGCAGGAATGACAAATTTGCAGCTCCATGCTCCATTTGCCACCCGCCCCACTGCTCTCTAGAATAGATATCTAGCTCCACTCCTGAGAAACTTATGATTCATTTTCCCGTCCCTGAGGCGCTTACCTTCGACGACGTGTTGCTGCTGCCGGCACGCTCGGACGTGGTTCCGGCTTTAGCGAATACGCAGACCCAGATCACCCGGGACATCCGCCTGAATATCCCCATTATCAGCGCCGCCATGGATACAGTGACCGAATCCCATATGGCGATCGGCATGGCGCAGCAAGGCGGGCTCGGCATCATTCACCGCAACCTGTCGATCGAGCAGCAGGCGGAGGAAGTGGATAAGGTAAAGCGCTCGGAAAGCGGAATGATTGTGGACCCGGTAACCATGTCACCGGATGCCAAAGTTTCCGACGCGCTCGAAGTCATGCGGAAATACAAGATTTCCGGTGTACCGATCACCAAGAATGGACGACTGGTCGGCATCCTCACCAACCGCGACCTGCGCTTTGAGACCCGCTTCGATGTCCCCATCGAGAAAGTGATGACCAGGGACAATCTGATCACAGTGGCAGTAGGGACAACGTTAGAAGACGCGGAAAAGATTTTGCATGAGCACCGGGTGGAAAAGCTGCTCGTCGTGGACGACAAGTACAATCTCAAGGGCCTGATCACGGTCAAAGACATTCAAAAGAAATTGAAGTACCCGAACGCGGCCAAAGATTCGCAGGGACGCTTGCGCGCCGGAGCGGCCATTGGCGCGACTGGAGATTTCCTGGAACGCGCGCAAGAGATGGCCAAAGCGAAAGTTGATTTGTTGGCCATTGACAGCGCCCACGGACATTCCACGCGCGTATTGGAAGCCATCCGCACCATCAAGTCAAAGTTGCCTGAGATCAGCTTGATTGCCGGCAATGTAGGAACTTTCGATGGGGCATGCGAGCTGGCAAAAGCGGGCGCCGACGCAGTCAAAGTAGGTATAGGCCCCGGCTCCATCTGCACCACCCGCGTGGTCACTGGCGCGGGCGTACCACAAATCACAGCGATTGCTGAGGCTTATCGCGCCACTCGCGATGCGGGAATTCCGGTGATCGCGGATGGCGGCATCAAGTATTCCGGTGACGTCACCAAAGCCTTGGCCGCTGGAGCCAGCGTGGTCATGATCGGTTCAATGTTTGCCGGGACGGACGAGAGTCCGGGCGAGTTGATCTTGTATCAAGGCCGGACATTCAAATCGTACCGCGGCATGGGCTCAATCAGCGCCATGGCGGCGGGATCGAGTGAACGATACTTCCAAACGGTCGAAGGCGAATCGTCGGCAGCAGTATCTTCAAAAGAGGATGGCAATCGCCTGGCGAAGTTGGTGCCCGAAGGGATTGAAGGTCGCGTGCCCTATCGCGGATCGGTTTCCATGATCGTCCATCAGATGGTCGGCGGACTCAAGTCTGGGATGGGTTACTGCGGTTGCGCCACCATCCCGGAATTGCTCCAGAAAACACGCTTTGTGCGCATCAGTTCAGCCGGCTTGCGCGAGAGCCATGTGCATGATGTGGTAATTACGCGGGAAGCGCCGAATTATGCGGTCGAGTAGGAAATCATCGCGCGCAGAGATGATCAGGAAACTGCCCCTAACAAGGACGCGAAGAAAACCTTTTTGAACCACGCCAAAAAAGAAGTATTAAAAGTGTGGATTGCTGCCGGGCTCTGGTTGAGCATCATCACGTTCGAATCCAGCATGCTGGGGCGCTCCACCAATACCAGCCGGATTCTCTACCCTATTTTTCATTTTCTCTTTGGCATGGACCTGAGGCACTTCGAACCATGGCATTTCTTCCTCCGCAAAACCGGGCACTTCGCCGGCTACTTCATTTTGAGCATCCTGTTTTTTCGCGCCTGGCGGGCCACTCTGCCCCAACCGCACGTGAAGGGCTGGTGGCTAACCTGGGCGCGCATCGCCTGGATGATGACGACGCTGGTCGCCTGCCTGGATGAATGGCATCAAGGCTATGTTGGGGGGCGCGGCAGCAGCGTGCACGATGTGTTATTGGATAGTGCGGGAGCTTTGATTGCCCAACTGATGCTGTGGTGGATGTGGCGCCGGAACACGACGAAGCAAAACTTGCAGTACGTACGGGAGTGAGCTAATACATCGAATCGTACTTGGTAACTTCCCAATCGCCCGACCGGTGATCGAGGGTCACAGAAAACAATTCCTGGTAGGTATCTTTCTGGGTGGGATGATCCAGGCGAGTGCCGCGGTAGTGGAGAATGCGCAGCGGAGGAGTGTCTTCCCACTCTACCAGTTCCCATTTGCGCAGAGGATGTTTGGCTTCGGAGTCGCAGATGAATTTCGCATATTTCCGCCGGTAATCCTTTTCCCAGTCCGCCAGTTGCTTGTTGCAATCTCCATCGCGCATGGAACGGATGAACTTGCTGGCAGAACGTTCGGAAGCCCGGTCGCGCAAAGGATTCAACGAAATGGAATTAGGAATGCCGGAAAGCGGGTCCTTGTCTTCGGAACGGGACAACACCGGCGGCTGATTGTTCAGCCACATCAGGTAGCCGAAGAAGACCAGCAGCAGCAGCAGGCCCGCACTGACCGCGATAATGATCTGTGTCCGGGAAAATTGCATGTTTGGGACAGTGTAGCCAGTCTGGGGCGGCCACGCGAGATTACTATGGCGACACTGGCATTACCGCAGTCAGCCCCGGAAGGGCATGTACTAACGAAGAAAAAAAACGCACCCAATGCGGGCGTGAACTAACACGAGATTAGTCGGGCTGCTCTTTCTTCCAGAAGGCCGGGTCTATGCCCCCGATGTACGCCTGCGGAGTTGACGGCGAGCGGTAGTTCGCATCATGAAAAACCCAGACACGTTCTTCGCTTCTCGCCACGGGCGCCCCCATCCAAAACGTATAGGAATGCCCGTCCAACTCGAACGAGACTGTGTTCAGGCCCACTTTAGCCTCCACTGCGCTTTCCAATGGTGATAGGGAAAAAGAAATTTCTTCCCCTATATTCCAAAAGTAAAGGGCCGGACAAAATGCCCGGCCCCACGATGCCTTCCAGTTCGCCTTAGCTACTCTTCTTTCTTCTCGCCCTCGGGAGCGGATTCGGCGGCGGCCGCTTGCTGGGCCTCCGCTTCTTCCATGGCTTTTTTGGTCTCGGCGGCGCGCTTGGCGCGGGCTTCCGCGCGCTTCTCTTTCTTCTCTTCGACGAGCTTTTCGCTGCCGATGAATTCAATGAACGCCTTCTCGGCGCCATCGCCCTTTTGCCAACCCGCGCGGGTAATGCGAGTGAAACCGCCTTCGCGGTCCCCGAAACGCGGTCCGATGGTTTCAAACAGCTTGTCCACGGCAGCGGAAGTCATCAGGTAGGAATGGGCCTGACGGCGCGCCGCGAGATCACCTTTCTTGCCCAAAGTGATCATCTTTTCGACGATTGGACGGAGCGCCTTCGCCTTAGGAACAGTGGTCTCAATACGCTCTTCGAGGATGAGCGACGTCGCCATATTCCGCAGCAGGGAGCGGCGGTGGCTTGTGGTACGTCCGAGTTTGTAACCTGCAACTTTGTGACGCATGATTTAACCCCAATCGGCAGTTTCATTGAGTAATCGGGAAATTTGGTAATCGAGTCATTGAAACCGAAATCAGACTCTCCGCTTTGCTTTTCAACTACTCAATTTTCCCAATTACTTAATTCAAAGGGCGCGGTCTAAGACCGCGCCCTTAAGGATTTATAGATCATTGTCTCCGTACGCCGAAGCCGGCAGCACCTGGTTGGAAGTCGGCCCGGGGACGGCGTTGCCGTGCTCGTCGATCTTCATACCCAGGCTCAAGCCCATGGAGGTCAGGATCTCTTTAATTTCGTTCAACGACTTGCGGCCGAAGTTTTTCGTCTTCAACATCTCGGCTTCGGTCTTCTGCACCAGCTCGCCGATGGTCTGAATATTTGCGTTCTTCAGGCAGTTGTAGCTGCGGACGGAAAGCTCCAACTCCTCGACCGAGCGGTTCAGGTTTTCGTTCTTGATTTCCGGCTTGCGGTCGTCGGTCGTGGTCGCGGTCTCGATATCTTCTTCAAAGTTGATGAAGATGTTCATGTGGTCCTTCAGCAACTTCGCCGCCAGCCCGATGGAATCAGCCGGGGTGATGGAGCCGTTGGTCCAGACTTCGAGGGTCAGCTTGTCGTAATCGGTGATCTGCCCGAGACGCGCCGCTTCCACGGTGTAGTTGCACTTGCGCACCGGCGAGTGAACGGAGTCGATGGGAATAAACCCGATGCCCAAGTCTTCGTCAAAGTTCTTGTCGGCGGAGACGTATCCGCGGCCTCGCTTTAAGCGCATTTCCATATCGAGCTTGCCGCCTTCGCTGACGGTGGCGACGTAGACGTCTTTATCCAACACCTCGACATCCGCGTCAGCTTCGATCATGCCGGAGGTAACAACTCCCGGTTGGTCGGCGCGCAGGTAGATTGCCTTCGGAGCGTCGCCGCTCAACTTGAACGGAATCTGCTTCAGGTTGAGGATGATGTCGGTCGCGTCCTCGACCACGCCGGGGATCGACTGGAACTCGTGCAGCACGCCTTCGATTTTTACCGCGGTAATGGCTGCGCCTTCGATGGAAGACAGCAGCACGCGGCGAAGCGCGTTGCCGATGGTGGTTCCGAAGCCGCGTTCAAACGGCTGCGCCCAGAAGATGCCATACTTGTCGGTTAGAGTTGAAGTGTCAACTGCAAGGCGTTTTGGTTTTTGAAAGCCCTTCCACAACATGGTGTTTCTCTCCTTCGGCCGTTTGGCTCAATCCTGGCTCCCTGAACGGTCCGGCCCAGGTCAAACGTCAGAACAGGCTGATCTGGCTCGAAAAGTGGACCCACTGCATTGAGTAATTGGGAAACTTGGTAATTGGGTAATTAAAACCCAAAAATCGAATCTTCCAGTCTTGCTTTTCAATTACTCAATTACAAATTACCCAATCCTTCTTACTTGCTGTACAACTCAACGATCAACTGCTCATTGACCGGCTGCTGGATGTCTTCGCGCTTCGGCAGCGAGAGGACTTTCCCTTTGAAGTTATCGCGGTCAATCTCCAGCCAGGCGGGCGCGTGCTGGTGGCTGGAAAATTCTTTGGCCGCTTCCAGGACCGTCAGTTTTTTGCTGGACTCTTTAATGGCGATTTCGTCGCCTGTATTCACCTGGTACGACGGAATATTAACTTTGCGTCCATTGACGAAAACGTGTCCGTGACGAACCAACTGGCGGGCTTGACGGCGAGCCGTGCCGAACCCGAGCCGGAAGACAACGTTGTCCAGCCGGCGCTCGAGCTGTTGCAACAACAACTCACCGGTGACACCCGGCTTGCGCGCGGCTTTCTCGAAGTAGTTGCGGAACTGGCCTTCCTGCGTGAAGTAGATGCGCTTGGCCTTCTGCTTCTCACGCAACTGGAGGCCGTAGCCTACAACTTTGGTCTTGCGATCCTTGCCATGCTGGCCGGGAGCAAAGTTGCGCTTTTCAATAGGACATTTGTCGCTGAAGCACTTCGAGCCTTTCAAGAAAAGCTTGATGCCTTCACGGCGGCAAAGACGGCAGACGGGATCGGTATAGCGTGCCAAATTATCTCTCCTTAGTAGTTCCTTCGACCGCGCCTATCGGCTCGATCTCAGGATTTCGCCAACGGGCTCAGACGCCCGCTAATCGGCTCAAGATCGGTTTACAGGTTTGGCTTCACCCTTCTTCCCGATCCAAGATCAATGGTTGGCCTTTGGTCGTTGGCCTTTCAAGACGAACAGCCGACGACCAACGACAGTTGTTACACTCTTCTGCGCTTCGGCGGACGGCAACCGTTGTGCGGCATGGGAGTGGCATCGCGAATAGTGCGAACTTCAATGCCCGCGGCAGACAGCGCGCGAATAGCGGACTCGCGTCCGGAGCCTGGTCCGCTGACCCGGACCTCCACGGTGCGCACCCCGTGATCGCGGGCCATATTGGCGGCGCTCGAGGCGGCCTGCTGGGCGGCGAACGGCGTGCCTTTACGCGAACCGCGGAAACCGAGCGAGCCGGAACTCTTCCACGACAACACGTTTCCGTTCGGATCGGAGATGGTCACAATCGTATTGTTGAACGAAGCCTGGATATGCACGATCCCAAATGGAACGTGCTTGCGTTCCTTCTTCTTGAAGGTTTTCTTCTTGCCTTTTTTATCCGGCGACGCTGCGCCGGTCGCGCCTGCTTCAGGTTTAGCCATTTTAGCTTCTAGCTCCTAGCTCTTCGCTTCTAGCCAGGAGCTAGAAGCGTCATTCTATGTCTTGGCTGCCGATTGCCGCTTAATGGCGACCGTGCCTTTGCGCGGTCCCTTGCGGGTGCGCGCGTTGGTGTGGGTACGCTGTCCGCGGACCGGCAGGTTGCGGCGATGACGGTATCCGCGATACGAACCAATCTCAATCAGCCGCTTGATGTTCATCTGCACTTCTTTGCGCAGATCGCCTTCCACCAGGCCTTCCGCTTCAATCACGGTGCGGATGCGGTTGACTTCATCTTCACCGAGGTCCTGGATCTTCTTCATTGGATCCACCTTGGCCTGGTCGAGAATACGGTTGGCGCGCGCGGTGCCGATGCCGTAGATGTAGGTCAGCGCGATGTAAGAACGCTTGTTGCGCGGGAGGTCCACGCCTGCAATACGAGCCATGCTATCCCTGCCTCTGTTTGTGTTTCGAGTTGGTGCAGATCACACGCACCACGCCCTTGCGGTGGATGACCTTGCACTTGTCGCAAATCTTCTTTACCGATGCTCTGACTTTCATAAACTCCTGCTTTCAGCTATCAGCATTCACCTATCAGCATCATGTGCCGAGAGCTGAAAGCTTATCGATAGCGGTACACGATGCGACCGCGGTTCAGGTCGTAGGGTGAGAGTTCCACCGCTACCTTGTCGCCGGGCAGGATGCGGATGAAGTTCTTGCGCATCTTGCCGGAAACGTGCGCCAGTACCTGGTGTTTGTTTTCCAACTCCACCTTGAACATGGCATTCGGCAACGGTTCAACGACCGTCGCCATCACCTCAATCGCGTCTTCTTTACTCATTAACCTCTCAAAATCAGCTATTCGCTGTTCACTCTTCTACTGCGTCAAAATCATCGGCCCGTCCTTCGTCACTGCCACGCAGTGTTCGAAGTGGGCGCTGAAACTCCCGTCCATGGTTACCGCGGTCCACTTGTCTTCCAGGACACGCGCTTCGGGACGGCCGGAATTCACCATCGGCTCGATGGCGAGGACCATGCCTTCCTTCAGCGGCGCGCCAAATCCCTTGGTACCGAAGTTCGGGATCTGCGGCTCTTCATGCAGCCGCGTTCCGATTCCATGCCCTACAAACTCACGCACCACGCTGAAGCCGTTTGCCTCGACATACTGCTGAACCGCCGCGCCTACATCGCCGACGGCGTTTCCGATCTTTGCCTGCTCGATGCCCTTGTACAGCGCGGCTTCAGTCACTTCCAGCAACTTCTGCGTCTCCGGCGTCAGCTGACCATCCACGGGGACGGTAATTGCCGCATCCCCGTAATAACCATCCATGACCACGCCACAGTCAATCGAAACAATGTCTCCAGCTTTCAATACTCGCTTCGGGGACGGAATGCCGTGAACAATTTCTTCGTTCACCGAGGTGCATAGTACGCAGGGATAATCGTAGTATCCCTTGAACGCCGGCTTCGCGCCCAATTCCTTGATCTTGCCTTCGGCGGCCTTCTCCAAATCCATGGTAGTGACGCCCGGCGCGACGATGGACTTTACGTGATTGAGAACCTCGCGTACGATGTGGCCACTGCGCCGCATCTTCTCAATTTCACTCGCCGATTTGCACACAATCGCCATGTTCACTTCTGCCCGGGAGCATGCGGGTTATGCCGCTCGATTTCGCGGAAGACCCAATCCGAAACCTGCTCGACCGGCAGCTCGCCGTCCACCGACACCAATCGTCCACGGCCAGCATAATATTCTGCCACCGGACGGGTCTGGCTTTCATAAGCCAGCAACCGTTCCCGAATCACTTCTTCCCGGTCGTCGTCGCGGATAACCAGCTGAGAGCCGTCCTTGTCACAAATCGCATCCTTACAAGGTGGCTTAAGATGGATGTTATAGATGTGTCCGTTGGCCAGACAGATCCTGCGCCCGGTGAGCCGAAGCAGTAACTCATTATAATCCACATCGATACGAATCACCAGCGGGTGCCACTTCTCATCCTTCGGCTTGTCAAAGAACTTGTCTTCGAGCAGGGCGTCCAGCCAGCCAGCCTGGGATGGCGTGCGCGGGAAGCCGTCTAAAATGTAACCGCGGTCGCAGTCTGTTTCGCGCAGCCGTTCGGACACGATGCCGTACACCAAGTCGTCCGGCACCAGTTCCCCCCGGGCCATGATGGAGGAAGCTGTCTTCCCCAATTCCGTGCCGCGGGTAACGTTGTCACGCAACAGGTCGCCGGTGGAAACCTGCGGAATCTGATAATGACCCGCGATCAGCTTGGCTTGTGTACCTTTCCCCGCGCCCGGCGCTCCGAGCAAAATGATCGGTCCGATGATGCGCGAGGTATCCACTGCCATCGACCTGGCCCTCTTACAGCTTCCTCTTTCCAGATCTGCAAGCTGAAAACTTTGTTCCAGCCAGCCTTACGGCAACCTCAAAATCTGATTGAGTCACTACCAAGTACGGCGGCCACGAATTCGTCCACTGCGCGGCGTAAACCCGTCGTAGTGTCGCATAATCAGTTGCGCCTCGATCTGCTGCACCGTGTCCATCGCCACGCCGACCACAATCAGCAGCGACGTGCCGCCGAAATAGAAATTCACGCCTAACCCGTTGGTGATCCAGGTCGGCAGCCGTTCAAAGAACCCGCCGATTGCGCCCGGCAAGTGGTTCAGGTGAATTCCCGCAATCATCCATTCCGGGATGAACGAAATCAGAATCAGGTAAAAGGCCCCGACCAAAGTGATGCGGGTAAGGATTTCGTTGATGTGGTCCGCAGTTCGCTTGCCAGGGCGGATTCCAGGGACAAACCCGCCGTACTTTCGCATATTGTCCGCAACCTCGTTGGGGTTGAAGACAATCGACACATAAAAGTAGGCAAAGAAAATGATCCCCAGCGCATACAGCAGCGTGTAGAGCGGCTCGCCCCACTTGAGGGCATCGATCATGGGCCCAATCACTTTATTGTTATGCCAGCTGTAACCGAGCATTTGCGGCATGCTCAAAATGGAAGACGCGAAGATGACGGGCATTACGCCGCCGGCGTTGACACGGAGTGGCAAATGCGTCGACTGTCCGCCCATGACTTTGCGCCCAATCACGCGCTTGGCGTACTGCACCGGAATGCGGCGCTCGCTGCGCTCCACATACACGATGAAAGCCACCACCACGACCATCAGCGCGACCAGCATGATCATGGCTGGAGCGGTGAATGCGCCCCAGGCATCGGTGCGGACTTTATCATAAAGATCAACCACGCCACGCGGCAGGCCGGCTACGATGCCGGCAAAAATCAACAACGACATGCCGTTGCCCACTCCACGTTCGGTGATCTGCTCACCCAGCCACATGATGAATGCACTGCCTGTAGTGAGGGTCAGCATGGTCATCAGGATGAATCCGATCCCGGGATTCAGGACGAAATCGCCCTGCTTTTGCAGGCTGAAGGCAATCCCAAATGACTGGATGGCGCTCAGGAGCACGGTCAGATAACGCGTCCACTGGGTGATCTTCTTGCGGCCTAACTCACCTTCTTTTTGCAGCTTGGCCAGCGGTTCATAGACCACGGTCAGCAATTGCAGAATGATGGAGGCGGTGATATAGGGCATGATGCCCAGGGCGAAAATCGTCAGGCGGCGAAGCTGGCCGCCGGAAAACAGGTCGACGAAACCCAGAAAGCTGCCGCGGTTCTGAGCAAAGAACTCCGCCAGCTTGTCGGCGTTCACCCCGGGTGTGGGGATGTGCCCGCCCAGGCGGTATACGAACAGCAGTCCAAGCGTGAATAAGACCCGCTTGCGCAGGTCCGGGATGCGGAAGATGTTGGCCAGCTTGTCCAGCATTACTGCACGACCTCGACTTTACCGCCAGCCTTTTCGATCTTTTCCTGAGCCGACTTGGAAAACTTGTGCGCGTGGACGGTGAGCGCGGAGTTCAACTGGCCGTCTCCCAGCACCTTGACCGGCAGATCGCGCTTCACCAGCCCCGCAGCCTTTAATACTTCCAGGGTGATGGTGGATTGGCCGAGAGTCGCCAGCTTTTCCAGGTTGATGAGGTTGAATTCTTTCTTGAAAATGTTGGTGAAGCCACGTTTCGGGACACGACGGTGCAGCGGCATCTGGCCGCCCTCAAAGCCCCGCAACAGCCTCGAACCACTGCGCGAGCGCTGTCCCTTGTGCCCACGGGCGGAAGTCTTTCCCATGCCCGAGCCCATACCGCGGCCCACGCGCTTGATCTTTTCCGACGACTTTTTTGGTGCCCGAATATTCGAAAGATTCATAAATAAGCTGTCCGCTTGCAGCCGTCAGCTCTCAGCCTTTCACTCCCAGGTCTTGCTGAGAGGTGATAGCTGACAGCCGATAACTATTTCACTATTTCCACCAGATGCGGCACCTTGGCTACCATGCCGCGAATGGCGTCCGTGTCTGGGCGCTCAATCACCTGATTCAGCCGAGTAAATCCTAAACCTCGAATCACCAGCTTGTGCTTCACCGGCGCCTGGATGGCGGATCGCACCCACTTGAGGTGCAGCTTGCCGCCTTTTGCTGTTGCCTTGGTCATCATAGATTACCTGCGGTCACAGACGGGGCAAGCCCCGTCTCCACACGACATTATTACAGTCCTTACAGTTCCTGGGCCGACTTGCCGCGCAGGGCCGCGACGTCTTCCTTATTCTTTAAGCGTTTCAGCGCATCGAACGTAGCTTTGATCACGTTGTGCGGGTTGGTTGTGCCAATCGACTTGGTCAGCACATTTTGTACACCCGCCGAAGTCATCACTGCGCGCACCGCGCCGCCCGCGATCACTCCGGTTCCTTCCGGGGCCGGCTTCAGCAAGACTTTGCCAGCGCCGTAGCGTCCGAGAACGAGGTGAGGAATGGAGGTCTGGGTCAAGTTCACCCGCAGCAAGTTCTTCTTGGCCGATTCGATTCCCTTGCGGATGGCTTGCGGCACTTCCTTCGCTTTGCCGGAACCGTATCCAACCACGGCAGCGCTGGGGTCTCCGACCACAACCAGTGCGGCGAACGACATGTTCTTGCCGCCTTTCACCACTTTGGTGACGCGGTTAATGGCAACCACCTGATCTTTCAACTGGTACGCACCCGGATCGAGTTTTTTCGTGACTGTCGGCATCAATAACCCATTTCGTAATTTTGTAACTAGAACTGCAATCCTGCTTCCCGCGCGGCATCCGCCAGGGCTTTTACCCGGCCATGATACAAGTAGCCTCCGCGGTCGAACACGACTTTGGAAATCCCTTTGGCCTTCGCTTTCTCTGCGATGGACTTGCCGATTTCTTTTGCGGCAGCAACGTTTCCGCCAGCCTTGCGCTGGCCTTTTTTCCCGACGGCGGAGCTTGCAGCCACCACTGTCTTGCCTGCAAGGTCATCGATCAGCTGGACATAAATATGGTTCACCGAACGATACACATTCAGCCGCGGCCGCTCGGCCGTGCCCTGCACCTTTTTCCGGATGCGCACATGCACAAAGCGCCGGGTCGCGTTTTTCGATGTTTTCGTAAGCATAGCTTCTATAGTCCTTGGTCGTTTCGTCGTTGGTCTTTCGTCAAACCAAAGCCAGCGACGAGTTCCTTCGCTTCGCTCAGGATAATCGCAGCGGGCTCAGACGCCCGCTAAACGCGACTATTTTGCTCCCGTCTTTCCCACCTTCTTCTTCAACCGCTCGCCGACAAAGCGCAC
>WNFY01001925.1_pt1 | contig 29898 bp, 31 predicted proteins | sample 5400091 | NCBI WGS metagenome assembly WNFY01 (sample SAMN13153364, study PRJNA577476) | soil metagenome | isolation source: 60 cm soil or saprolite under grassland replicate 1 | place: USA:California | collected 2016-06-15 | reverse complement strand
GCCGGTGACGTTGTCGAGGAAATAACGGTCGTGGGTAACGATCAGGATCGCGCCCGGATAGCTCTCGAGATGGCTTTCGAGCCAGGCGACGGTCTCGGCGTCGAGGTGGTTGGTCGGCTCGTCGAGCAGCAGCAGGTCGGGCGCTTCGAGCAGGAGCCGGCACAGCGCGACGCGGCGCTTCTCGCCGCCCGAGAGCTTGTCGATCTCGGCGTCGTCGGGCGGGCAGCGCAGCGCGTCCATCGCCTGGTCGATCTTGGAATCGAGGTCCCACAGGCCCTTCGCCTCGATCTCGTCCTGGAGCCGCGTCATCTCGTCCGCGGTCTCGTCCGAATAATTCATGGCGAGCTCGTTGTAGCGCGCGAGCACGGCGCGCTGCGGCGCGACCCCCTCCATCACGTTCTCGCGCACGCTTTTCGCCGCGTCGAGCTGCGGCTCTTGCGGCAGGAACCCGACCCGCGCGCGCTCGGCCGCCCACGCCTCGCCGGAGAACTCCGTGTCGAGCCCCGCCATGATCCGCAGCAGCGTCGATTTCCCCGAGCCGTTGGGCCCCAGCACGCCGATCTTGGCATCCGGATAGAACGACAGATTGATGTTCTCGAGCACCTTGCGGTTGCCCGGATAGGTCTTGGTGAGACCCTGCATGTGATAGACGAATTGACGGGCCATCGGCCTCTTTCTTGCACCGAGCGCTGGATGAGAGGTGGAAGCGCTGATGTAGCGGTCCGCGTCGCCGAGGGCAAGCCGACAAGCCCGCGCCGGCAACCTCGCTCGCCGCACGCGAGCGGCGCTCGAGCCCCCCGAAAGCCCGCTGCCGTAACCTTACGGAAAGCTTGAATCCGGATCGGGATTTGCCGGCGATTTTTCGCGCACTTCTCGTTAACTCCTGCCGCTTAGCCTGAGCATGAACGCCACCGCAAGGGAATCAAAAATCCCGGCGTGGCAAGATCAGGGACTGGGCAGGGGAATGAGCGAGTTCGCGCTCTCCAGCGGTCATGCAGGTCGCGGCATCCGCCTGCTGCGGATCGCGGAGCCGCTGCGCCGGCTCATCCGAGACTTGTCCGACCATTACCGGCCCGAGCTCTACTACATGCGCGGCCCCGGCCCGAAATGGCGCGAGAAGCACGCCACGCCGAGCTCCGCCTCGATCGATTTCGCAGACCTGTACGAGCCGCGCTGAGCGCCTACCCGTTGCGCCCGTCATCCCGGGGCCCGAACAAGACGAGGGAACCCATGGCCGCCACGGTTGCCGCTTCCGCCGTGTTCATAGGTTCCGGGTTCGCCGCTGGTGCGGCGCCCCGGAACGACGGAACCGGCCGTTGCGGGAAGCCCTTGTCGCGCCGGCATAAATCGCCGACATAGAGGGTGCGGCGAGCGTTGCCGCAGCACGCGCAGGTCCCGAGCCAGATCCATGTCGCCGGTCATCGATAAAGCGCAGAGCGAGTACCTCCTGCGTCCCGACCCCGCCGATCCGCGGCTGACCGAGCGGGTGCGCGGCATCGATCACTCCGGGGCGCCGATCGAGACCGCGGTCACGGTCGAGCGCGCGCTCACGATTTTCCTCAACGCCCAGGAGATCGTCACCGCGATGACGATCGGCGATTACCCCGAATATCTCGCGCTCGGCTATTTGCTCAACCAGAACATGCTGCGCGCCGACGACGTCGTGACCGGCGTCGATTACGACGAGGATCTCGCCGTGGTGGTGGTGCGCACCGAGCGCAGCACCGATTACGAGCAGAAGCTCAAGAAGAAGGTGCAGACCTCGGGCTGCGCCCAGGGCACCGTGTTCGGCGATCTGATGGAGGTCATCGAGAACGCCGCGCTGCCCAAGGCCGAGCTGCGCACGTCCTGGCTCTATGCGCTCACCCACAAGATCAACACCACGCCCTCGCTCTATCTCGAGGCCGGCGCCATCCACGGCTGCGTGCTGTGCGAGCGCGATCGTCCCTTGGTCTATATGGAGGACGTCGGCCGCCACAACGCGGTCGACAAGATCGCCGGCTGGATGTTCCGCAACAAGGTGCGGGCCGACGACAAGATCTTCTACACCACCGGCCGGCTCACTTCCGAGATGGTGATCAAGTCGGTCCGCATGGGCATTCCGATCGTGGTGTCGCGCTCGGGCTTCACCGCCTGGGGCGTCGATCTCGCCCGCCGGGCGGGACTCACGCTGATCGGCCGCGCCCGCGGGAAACGCTTCATCGCGCTCTCCGGGGAGGATCGCATCGTATTCGACCAGGATCCGCGCACCGTCCAGGAGGAAGGCGCGAGGCACCGTCGCAAGGCGGCGGCCCATGACGAATGAGAGTGCGAATCCGTCCGCGCGCGAGCCTTCGAGCTACGGTCTGATCCTGGCGGGCGGGCTGGCGCGCCGGATGGGCGGCGGCGACAAGACTCTGATCCGCATCGGCGATCAAACGATCCTGGAGCGGGCGATGGCAAGACTTGGGCCGCAATGCGCCGGCCTGCTCATCAACGCCAACGGCGACGTCTCGCGCCTTGCCCGCTTCGGGCTTCCGGTGGTCGCCGACGACGTCGCGGGTTTTGCCGGCCCGCTCGCCGGCATTCTGGCCGGGCTCGATTGGGTGGCGGCGAACGCGCCCGCCATCGAGTGGGTGGTGAGCGTGCCCGGCGACTGTCCGTTCCTGCCGCGCGATCTCGTCGCCCGGCTGCATGCCGTGCGCGAGGCGAAAACACTTCCGCTCGCCTGTGCGCGGTCGGGCGAATGGCGGCATCCGGTGGTGGGGCTCTGGCCGGTTGCGCTGCGACACGATCTGCGCCGGGCGCTCGGCGTCGGATTGCGCAAGATCGAAGCCTGGACGGAAAGCCACGGCGTGGCCCTCGCCGAGTGGCCGGCCGAACCCGTCGATCCGTTCTTCAACGTCAACACGCCGGAAGACGCCGCCGCGGCCGAGCGCATGACGCAGCACGGCGCATGATCGCTGGCGCGCCGTGCCGACAAACGTTATAGTTCATCAAAATCGACACCCGGGGAGGAATGGACCATGCGCGCGTTTCTCGCGGCCTGCGCCGCGGCGATCATCCTGGCGGTCTGCGGCGTGCTCGCGCTGGGGGTGGCTCAAAAGCCCTCCGGAACTGCATTCTCGACCGAGGGCGTTCGCATCGATCCGAGCTGGAGCTGGCGCCAAATGTTCGGGCGCTCCGCGGCGAGCCAGCCGGCGGCCCGGACTCAATCCGGGCAGGACGTGAGCCCCGCCATGACGCACCTCGGCCCGCAAGGCTGCGCGGAGACCAGCACCTATCGCTGGCTCTTCGTCGATTTCGACGAGAGCAACGAAAGCGACGCCTGCGCGGCCAGCCAGTGACCAGGGTTCACTGATGGGTAGCCCGGATTTCGCTCCGCTCCATCCGGGCTACGAACCTCACCCGATCAACGATGCGTGCGGGAGAAAGCCGACTTGCTGCCCCGGCTCGATCCGCGTCGTCTCTTCGTCGAGCTCCACCAATCCCGCGCTCTCGGTCAGCGAGCTCAAGATTCCGGCGCCGTCCTGGGGATATTTGCTGGCTTCGATGCTGCCGTCCTCGCCGCGCCTGAGCGTCACCCGGACGTATTCGCGTCGCCCTTTTTTCTTGCGATAGGAAAAGCCGGCGCGCACCGGGAGCGCGATCATCGGATCCGGCAACGCGCCGGCGAGACGAAACAACAGCGGCCGCACGACGCGCACGAAGGTGACGAACGCCGCGACCGGATTGCCGGGGACGCCGACGAACGCCGCGCCCTTGATCACCGCCATCGCCACCGGCCGTCCCGGTTTGATGGCGACGCGCCAGAACACCAGCTTGCCGACGGCTTCGACCGCCGCGCGCACGTGATCGGCTTCGCCGGTCGAAACGCCGCCTGAGGTCAGCACGAGGTCATGATTTTCCGCCGCGGCCGCGAGCGCGGATTGCAGCCGCCGCGGATCGTCGGCCAGAATGCCCAGATCGGTGATTGCGGCCCCGAGCCGGGCCAGCAGTTCGGCGAGCAGGCGGCGGTTGGCGTCGAACACCGCGGCGTCGGGCCGGCGCGATCCCGGCTCCACGATCTCGTCCCCGGTGGAGAATAGCGCGACCCGCACGCGTCGCCGGACCGGAAGCTCGGTCAGCCCGAGCGCCGCCGCGAGCGCGATATGCTGCGGCCCGAGCCGGCGCCCGGCCGGCAGCGCCACCGCGCCCGCGCGCACGTCCTCGCCGGCCAGCCGGCGGTTGGCGCCCGGCTTGAGCCCCGTCGGCACGATCACCCATGCGCCGTCGGCGCGGCAATCCTCCTGCATGAACACGGTGTCGGCGCCCGCGGGCATCGGCGCGCCCGTGAAGATGCGAATGGCTTCGCCCTTGCGCGCCGGCCGCGCCGAGGCGCGCCCGGCGGTGAGGCGGTCGACCACGACGAGCCGCGTCGCGCCGCCCTGATCGAGATCGGCGTGGCGGACCGCGTAGCCGTCGACCGCGGAATTGTCGAACGGCGGCAAATCGAGCGGGGCGATCACGTCCTCGGCAAGCACACGGCCGGCGGCGGCATCGAGGCTCACCGGTTGGCTCTCGACGACCGGATTGACGCGCTCGAACATCAGCCGCTCGACATCCTCGACCGAGAGCAGCGGACCGCCGAACGCGAAGCAATCGTCGGAGAGCTGCGCCATCAGCCGCTCTCCGTGCTTTCGAGCAGCGCCCCGACCGGCGCCGCGCGGGCGAGCACCAGCTCGAAGATCGCATCGATGTCGTCGATCGCCAGCACCGGGACCCGTGCAGCGGGCAGCGGCCGGTCCGACGCGATCGCGACGATATTGGGATCCTCGGGATGGAGCAGCGGCTTGCCGACCGATTGACGGTACACCTCGAGCTTGGGATGCGGGCCGCGCTTGAATCCCTCGATGACGACCAGATCGACCGGCGCGAGCTTTTGCAGCAACGCGTCGAGCGCCGGCTCGGCGCTGCCCCGCAACTCGTGGACGAGCGCCCAGCGGTTGGCCGAGGACACCAGCACTTCGGTTGCCCCCGCCACGCGGTGCGTATGGGAATCCTTGCCCTTCTGGTCGACGTCGAAGCCGTGGTGGGCGTGCTTGATGGTGGAGACCCGGAGGCCTCGCTCGACCAGCCGTGGGATCAGCTTGGTCAACAGCGTGGTTTTTCCCGCCCCGCTCCAGCCGGCGATACCGATGACGCGCATGCGGTCAATATAGCATTCCATGCGCCGTCGTTCCGGGGCGCCGCAGCGCGGCGAACCCGGAACCCGTGAATACCGATCGGATGACAGCGCTAGCGCGGGAACGCCGCACGATCCGTGGTCATGGGTTCCGGGTCTGGCCCTGCGGGCCAGCCCGGAATGACTGCCGCGAAGCTCGGATTACCCGCTACTCGGCCGGGGTGGCGTGCGGGGGTGCGGCTGCCGTGCGGGCCTGCTCCTGCGCGACCCAGAGCGAATGGTGCTCCTTGGCCCAGTTGAGGTCGACATCGCCGCTGCCCATCGCGTCGAACGCCCCCTCCATGCCGAGCGTGCCGATATAGATGTGCGCCAGCATGGCGGCGACGAACAACACGGCGAGCACGCCATGGACGATTTCCGCGATCTGCATGCCGGCGATGCCGGACGCGTAGAACGGGAAGATCAGATAATAGCCCGACACGCTCATGGCGGCGCCGGTGAGGATCACCACCCAGAACACCGCCTTTTGCCCGGCGTTGAAGCGCGGCGTGGGCAGGTGCTCGTGGCTGAAGAAGCCGCCGCCTCTTTTCATCCATTCCACATCCAGCCGGCCCGGAACGTTGTCCCTCACCCACAGCACGAAGATGAGCACGAGACCCAGCACAAACGGAAAGCTCAGGTAATCGTGGACGTATTTGGCGACGACCGAGAATTTGCTGAAGGCCTCCGGCCCCATCAGCGGCAGCAGCAACGGCTTGCCGAAGGTGATGTTGAGCCCGGTGAGGGCCAGGATCACGAACGAGCCGGCGGTCAGCCAATGGGTGAAGCGCTCGACGCCGTTGAAGCGGGTGATGGTGCGGTCGGACCGGCCGGCGTCGATCTCAATCTTGCCGCGGACCGCGTAGAACACGACGAGCAGCACCAGCATGCCCAGGATGGCGATCGCGCCGATCCAGCGCAGCGTCACTTCGTGAAACTGGCGCCAGTCCCGGCCGGCGGGCTGCTCCACCACGTAGGATTTCGCGTCGGGAATCGAGCCGCGCCCTTCGATGCGCCGCAACTGCTGCAACAGCTTGTCTTCCTTGACCGAGCTCGCGGTCGGATTGACCGAAGACGGCTGCTGGGCGAGCGCCGGGGGCGCCAGCGTCAGGAGCCCGGCAAAAAGCAATGCCGCAAGCATCAGCCCCAGGCGCGCGACGAGCGTCGTCATGCCGCTTCCTCCCTTTTTCCTACACCTCTCCCCGCCACAGCGGGGAGAGGGCCCGCCCCGGACCTGATCCGGGGTCGACCGCGCAAGCGGTCGGGTGCGGGCTTACGCCGTGTCACACCGCGATTTCTTCGCGGTACGCGGTCTTCCAGCCCCATGCGCCGGAGCCGTAGCCGCGCTTCATCACCCGTTCCTTGTAGATCTGGGCAATGATCTCGCCGTCGCCGGCCAAGAGCGATTTGGTCGAGCACATCTCCGCGCACATCGGCAGCTTGCCTTCGGCGAGGCGGTTGGCGCCGTACTTGTCGAATTCCTCCGCGGTGTTGTCGGCCTCGGGCCCGCCGGCGCAATAGGTGCACTTATCCATCTTGCCGCGCGAGCCGAAATTGCCGACGCGCGGATATTGCGGCGCCCCGAACGGGCAGGCGTAGAAGCAATAGCCGCAGCCGATGCAGAGGTCCTTGGAGTGCAGCACCACGGCGTCCGCCGTGGTGTAGAAGCAGTTCACGGGGCACACCGCCGCGCACGGCGCGTCGGTGCAGTGCATGCACGCCATCGACACCGAGCGCTCGCCGGGCTTGCCGTCGTCGATCGTCACGACGCGGCGGCGGTTGATGCCCCACGGCACCTCGTTCTCGTTCTTGCAGGCAGTGACGCAGGCGTTGCATTCGATGCAGCGATCGGCGTCGCAGAGGAATTTCATTCGAGCCATGGTCCCGCCTCCTACGCCGCCCGGATCTGGCAAAGCGTAACTTTAGGTTCTTGCATACCGGTCGCCGGATCGTATCCGTAGCTGGTGATCGTGTTGGCGCTCTCACCCAGCACGACCGGATCGGCGCCCTGCGGATATTTGCTGCGCAGATCCTCGCCCTGGTACCAGCCGCCGAAATGGAACGGCATCCAGGCGACGCCCTTGCCGACCCGTTCGGTGACAAGCGCCTTCATGCGGGCCCGCGAGGCGTTCTCGACCCCGGTGACCCAGACCCAGCCGCCCTCCTTGACGCCGCGATCGGCGGCGTCGGCCGGATTGATCTCGATGAACATGTCCTGCTGCAGCTCGGCCAGCCACTTGTTGGACCGGGTCTCCTCGCCGCCGCCTTCGTATTCGACGAGGCGTCCCGAGCTGAGAATCAGCGGGAACTCCTTGGGGACGCCCTTCTCGATCGCCGCCTTCTGCACCGAGAAGCCGATGTTGGGCAGCCGGAACTGGCGGGCGTCGGCGAGCGTCGGGTATTTCTCGACGAGATCGACGCGCGGCGTGTAGATCGGCTCGCGATGCACCGGGATCGGGTCCGGCACGCCGAAGGCGTTCATGCGCGCCTTGGCGTTGCCGAACGGCACGCAGCCGTGCGCCATCGCCACGCGCTGGATGCCGCCGGAAAGATCCGTCGACCACGCCACCGCGTCGGCCTTGTCGCCGCCGATGCGCTCGATGGTGGCGAGCTCCTCGGGCGCGAGATCCTTGTCCCAGCCGAGCTTCTTGAGCACCGCATAGGTGAACTCGGGATAGCCGTCCTGAATCTCCGAGCCGACCGAATACGCGCCCTCGGCGAGCAGGTTCACGCCGTTGCGCTCGACCCCGAACCGCGCCCGGAACGTGCCGCCGCCCTCCATGACGTGCAGCGTGGTGTTGTAGAGCAGCGGCGACCCCGGATGCTTGAGCTCCGGCTTGCCCCAGCACGGCCATGGCAGGCCGTAATAATCCCCCTTGCAGGGACCTTCCTTGGCCCGCAGCGTGACCAGGTCGAAGTCCTTCTGATTGGCGGCGTGGAGCTTGAGGCGCTCCGGCGACTGGCCGCAATAACCGGTCGACCAGCTGCCGCGATTCATCTCGCGCAGGATATCTTCCGGCACCGGGCGATCGTCCTCGACCTTGATGTTCTTGAACATCTGGTCGGCGATGCCGACTTTCTTGGCCACGCGATAAATGACCTGATAGTCGTCCTTGGTCTCGAAGCTCGGCGGCACGATCCGCTCGCCCCATTGCAGCGAGCGGTTGGACGCAACCCGCGAGCCCGAGGATTCGAACTGGGTGCATACCGGCAGCAGATAGGTGCCGTCCTTGCGCCCCGCCTTGACCGCCAGCACCGCCCAGGTGGTCGGATGCGGATCGGCGATGACCAGCAGATCGAGCTTCTCCAGACCCTTCACCGACTCCGGAATGCGGGTGATGCTGTTGCTGGCGTGGCCCTGCACGAACATGGCCCGCACGTTGTCCTTCTGGGCGACCTGGTCCTTCGGCAGCAGCACCGCGTCGAACCAGCGGGTGAGCGGGATGCCGGGCGTCTCCATGATCTTCTTGTCGTCGAAGCGCGACAGCAGATAATTGTAATCGACCTCCCAAACGCGGCTCCAATGCTTCCAAGCGCCCTCGGCGAGGCCGTAGTAGAACGGCAACGTCACGATATCGAGCCCGACGTCGGTCGCGCCCTGCACGTTGTCGTGGCCGCGGAAGATGTTGGCGCCGGTGCCCGGCTTCCCGACGTTGCCGGTCAACAGCAGCGCCATGCAGCTCGCCCGCACGTTGGCGGTGCCGACCGAGTGCTGGGTCTGGCCCATGCACCAGATCAAGGTGGCCGGCTTCTGCGTGGCGAACATCTCGGCGACGCGCTTGAGCTGCTCGCCGGGAACGCCGCTGACGCGCTCGACCTCCGCCGGATCCCACTTCTCGATCTCTTTCTTGGCGTCCTCGAAGCCGTAGACGCGCTGCTTGATGAATTCCTTGTCCTCCCATCCGTTCTTGAGGATGTGCCACATCATGCCGTAGAGCACCGGAATGTCGGTGCCCGGGCGCAGCCGCACGTATTCGGTGGCGTGCGCGGCGGTCCGCGTCATGCGCGGATCGACGACGACGAAATTCGCCTTGTTTAGCTCCTTGCCTTCCAGCAGGTGCTGCAGCGACACCGGATGCGCCTCGGCCGGATTGCCGCCCCAGATGAGCAGCGTCTTGGCGTTGCGGATGTCGTTGTAGCTGTTGGTCATCGCGCCGTAGCCCCAGGTATTGGCCACGCCGGTGACGGTCGTCGAGTGACAGATGCGAGCCTGATGGTCGGTGTTGTTGGTGCCCCAGAAGGCTCCCAATTTACGGAACAGATAGGAGCCTTCATTGGTCATCTTCGCCGAGCCGAGCCAGTAGACCGAATCGGGCCCGGATTTCTCGCGAATCTGCATGATCTTGTCGCCGATCTCGTCGATCGCCTTGTCCCACGAGACGCGGGTCCATTGGCCGTTGACGAGCTTGAGCGGATATTTGAGCCGGCGGTCGGAGTGCACGAGCTCGCGGACCGATGCGCCTTTGGCGCAATGCGAGCCGCGATTGAACGGGCTGTCCCAGCTCGGCTCCTGGCCGATCCACACGTCGTTCTGCACCTCGGCCGTCACGGTGCAGCCGACCGAGCAATGCGTGCAGATGTTCTTGCGGGTGGCAACCGGGGCGCCGGCACGGGGCGGCGGGCCCGCCTCGGCTCTGCGCATGCCGCCGAGCGGCAAGGCGCCGAGCGTCGCCAGGCCGGAGGCAACCAAGCCGGAGCGGCGCAGGAACGTACGGCGGTCCAGTCCGCCGCTCGATTGGCCGGCGAGCGCCGTCACAAGCTTGCCGCGGCGCGCTTCGCGTTCTTTCCTCTTGATCAGCACGGCCTCATCTCCCTCACTGCGGATATTTGTTGACGCGGTAGAACGCCTTGACGTGCTCGGTTTCCTTGTAGCGCGCCTTGCGCTTGTCCTGATCGGATTGAGCGGCGGCGGCCGGCGTCGTCAGCGGCGCGGCACTGGTGGCGGCTGCTGCGCCCGCGCCCGCGGCCAGCACTGCGTATGCTTGCGATTCGATTTCGATGAAGGTCCGGCCGAGCATGCCGACGCCGCGATAGAATTGCGCCGCTTGCGCGCGCTCGAGGTCCGCGAAGAAGCGCGCGGCCCACGGCTCGACATGCTTCTTGAAGATCTGCTCGTCGCTGCCGGGCGGCGCCGGAAACCGGCCGCCGGCGAGGCCCGCCATCACCTCGCACAGGGCGGCGATGTGATCCTCCGGCTCGTAATTGCTCTCGGAGCGCGCAATGCCGAGCTCCGCGAGGTCGGAGCGCAGCCGCGCGAGCGGACGCTCGTACAGGAAGCCGGTCAGATAGTAGGACCCATAGGGCATCACCTCGCCGCGGCCGATGCCGATGAACAGTTCGAAGAACTCCCGCTCCACCGCCTCCGGCTTGGCGGCGCGGGCCGCCTCGGCGAGCGCTGCGTGCGCAAGCCCGATCGCGCTCGCGTCGACTTTCAGATCGGCGATGTCGTCGAGCAGCTGTCGATCCGGGGTTCGCCTCAGCAGGCCGCCAAGCAATGCGTATTCGCGCGCGCGCGCGGCATCGACCTCGTCGGGCAGCGTGGCCGCGGCGAGGCTCTCTTCCACCTGCGATTGCGATGGCTGGGACGGCTCGATCCGGCTGGCGAGCATCCCGTTCCTCCCATCTTCGTCAGCCGCTTCTTTCGAATGTTCGAACGACCGGCCTCTGGATTTTATTCTTGCGGTTCAAGACCCTGCGAGTCTGCGCATCGATTTTAGATCGGTCAATAGCCCATTTGAATAATCCTAGCCCGACGCGTCGGACGGGTCCGGATGAGGTCCCGGTCCTGCCGCTTCTTGTTGCATCGCGGTATTGTCCTGGTCGGGTTGGACTCCCTCAGGAGGGAGTACACCGCCGGCCGGCCGCGCTTCCGTCCCGCCGTCTTCTCGCGCGTTCACAACCTCGTGTTCGGCCTCGCTGCCGCTGCTCGCGGAACCATCGGTCTCGGCGACGGCGGCAACGCAAGGCTCCGTACCCGAGGCCGACTTCGTCTCTCCGAACACCTGCGCCACCAGCTGCCGAGCATCGTCCGGACTAAACGGTCCGAATCCCGGAACGCCCTCCGGCGCCGTGAAATCCCAGGCGTTCTCCGAAAGGCCGATGAAATCCCGAATGGCGGGGTCGCTGCTCCAGGCGCGGCGCAGCGCGGCCCGCGCGAGATCTTGCGGCACTCCCTCCTGCAGGAATGCGCGAATGTCCGTGCCGCTATCGATGGAATCGATCGGAGGCAGCTCCGCCTCGGGCTCCGCCCGGGTTGGCGGAAGCGGCGGAGCGCTCGCCGATTCCTTGCTCTCCGCAGCGGGTGTCGCGGGCTCTTCGGCAACAGCTTCGGTTCGGGGCGCGGCGGCTTCGCGCTTGCGCCGCGACCAGCGCGTCAGGAATGCTTCGCGATCGGTCATGGCCGCTCTCCTTTCCGGCCAGGAACGCGCCGACCCAGCGCCTCGGGATTGGCGCGATCCCGCTCGCGCTTCGCGAAGGAATGCTCGACCGGGTGCTCGGCAACGAACGCGGCGATGGCCTCGCGGATCGGCTCCGGCATCGCGACCTGCTCGACGAGATCCGTGCCCGGCTCGGTGAACCCCTCGCCCTCGGCCGGATCGGCCGTGACGGTCTTGAGCTCGAAGGGTGGCTCCCGGCCGGTCGGTCGCAATACGACCCAGAGGCCGGGCGCGCCCGTAGCGAGGTTATCGCGATAATTGGCGGTCTCCGAGCGATGAAGCTCGATATCGGTGTTGCCCGCGAAGAAGCTCACGGCGTCCGGCACGGCCGCGATCTCGGTCCAGGGCGCCGTTTCCGGGATGCCGGCCAGCACCGCCACGGGCCGCCATACGTGCTCGATCCATGGGCTCGTCGCCTTGCGCCGCTCCACGACGACGCCGACCGGCAGTCGAACAAGAGGATCCTGCATGCTCAGCTCACCCTCTCCGGCGAACGGATCGGCAGCCCGACCACGAGATTCTGCGGCTTGACCCGAAGCGTGCCGTCGGACGTCATCGCCAGGATCAAATAAATCCCCTCCGCCGCGAGCTGCGGTGCGAGGCGTGCAGCATCGCGGAACGTCACGCGATAGAGCCCGAGCACGCGCCCGGCGGTCGCGGCGTCGAGCTCGCCGCCATCCCACAATTGATCGCCGATCTTGGTCGCGGCCGCGTCGAGCCCGACATACCAGGCAAGCGGCGCATTGCGCAGCTCGATCATCGGCTCGACTTCGGCCTCGATCGCCAGCATATGGCGCAGGAAAGCGCTAATCACCTGCGCGAGCGCGGCGTGTCCCCGCCGTCCCGCCGTGAGATCGAGGGCGAAATCGAAGCGATCGCTGCGCTCCCAATAGCTCCCCGCATTGTCCTCGTTGAGCACGTCGATCGCGTCCGGACCCGGCAGACCCAGCATCGAGACCAACGGCGAGACCGGCGCACCGCTCTTGCCGGCGATCAGCTCCTCGTCGGCCGCAAGCAGCGCGCCGTCGTGCATCGTGATGCGCTGCGGCCGGAACATGAGCTCGGCCGCGCGCAGCACGAATGGATCCTCGCAGGCGTCGAGCGCATTGCGCAGGATCACGTGCATCAATTGATTGAGGAAAAGTGGCGGCGTGTTGCCGACCCCGTTGCGCGCCAGTGCCAGATACGACGCCTCGAGCGTGGGATGCGCCAGCAGGTGATCGCGGAATGCGACCAGCAGCTCCCAGTTCTCCCGGGCATCCGCATCGGCAATCGCGGCGATCTCGCCGGCGGCGACCGTGCGGCGCGGATGATCGAGCAGCAGATGGTGCAGCGCCTGCTCCGCCGCACACGCTTCCGGCGGCGGCGCCAGCTCGGGCCTTGCCAGATAGACCTTCAGGAACTCGTCGGTCACCAAGAGCCCGCCGCCCTCGCCGCGGTCGAGCAGATGGTGCCCGCAGGAGAGCCAGAAGTCTTTCATGGCACTTCCCCGGTGCGGCTCCAGCGCGAGCTTGTCCGCTTGCGCCGGCTACCTCTCCCGCTTGGGGGGGAGGTCGCCTCACGTGCGACGCGCGTGAGGCGGGAGGGGGTAAGTAGGCTCACCGCGAACGTCTGCCCCCTCCCCACCCCTCCCCCGCAAGCGAGGGAGGGAGGCGCCAGAGGCATGCGAAGCGCAAACCGATCCGCCTCAATCATCCGAGCGCGTCCTGCTTTCGGTGCCGAGCGCGAGAAGATCCACCTGCTCGCCTGTGCCCTCCTCCTCGCCTTCGACCTGAAGGAACGCGAACGCGCGCAGCGGCTTTGCGCCGGCGCGCGGGCGCAGCGTGCGAAACATCTCGCGGATCTCGCCGTCCTGGTGCGTTCGGTGCATGGCGATCAACGTATCGAGTGGATGTTCCGCGAGCGATGCGGCAAAGGCGACCTCCTCGGCGGCCGCGCTCCGCGCCGTCTCGAGGTCCGGCGCGCCGAAGCGCTCGCAAAGCCGCGCTGCCAATGTCTCGATCGCGGCCCGGCGGTTTTCCTCGCCCGCCTCGACGACTTGCACCAGCGTCGACCAGCCGAGGCTCGAGACGCCGAGAAAGCCGCTGCGAAACGCCGTGCGTGCCTTGCCCTCGAGCGTTGCGGGATCGGCGTCGAGAAACACGAAGGCGCCGGGAACCGCCCATTCGCCGGGCTGCGCGGCACGTTCGAACACGAAGGTGTCGGACGCATCGAGCCGAATGGTTCGCAGCAGCTTCATGCGCGCGGGGCTCCCGTTTGCGGATCGAGCCACGACGGCACCGCGAGCGCGGGGAGCAGTCGACGTTTGTCGATCTCGCGCTCCCCTGCGCGGCGCACCAGCAGGTCGCCGGCGCGATCGATCGAGCGCTCGACTCCGCTCTGGGCCGCAATCCGCGAAAGATAGGATTCGCCCACGCTGGGGAACCCGGCCTCCTGCCAGGCGTCGGTCAGCACCATCAGATGCCGCGCAAAGCTTTCCACCACCTGGCCGGATCCGAGATCGTGAAATCCTTCCTCCTCGAGTGCGGCCCCGAGCGGCAGCAAGCCGGGCTTACGCTCGGTCATCTCCACGGTGCGGATCATCGCGCCGAACACCAGCCAGGGCGCGGGACGATTCTCGCGGGCGCCTTTGGGCCACGCCAGGCGCCCGCCGCCGACCAGCCCGCCGTCGACCCGGATCGCATCCGGCCAATCCACATGGATCGGCTTTTCCGGCGGCGCATGGACCGACAGGGCATCGACCAGCGCCGCCATCCCCGCATAGAACGCGCGGCGCGCCTGCGCGAGCGGCTCCTCGGGCTCGAGCACGACCGCGAACTCGACGACGTCGAAGCGGCCGACCCAGACCAGGGTACCGGCGCCCTCGGCCGCCGCAATTTTCTGCGCGTGCGCAAATGCGTCGCCGATCTCCCTCAGACTAACCAGCCGAAACGCCGGCGGCAGGTCGAGTTTTGGCGCAAACGGAGTGCGCATGCGGGCATCCAGCGACATCGATACTCCTGTACTTTTGAATTGCCACAATTATAGCTTGGCCCTGCGACTGGCTAGAGACCGCAGGCGGCGGGCGGCGGGAAGCCTGCCGCCGGGAGATTTCATGTCCCATTCGCGCAAGATTTTCTTGTGCTCCTGCGAGGGCACCATCGTGCTCGATGCCGAGGCGGTGCGCCGCGGCTGTCCCGGCGGCTCGCTCGAGACGGCGCAGCAATTGTGCCGGGCCGAGCTCGAGAAATTCCGTGCCGCCGCGGCGGCGGGCGGCGCCATGACGGTCGCTTGCACGCAGGAGGCGCCGCTGTTCTCGGAAGCCGCGGGCGAGCTGGAGGGGGCGGCCGAGGCGGCGGAGATCGCCTTCGCCAACATTCGCGAGACGGCGGGCTGGTCGACCGAGGGCGCCGCCGCCGGCCCGAAGATGGCCGCGTTGCTCGCGGCCGCCGCCGAACCGATGCCCGCGATCCCGTTGGTGAGCCTCGAGAGCGAGGGGACTGCTCTCGTCTACGGCAGCGATGAGCGTACGCTCGAGGCGGCGCGCCTGCTCAAGGACCGCCTCGACGTGACCGTGCTGCTGACCCGGCCCGGCGCGGTGGCGCCGCCGCAAACGACCGAGTTTCCGATCCTGAAGGGCACGATCCGGTCCGCCAAGGGCCACCTCGGCGGCTTCGAGATCTTGGTCGACGATTATGCCGTTCCGGACCCCTCCTCGCGCGCGGCGCTCGCGTTCGGACCTTCGCGCCACGGCGTCACCGCCCAGTGCGATATCCTGCTCGATCTCTCCGGCGGCGCCGCGCTGTTCCCGGCCGCCGACCTGCGGGAAGGCTACCTGCGCGCCGATCCCAGGGATGAAGCCGGAATGCTGCGAAAAATCCTGCGCGCGGCCGATCTCGTCGGCACATTCGACAAGCCGCGCTACGTCACGTTCACGGACGATCTGTGCGTCCATTCGCGCTCGAAGATCGTCGGCTGCACCCGCTGCCTCGATCTCTGCCCCACCGGTGCGATCGCGCCCGCCGGCGATCACGTCGCGATCGACGAGAACGTATGCGCCGGGTGCGGCAGCTGCGCCGCGGTGTGCCCGACCGGCGCTGCGGCCTACGCGCTCCCGCCGGTGGACGCATTGGTGCGCAAGCTGCGCATTCTGCTCACGGTCTATCGCACGTCGGGAGGCAAGGATCCGATCCTGCTGGTCCATGACGGCGAGCACGGCGGGGCGTTGATCGATGCGTTGGCGCGCCACGGCGACGGCCTGCCCGCGAACGTGCTGCCGCTCGCGGTCAACGAAGTGACTCAGGTCGGGCTCGAGCTGATCGCGGCCGCATTTGCGTATGGCGCGTCCGCGCTGCGCCTGCTGCTGCGCGCCAAGCCGCGCCACGATGTCTCGGGTCTTGCCCGCACGCTGGCGCTCGCCGAACCGATTCTGGCGGGGCTGGGCTTCGGGTCCGGGCGCGCCACGACGATCGAGACCGACGATCCCTTCGCGCTCGGCGAGGCGCTGCGTGCCATCGACACTGCGGCTTCCGCCCCGCGGCCCGCGAGCTTCGAGCCGGTCGGCCAAAAGCGCGATCTGCTGCGGCTTTCGCTGCGCGAGCTCAATCGCGCCGCGCCCGCGCCGGCCGACATCATCGCGCTTCCGCAAGGCGCGCCGTTCGGGGCCGTGGAAGTCCGCGCCGAGGGCTGCACGCTGTGCCTCGCCTGCGTGTCCGCCTGTCCGACCGGCGCGCTGATGGACGATCCGGAACGCCCGAGTCTACGGTTCGCCGAGGATGCCTGCGTGCAATGCGGGCTGTGCAAGGCGACGTGCCCGGAAAAGGTGATCACGCTCAAACCGCAGCTCGATTTCCGCGCCGCGAGCGCCTCGGCGCGCCTGCTGAAAGAGGAGGAGCCGTTCTGCTGCATCCGCTGCGGCAAGCCGTTCGGCACCAAGAGCACGATCGAGCGGGTAGCGGCCAAGCTCGAGGGCAAGCACTGGATGTTCAGCGGGCCCGACAGCCGGCTCGAGGTGCTGAAGATGTGCGAGGACTGCCGCGTCGGTGCGGTCACCGCGGCCGGCTTCGACCCCTACGCGGCGAGCGAGCGTCCGCGCCCGCGCACCAGCGATGATTACTTGCGCGAGCGGGACGCGAAGGCGCGACGCACCCCGGATGGCGCGTAGCGAAAATCCGGAGTCCCGACCTCCCCTCCGCTCTATGTACTGCACGGCCGCGAAGATCGACGCCGGGCTCGATTATGCCCCGTATCGCTCGCCCCAGGCGCGGAGCGCCTTGAGCACCGGGCCGAGCGCCTTGCCTTTTTCGGTCAAGAAATACTCCTGCCGCGGGGGGTGATTCTCGTAGAGCCGGCTGCCGATGACGTTCTGCGCTTCGAGCAACTTCAGCCGCGCCGACAGCGTGTTCGGGGCCAATCCCGGCAGCGCTCGTTGAAAATCCTGAAAGCGCTGCGGCCCTTTGCGAAGCAGATCGCGAAGCATGAGAAGCGACCACTTCTCCCCGACGACATCGAGCGCCTGCGCGACCGGGCAGTCCTGACCATAGCCGTTTGCCATGCGAGCAATGTAGGCAAGTCAATTCGAAAAAGCAAGTGACTTTCTCTTGACAAGTAACTTGCTACGAAATAGTTATCGGGCGGGGACGCTATGGAGGAAGCCATGAGCATTCCGCCCTATCTCGCCTTCATCGTGCTCGGCGCCGATATCGCGATCATCGCGGCCATCCTGCTCGGTCTGCACCAAAGCCTTGCAGCAGCCGATTGGCCCGTGGGGCTGGGTTCCCGGACGATCGGGACGTTTGCCGGCGTGTTGACGGCATGGTTCGCCCTGGCGGTCGCGCTCGCGTGGCTCGATTTCTTCCGTGGCGCCTCGGATCGTCTTCCCACCATCCAGTTCGGCGTCTTTCTTCCGATCTTCGTCGGCATCGCGCTGTGGCTGGTGCCGATCGTGCGGCGTACGATCGAAGCGGTGCCGCTATCCTGGCTCGTCGGCGTCCAGCTGTACCGCGTGCTCGGCGTGATCTTCCTGGTCTTGTACGCGTCCGGAAAAATACCCGGGGCGTTCGCGCTGCCGGCCGGAATCGGCGATGTGCTCACGGGATTGCTCGCGCCGATCGTGGCGCTGGGCTACGCCCGTCGGCAGCCCGGCGCCGAGCGTCGCGTGCTCGCCTGGAACGTGTTCGGGCTTCTCGACCTGGTCGTGGCCGTGGCCATGGGATTCCTCACCTCACCCTCGCCGTTCCAGCTCCTGTCGCTCGACGCGCCGAACCAGCTCATCACTGCGTTTCCGCTGGTGACGGTGCCGGTGTTCGCGGTGCCGCTCTCGGTCCTGCTGCACCTCGCATCGCTTGCCAAGTTGCGCGCGGCCTCCTCGCGAGGCGCGCTACCTCCCGGTGTTCGCGCCGCATGAACGTTCGCGCCGTGAGAGCGCGTGCTCACCTGGGCTTGGTCGCGCGCCCCAGAAAGTCGCCCAGCGCAGCGCGGCATGAAATGACGCGCTGCTGAACCGGGACCCATCATTTCTTCGATCAAACATCTGGACCCCGGATCTAGCGCCGCGCGCTGCACCGTGTCCGGGGAACGTCGCTGCTCACTTCGCCTTGGTCGTGCGCGCGAGAAAATCCACTAGCGCCGCGCGGTCGTCCGCCGAGCCGATGCGCTGCTCCGGCATCTTGGTGCCCGGCGTGAACGTCGCGGGCCCGAGCTCGAACAGCTTCGCGACCGTTTCCGGCGTCCAGACGATATCGAGGTGCCGGAACGCCTCGGAATACCGATAGCCCGGCACGGCGGCGATGTGCCGGCCGAAAATTCCATACAGCGTCGGCCCGGCGCGGTTCTCTTGCTCTGGCCGCAAGGTGTGACAGGCGACGCAGGCGCGAAACACTTCCGCGCCGTGGTCTCCCGCGAACGCCGCGAGCGGATCCTCGGGCCCGCCGAGGGCGATCGACCCGAATTGCTCCCCCGTTTGCGCATCCCAGCGGCGGATCATGCGATCGGTGCCGCCGGTGAGCAGCGTGCGATTGTCGGGAAAGAACGCGAGCGACCATACCGGCAGCCCGGGCCCAACCAAGGTTCGCTCGAGCTTGCGGCTTCGGCGATCGATGATGGCGACCGAGCCGCGGATGCTCGACGCCGCCACGAGCTTGCCGTCGGGCGAGATCGCGACCGCGATGATCGGCGTCGGCTGGGCTTCGACTTCGTCGCCCGGCTTGCTTCCGGCGCGCAGGAAATGCAGGCGGCCGTCAGCTCCGGCCGCAACGATCTCGCCGTCCGGCGCGACCGCCACTGCATTGAGCGGGCTCGGCAAAGTGATGATCTCCGGTGACTCCATTGGCGCCGCCAAGGACCAGATTCGGACGGCGGCATCGTAGCCGGCGCTCACCACGCGGCCGTCCGGCAGGAACGCGACGCCGTTGACGTTCTGCTGATGGCCTTCGAGCACGCGCGGCGCGCCGCCCCCGCCGGCATCGGCACTGGCGAGCGGCCATACCCGGACGGTGTAGTCCCAGGACGCCGACGCGATGCTCCTGCCGTCCGGCGCGACCGCGAGTGCCGCGATCGGCGCGCTGTGTCCGGCGAGCACCGCATCGGGCCGCTCGCTGCCGAAGCGCCAGATCGCGATGCGGCCGTCCTCGCCGGCGGTGGCGGCGCGGCCGTCCGCGAGCATGACCGCGGCATTGACCGCGCCGTCGTGGAAGCGCAGCACCTGCTCGGCCGCGTTGCGGGGAAGCGACCAAACAATCGCCGTTTCGTCGAAGCTGCCGGAAATCGCGGTTGCGCCGTCGGGCGCGATCGCGAGCGCGCGCACCGGTCCGCCATGACCGCGCAGCTGCGCCTGCGCGCCGGCCGGGGAAAGCAGAAGAACGACGCAAGCCGCGATCGCAAGCCGCCGCATACGCGAGACTCCCGCAAGATGCGCAAAACCAGCGGACGTTCGCGGACCTTCGCTTGCACGAGAGGCGGCGGTCAAGCGCGCTGCCCTTGACCAGCCGGACGATGCATGCTGGTGACGCTCCATGGCCGAACAGACGCTCGATCTGCGCGGATTGCGCTGCCCCCTGCCCGCGCTCAAGGCGCGCAAGGTGCTGGCCAAGCTGGTGCCGGGGGACGCGCTGGTGCTCGAATGCACCGATCCCTTGACCGCGATCGACATTCCCAATCTCGTCCGCGAGACCGGCGACGTTCTCGAATCCAACAGCGCGAACTCCGGGCTTCTGGTCTTCCGCATTCGCAAGGCCGGCGGGCGAAAGCCCTGAAGCCGATGAGAGATTCTCGACCGGCGAATCCACCACGAGGTGAGCAAATGCAACATCGCTGCGCCGTGCTCGACGATTACCAGAACGTCGCGATGAAGATGGCCGATTGGTCGCCGATCGCGAACGAGGTCGAGATCGAAGTGTTCCAGCGGCCGCTCGGGGACGAGGCCAGCGTCATCCGGGAGCTGCAAAAATTCTCGATCGTCTGTGCGATGCGCGAGCGTACTTTGTTTTCCCAGACCGTGTTCGAGGGTCTGCCGAACCTCCGCCTCCTGGTCACCACCGGGATGCGAAACGCGGCGATCGATCTGGCCGCCGCGCGCGAGCGCAACGTCACCGTCTGCGGCACCGAATCGACCGGGCATCCGACGGCCGAGCTCGCCTTCGGGCTCATGCTCGAGCTGGCGCGGAAAATCGGGCACGAGCACGCCCGGCTCAAAGCCGGCGCATGGTGGCAGGAGACGATCGGCATCGACCTGTTCGGCAAGACCTTGGGGATCGTCGGGCTCGGCCGCTTGGGCACGCGCGCCGCCGCGATCGGCCGTGCGTTGGGCATGCAGCTGATCGCCTGGAGCCAGAATCTGACCGAAGAGAAGGCGCGCGAGGCCGGTGCCGCGCGGGTCGAGAAGGACGAGCTGTTCCGTCGCGCCGATTTCATCACCATCCATCTGCAGCTCAGCACGCGCACGAAGGGGCTCGTCGGGGCAAAAGAATTGGGGTTGATGAAGCGCAGCGCATTTCTCGTCAACACGTCGCGCGGGCCGATCGTCGAGGAGGCCGCGCTTCTTGGTGCGCTGCGCGAGCGCCGCATCGCCGGCGCCGGGCTCGACGTCTACGACGTCGAGCCGCTGCCGCCGGACCATCCGCTGCGCAAGGTCGAGAACGCGGTGATCACGCCGCATCTGGGCTACGTCACCGAGGACACCTTTCGCATCTTCTATCGGCAGACGGTCGAGGACATCCGCGCCTTCATCGACGGCAAGCCGGTGCGGGTGATCGGACCGAAGTGACGAAGTCATCCCGGGCCGCCGCAAAGCGGCGAGACCCGGGATCTCGAAAGCCATACTCGAAATCAAGCCGTGGATGGCCGGGTCAAACCCCGATCAATCACGGAGTCACGCGCCGCATCCGGGTCCCGGGTATCCGTACCCGCGTGATTAGCCATGCGGCAAGGATAAACCAAAAGGCTGCGATTCCGAATGCCGTGATGTAAGCGAGCCGCTCAGAAGATACCATCTTGATGCCGGATATTAGCCATCCACTGATCCCAGGCGCCAATATCTGAGGCAACACCATGCAAATGTGCCAGATGCCCATGTCCTTTCCAGCAGTGTCCCTGCTGGGCAGCACCCTGAGCGCCAAAGTCCAGTCAGCTACCTGATACGCACCATAGGACGCGCCAAAGATGACCAATACTAAGACCCCGAGCGCAAAGCTTGGATAGATTGCCAAAGGGACGTAACAGAACACTGCAATTCCCATAATCAAACTCGTGACCTGCACGACCTGGATAATCCCATAATGAGTAGCCAAGCGAGGCGCTATCAAACAGGCGGGGATTCCCAGAGTTAATCCGACACTGAGCAACGTTGAAAGCCGGTTGGGCGCATTCTCAACTCCAATACTGCGTAGATAGTATGAGAGAAAAGTGAAAATCCACCATATTCCCATATTCACGAAGAGTCTCGTTGCCAGCACCCAATAGAAATTACCGTGATCTCGAGGATCGATCCAGAACGAGCGGATGAAAGCAACCAGGTAAAAAGGACTGTGATCGAGACTCGGAGGGCTCCCGGGCACCTTTGTTAAGGTGAGCACCAAACATACGAGATTGATGCCTATGAATACGAGAATGACGGTCGCCGGATGGCCATGGGTGTACAATGCCGCCATGATCACGTATCCGGCAATCGTACCAAGAGTGCTCAGGATAATTATCCAGGCGCTTGCAATGCCGTGATCGGGCTCCGGCACAACATCGGGGATCAGACCTGCGTATGGGCCAGACGCGACGTTCCACCAGAGTTGGAGGTTCAAAAAAACAATCAAATAGAACAGCAGGTTGCCGCTGGGGCCAAATGGAATGAGCAATCCCAACCCGAGGCAAGTACCCAACATTCCCACGAGCAGGAACGTTCGGCGCCGCCCACTGGGCGCACGCCAGCGATCGGAAACGGCGCCTGCGAGAGGTGCAATCACAAGCGCCACGACAGCGCCCGCTGCCACAATCGAGCCGCTGATCCCTTCCTTTCGGCTCGCATCGGCCCCAAGAATCATTGCAATTTGCTCAGGCACTATTATTGGCACCACTGTCAACCATTGAGCGAAGAAGGCAAACCAAAGCAGTGATACAAATACGTGCTCCGCGCCAGGTACTCGCCCGGAAGTCTTCCGCAGCAATGAAAGGGAACGCTGGAAGAGAGACGCTCGTCTCATGTGCCCCATCGGGTTGATTACCCTGAAATCACTTCACGTATTAGAGCTCATATTCGCCTCGATCTGTGAACCCGCTCACAGAACTGGGCCATTTTGTTAGCTATAGTCACCACGGCCTCCGGTACGGTCACGGTGGCTCCCGGCCGAAGCCCCTATTATCGCTAAAGGATTGTTTGAGAGCAAGGACTCCACGATCCAGTGGTGTGACCCACCAGTCTCGTGCCCGAAGGCTCGCCCGTTGCAGAATGCGGCGCACCAGCTAAAGAGCTATCCTCCCCACCACAACTCGGACCAGATCCACTCTGTCTATCTCACACGGTTGAAATTGTAGTATTAAGACCTCTGCGAGAGAGGCGAGAGCCATGGACAGCCGCACGCACCGAATCTGGGGCGCCCTTTTGATCATCCTTGTGTGTGTTGCCTTGTGCACGGCGGTCTTGGAACCGTCGACTACACCAACGATCATTTCCGCTGCCCTCTTCATAATAATCGCTGCCAAGTTCTGGGTCTTTCTTGAGGGAGTCGACACACTGTCAAAGCCCGAACACTGGGGAACGCGCCCGAATTCGGAGGTTACAAGTTCGCTACCTCACGCGACCGCGGTGATCCTCGCCTATCTACCGAACGAGCAGCACATTATCTGCGCAACGGTCCGCCACTTTTTGATGACCATTCGCTGTCAGGCATTGGCAGAAATTATTCTAGTATACAATTCCGCGGAACACCTGCCTGTTGAGCGAGAACTCGAGAATCTTGCACAAGCCGATTCCCGACTGACACTCCTGAAAGTGCGGGAGGCCCGGAGCAAGGCGGAAAACCTCAACGCAGTCATGGATGTAATTACGACGCCGATCGTCGGCTTCTTCGACGCGGACTCTCAGCCAAGTGCCGACTGTTTTGATCGAGCGTCCGATTGGTTAGTGAATGGATACGACTTCGTGCAGGGGTCGAACAGGATCCGACCCCGCGCAGCCTTCTTAAACCTTATAGTTGCTATAGAATATCTTGTAAAGTACAATGTGTCGTACGTCGCGCGTTATCGCGCCTTGGGGGTGACCTACTTCACGGGCAGCAATGGATACTGGCGCACCGACGTGGTAAGGCAATTGCGGGCGAGGGTATCGGCGCAAGTGGAAGATATCGATATGGCCATCCGCGCAATTCTGGCCGGTCGACGCCTTGCCTATGACCCAGGCATTACCGCATCTGAGCAATCACCTCCAGGGCTCTGCGCATGGTGGCACCAGCGTGTCAGGTGGGCACAGGGTTGGGCCCAATTACTAAATTGGCATCAAGTCGAGGTCATCCGTTCCGGTCTCGCCTTTGGAACAAAGTGCGCCTGGACCTTTTTCTTGCTGGGAAGGAGATTGCTAGTTCCGGTTGCTTGTTTTGTACTCCTGCCTATTTCTCTACTTCAGGGTATCGCAGGAGCACCCATTACCGCGTGTGAGACCGCTAGCTTCGGTAGCTTAATCGCCATTCAGTTTGTGGCTGGCTGGCTCTCTGTGGCGGTACTCCTCAGATCGAGTTCGTTCCGCAGCAGCGGAGATCCTCCATTGGCAATGCTTCTGCTGTATGCGATTGTCTTTCCAATGTACGACGCCGTCCGTGATCTGAGCATCCTTAGAGGAAGCGTCGCTTTGCTGCGAGATCCCGTCTTTTGGCGAGTGACACCGCGAGACATCAAAATAACCGAGGAGCAAAGCGATGGCAAATAACGACCTTGAATGGAGTACTCACCTCGAAGAATACAAAATCTAACCGATGAGATAAAACGAAGAGTAAGTTACCAGCTTCTTATACTTGGAGGCAACGTTACCTTTATATCTGCCGTTATCGGTACCCTGTCTGACAAATTCGATGCAAACCATCTCACAATGATACTTCTGCTTCCTCTGGTTTCATTCGTAATCGTTTGGCTTTTTTTCGAGCAAGACGTCTTCGTAACCCAGCCCGCGCGCTATCTGCATCGAGCGCTCCGACCAGCAATACTTCGCTGCATCGCTAAAAAGACTGGTGGGAAAGCCGACGATCTTTCGGAGGTCATGGCCTGGGAAGCATTTCGCAGCAAACTTCTATTCGACCCTAATAGCTCGTATCGAGGATTCTTTAGATCAATGGTGCTATTTCGGTGGTTTGCGACCATAGGGCCGGGACTCGCCTTACTTGTTGCCGCTGCATATATCACGTGGCACTCCCGGGGGGGGCCGCGTGCGCTGACGCTATTGCAGTGGTTTCTATTTACCATAGACGTCATTGGAGTAATTTTCGGTTTTGTCATACATCGCCGGGTCGACAGATTTTATCGCGAAATACCAGGTTAGAGATTTGATCGAAACCGACATTCGAGATCCGCGTTATCATTCACACTATCAATTGAATTAGTCTGCCGCCGGCTTTTCGCAGAAATCACGAGCGCTAGGGAGCAAGTTCCAATGCGGAGCGTACCATCACGCAGTCAAATTCGAAAGCGCGGAAATGCTCGTCTGCGAAGACAAGAAAGAGATCGCAGACAGCAAAGCCTTCCTCCTGGAACGCGGCGATGGAATCCTTGAACGTCGGCATATGCCGGTAGACCGCTCGAAAAGAGATTTCTGTCTGCAGAACTGGGACATGCTGGATCACTTGGCGCCCTCCGGCAAGGACTTCCAAGTCGTAGCCCTGCGTGTCGATCTTAACGAAGGTGCGCCGCAAATTGCCAAGTTCATGGGCGAAATCATCAAGCCTGCAGACGTCCACTAAACTGGTCCCGGCCACTGTAGTGTCATGAGCGATCGCCGCCGGCAAATCACTAATCGGATCGAGAAAAGAATTGAAGGGGGTCGAAGTCATTCGGTTGAGGACGCGCTTTTCGCGGATTCGCCCAAGCGCGACCGGAAAGACCTTCCAATTCGAGTCCTCTGACTGAGCCCTCTTTATCAAGACTTCCGATATCTCTGGATCGGGCTCAAAGGAGTAGATTTGGCCAAAAAATCCGACTTCCTTACGAAGGAAGTCACGGTACTGTCCACCATTTGCGCCAATGTCCAGTACGCTAGTTACCGAAAAATGGTCGAGCAGAGTGGCGATCTTCGTTGAGATCGGCAGAAAGGGCATGCGCCATTTCTCAACTGGTTCATATCCAGCTGCCGCTGCGAGCCCCCGGATGACTTGCTTGATTAACATGGTTTGCCTTTTTTGGGCACTAACCCAAATTGGAGCCAGAACAGCTTTCCGTCCAAGCCGTTCGAGGGGCAGCAATGGTCTCTTTGGCTCCCGTCCCACGCGCTCTTTGTGCTCTCAGTTCCCCGCCTGCTTCCTGGCGAGATCCGTGATCTCCGCGGGATCGAACTTGTTGATGTCGTCGATCAGCTCGTTGGTGATGATGTCGGCCGCCTCGACCTTCTGCTTGAGCACCCCCCATTTCAGCAGGAAATCGACGTAGGCCGCATAATTCGCCTCGGAGTTCTCGCCCCATTTGGTCGCGCCGCCCGCCTCGAACTGCCAGGCGTGCGCACGCGCCTCGAGCACCTTGACGTCGTCTTTCAGCGCGGTCGCCTCGTCCTTGCCGGTCGCCTTGGTCTGCGGGAACACTTCCCACAGGGCGCGCACTGCCGCCGCCGGATTGGCGAGCGCAAAGACCGTACCTTTGGCATAGCCCTGCGCCAGCGCCACCGCGTCCGCGCGCTTGGTTTTCAGCGTTTCCTCGAACGCGATGAACCCGTTCGAAGGAAACTTTTCGATTTCGCGGTTGTCGAGCCAGCGCATCTTTACGCCGGCATTGTCGATCAGAGCGTATTGCGTGTCGAACTGGGAAAGCGCGTCGACCTCGCCGGAGCGCACCAGCGCCGCGGTCTGCCCGGCTTCGCCGGCGACCACGATGGAAATGTCGCGATCCGGGTCCATGCCGTGGTTGGCAGCGAGCGCCCGCGCGATGATCACCCCGGCGGAAGCCATCGAGATCACGCCGACCCGTTTGCCCTTGAGATCCTCGAAGCGTTTGATGGCACTCCCGGCCGGGACCGCGATGCCGTAAACGTTGCCTTGGTACGCCGTGTAATAGTTCTTTATCTTGATGCCCTGCGGCCGCAGGATCGCCAACGGCTCGATCGACGGCAGCGAATAGTCGATGTCGCGGGTGGCGACGCTCTTCACGCAATCGGTCGAGCCGGGCAGCGGCACCAGCTCGACACGGAAACCCGCCTGCGTGAACCAGCCCATCTTGGTCGCAATGGCGAATGGCGCCGCCGCGGCGCTGACGGTACGCGCGCAAAACCCGACCCGCAGCGTGGATTCCGCGTGGGCGCCGGTCGCGGCAAGCGTGGCCGCAAGCGCGGCGGCGATTCTCAGAACTTTCACAGGGTTCCTCCCTTTTTCTGCGCAGAGGCCACGGCGTCGACCTTCTGCGACGGATCCCAGAACAGCACGCGGCGCCGCACCCCATTGACCATGCCGTTGAGGATCAGCCCCACCACCGAGAGGATCAGCAGCACCGAGAACTGGCCGGCGACGTCCATGGTGAAATTCATGCTCTGGATCAGCATGCCGAGCCCGGATTGCGCGCCGACGAACTCGGCGACGATGGCACCGATCAGCGCGAAAATCATGGCGATCTCCAGCCCGGCGAAGATGTAGGGCATCGCGTTGGGCAGCCGCAGCATCCAGAACACCTGCCAGCGGTTCGCCGCGAGCGAGCGCATCAAATCCACTTTCTCCTCCTCGGCCGAGCGCAGGCCGACGATGGTATTGACCATCAGCGGGAAGAACGCGACGAGCGCCGCATTGACCACCTTCGAGGTCAACCCCAGGCCGAACCAGACGATGATCAGCGGCGCCAGCGCCACCTTCGGCATGGCCTGGAACATCACGATGAAGGGATAGAGGAAATATTCGACGGGGCGGCTCAGCGCCACCGCGATGCCGAGCGCAAAGGCGAGCACCGTGCCGACCACGAAGCCGATCAGCGTCTCGGCGAGCGTGATGCCGATGTGATTGAGGTAGAGCGTGCTGGCGATGCCGCGGTAGAGCGCGGTGAAGATGCTCGAGGGCGTCGGCAGGATGAAGGCCGGCACTTCCGCGAGGCGCACCAGCGCTTCCCAGACCGCAAGGGTTGCGGCGACCAGGACGAGGCGCAGCATGAAGTTGACCACTCCGCCGGTTGCGCGTGTCATTCGAGGCCTCCGCCGGCGTTGAGCGCGGCGCGGATGCGCCGCACGTAGCCGCCGAATTTTTCATGGGTCATGACGTCGAGCGCCCGCGGGCGCGGCAGGTCGACCGCGAACAGATCGCCGATGCGGCCCGGCCGCGGCGTCATCACCGCGACGCGATCGGCCAGGAACACCGCCTCACCGGTCGAATGGGTGATGAAGACCACGGTCTTGCGGCGCTCGAGCCAGATTCGTTGCAGCTCGACGTTCATCGCCTCGCGGGTGAGCGCGTCGAGCGCCCCGAACGGCTCGTCCATGAGCAGCAAGGCCGGATCGTGGATCAGCGCGCGGACGAGCGACACGCGCTGCTGCATCCCGCCGGAGAGCTGCCAGGGGTAGCTGTGCTCGAATCCGGAAAGGCCGACGAGCGCCAGCAGCTCCATCGCGCGCTGGGTCATTCGTGCCCGCCCCAGGCGCTGCACGTCGGCCGGAAGCAGCACGTTGCCGAGCACGCTGCGCCACGGAAACAGCACCGGAGATTGGAACACCACGCCGATGTCCCGGCGGGGGCCTTCGATCGCGACATCGTTGAGCAATGCGGTGCCGCCGGTTGCCGGGATCAGCCCGGCCAGGATCTTCAGGAGCGTGGATTTTCCGCAGCCGGAAGGGCCGACGATCGCCAGAAATTCGCCCTCGCCGACCGAGAAGTCGACCTCATGCAGCGCCTCGATCCCGTCGAGGCCGCCGTAGCGCTTCGAGAGGGCGCGCACGGCGATGACGTTGCGGGCAAGCTCGATGCTCGGCGCGACGGCGCGCACTTCTCCCTCCGAGGTTTTTTGTTGGGCCGCCTGCCGGACTTTTTCGGCAGTCGGCCGTCAACGCACGGCCAGTATCCGCCTGGGCTCAGGCTATGGCGAGCGCGTCGGTGCGGTCAACGCGAGGCGCCCACCGGGGGTCCCGCTTCGCGGGTTCTAGGGGATCGATCCCGGGCGGCCAACTCCCCTGTTTTCCGCGATTGCTCCCGTGCCGCCGCCCCTCGGAAACAACCGAAATCCACAGCCGCCGGATCCCGCGCAAAGTGAGGAATGGGCGCTGGTATCATCGGCCCGGATATTGTTCTATAGGCGCGGGAATCGAGCCTGGGGGGTGGACAATGAACGACCTTATCGATCGACTTCGCGTAAGCGCCGAACCCGTGGGGAAGCTGCTGCTGGAAGCGGCCGACGCCCTGCAGAATGCGCAGGCACGCATCGCCGAGCTCACCGAAACCTTGCGTGCTGTGGTCGAGATCGGCAACAGCCAGCGCTCGCGGGAGTTTGCGGACGTCAAGAAGACCCTGGGCAAGGCACGCGCGCTGCTCTCGGCGGCCTCCGTCGTGCCGCATGCGCCGGGAACGGCGGCGGTGTCGGCGCCCGCGCAAGACGCACCCGCCGAGCCCGCGTCCGGCGCTCGACCGGCGGAAACGAAACACCGCGAAGAGGAACTCGTGAGCGGGATGTACAAGGAGATCCAGAATTTGCTGCGGCATTCGGCGTGAGGCGGAGGGCTCGCTCACAGCGGCAGTTCGTCTTCGAGCCCGCGCGGGAGACGGCGTGCCCATGAAATGCAAGAGCTTCGGATCGATGGTGGCACCATGGCGTTGAGCAGGCGATGGCGGATCTTGGCTGCGGGCATGTTGGCGGCGACGATCCTGGTGCTCGACGGCCCGGGCCAGGCTCAGGAAAACGTGCCGCCGGTATTCGGGCCGCCGCTGCAGTACACATCGAAGCCCGGGCACGAGTTCGATGCGCTGCTGACGGCGAATGTTTCCTGGCTGAAGACCAAGCTGACCGATCGCAAGCGCCGCCGCCGCGAGGCGCAAAACAGTTTCCGGCTCGAGCCCGCGGCCACCAAGCCGCAGGTCCAGGCGATCATCGACCTGCTCGACAAAGAGGTCAAAGAGACGGAAGCCGCGCTCGCCGTCGTCAAGGCCCGCCCGCCGGATCCCGCCGCCGTGAAGCAGGTGGTGAAGCTGAACGTCCAAGCCTGGATCAAGGCCTTGTCGGACCGCGCGGAGAATTATCGCAAGTTTGCCGAAGAGGCCGAAGCGAAGGCGAAGAGCTCGAACAAGCAACTTGAGGCCGCGCGATATCGGCTCGACGTCGACGACGACAAACAGATCGCGGACAAGGCCGAGCAGGAAGCCAAGACTCTCACCGCGGACCTGCGCGCCGCCGGGCTGTAGACCGTCTGCGCTCCCCGGACGCGATGGAGCGGCAGCGGAGCATTTGTGCTGCGCTGCGCCCGGGGCAGGATTTAGGATTCACAGGCTCATCGCGCCGGCCGCAGGCGGAAATGCACGCCGGCCAAGTGAAACGAATTGTTCTCCACGTTGTGGCCTCGCGCCGCTGCCGCGGTGCAGGCGCGCGCAACGTCGACCACTTCGATCCGCAATCCGCCCAGGCATTCGGTCCGGCCGTCCGGCGCCGCGACGAAACGAATGGCGC
>WNFY01000856.1_pt1 | contig 29905 bp, 27 predicted proteins | sample 5400091 | NCBI WGS metagenome assembly WNFY01 (sample SAMN13153364, study PRJNA577476) | soil metagenome | isolation source: 60 cm soil or saprolite under grassland replicate 1 | place: USA:California | collected 2016-06-15 | reverse complement strand
TGGGCTTTAATTACATTCGAAAACGTTCTCTTTTCTTACTCCCCTTTAGGGGCTGGGGGCTTGGCTTTGATCATTAAATCCGAAAACTTTCTCTTTCTTACTCCCCTTTAGCGGATGGGGGCGTTGACCGAAATAAAACATTATCATAATTAACTTCACCACATTCTGTATTCAAATAATTCTATTGCTTGATAATGCAATTTCCTGTCTATCATTTTTTTAAACTTTGATAAGGCAAGCGGTCTAATCCTGATCCGATAATATACTTCTTTGCTTTGATTGATTTTTTCCTCTGAGATTAATGAGGCATCTAATTGTTTTTTGGAGAGTATATCCTTTAATAAATTGCCCTCCTCACTATTATCATAATATGTTACATGAAGAATAAATTCGTTTTTCATAGAATAAATTTGAGTGTGACCAATTTTTATTTAAAATCTGGTGCGGCACAGAAATAATTTTTGAATGTAATTTATGGTATTAAAAGGTTTTAAGAATGCGTAGAACTACGCAATTTATTGTGTTAACCAGGAATAGAACCTGTATCCAAAAATAAAAATTATATCGGATATTCTGTTGCTTAAACTAGAGCGCCTGCCGTTGTTGGTCGCCTCATAAACAAAGCGAAAAAATTATAAGTTGATACGGGAAATGTTATTTTGGAGTATGTATCGCTTTCAACATCATACTCAATTCTTAGTGCTACTAATCTTAACTGTCTTTCTTTCAACCTTGAACCTTGTATCCTGAACCTTCAACCTTGAACCTTGAACTTGTCTTGCAAGGTTACCTTTTAGCAATTCTGGTATATATGGTGTATATTTGTGTAAAAATTACATATTACTTCTTGTTCAAACCCTAACAAACCGTGAATAGTAGTAATTTCTTCAAGCTGCGCTTGTTTGCCTCCAGGATTGTATTGCCCGGTTAGTTGCCATAGAATGAAAAAAGTCCGAAAGAAAAATAAAAGGAGGATATTATGAAAAAATGTTTATTGGGATGGATGATCGTATTTGCATTACCGGTGATTGGTATAGCGGCTTATAAATATAACACGATAAGACATTCATTTGAATCAAAACCTGTTAATAAAACCATTTCATTTGCTGTATATAAAGAGAACAATTACAGGGCTAAAGCGTATGACTGCACTTATGCACAAATACATATCAGCCTGGAAAAAGTAAGAGGAGCAAATCGTACAATCGTCTGGGATACAACATTTGATTCGAAGTTGCTGAAGCAGTACCCATCAATAGAAAATGCACTATCAGGAAAGATAACTGTTGAAAAGGTGGTTGATAAAAAAGAGCACCTGGAGATTAAGTATCTTATCATCTACAACTCAAAAGGAAGTATACTGCAGATGCAAAACGGTTCATTTATTACAGATAGCTGCGGCAGGCTGAGTATCGGTGTTTAATGGTGGGTGAAAGTGGAATTGGGAATTAGGAACCTGCCTACCGGCAGGCAGGTTTGGAATTGGGCAAATCCAAATGCTGCTATATATATTTGCCACCAGGACACAAAGGCCACTGAATACTGTTCTTTGTGAGCCTGATGGTTTGTGAGATAAAATTAAATCTGAAATGCTAGTATAGTCATGAAACGTCAAACGTAAATCGTGAACCAATGTCATTAGTGAAAAAAATATTCAATTTTCAATTTTCAATGTATCCGCTATGCTTTCAGGCACTACAGCGAAATTACAACAGATGTTCTTTTTGATTTTTCACTTCCCTATAGAGTCTCTCCAAAGCCCTTTGCGAAATGAGAATGCTGCAGCATGACAATCATCAAATATAAACTCTAACGGTAAAACATATAAAACCAACAACAACAAATCTTTGAAGGAGAAATCGCAACTTACTGGCTTGACGATGGCATATTGGTTTCGCTTTCCAAAAGTCCAAAGAGGACAATTGCCAACATAACAGAAAATATTGCGTTGGTTAAACGCATCACCAACAACAAAAAAGTTCCTTTGTTGATTTACCTGAGTAAGTCCCCCATACCGGATAAGGAGACACGGGAGTTTGTGACAAAGCAGTTACCAAATATTTATACTGCAATGGCTATGGTTTCAAAAGCGGGACTTGCAAAGTTCATTGTAAATTTTTTATTTAAATTAAAACCACCTCCCGTTCCGATGAAAAATTTTACAGACGACAAAGAAGCAAAAGAGTGGCTGAAACAATATTTATGAATCATGGACAGGTAGAAAAACTCTTTCACTGCCAAGCCCCTCCCCTAGGCATATTATCTTTGAAGATATTTTCCTATAATGGAAAACAGCTTTTTAATTTTAAGTATATGAAAAAAATTAAGGATTATAAAGAGTATTATAAGACATACCAAAGGAAATATTACAGAAAAAACAAGAAAAAACTCGATGAAAAAGTATTAGAATTTAAAAGAAAAGAAATAGAGAATTTGGCAGACAATTACATTGTAAATGTTTTGACTAAATATGGTAAATACAAAAAAGATGAGGTAACTCCTGATTTGATAAAAGCGAAAAGACGAGAGATTAAAAAACGAAGAAAGCAAAGATCAATCGGCAAATAGCAATCATCAACCGGCAATTGTGTTTGTACTTGGTGTTTCTGCGAATGGAAACTATACCTGAAAAGAAAAAAATTATTTTAGGCTTATGGATGTTATCCTTAACAAGTATAATAGTTTAATTGAAGTATTAAATCCAAAACAAAAAAGGTATATACATTTTAAATCGTTGAAAAATTTTATACTTTATTTGCCTGAATTGAAAGTTAAAGAAGACAAGCAGAATAGCGAAAAAAAAATTATTGATTATTTAGAAATTATCGAACAGAATATAGATGAGATTAACGGTGCTTTTACAACAGACCTTTATACAAATTATATATATCCATTAGGAAATACTTATAAAAAAATTGGGTTTAAGAAAATTATATCCCCTAAATATTTAATTATATTTTCATTGCCTGTCGATCTTACCGTGGGAATACTTTTTTGGAGATTTCCTTATCCCATACTAACACTTCTTGTATTACTAAATTATTATTGGAAACAAAAAAAATATATTAAAACTTCTAAAGCTTTTGGAATGTTTTATTAAAATATTGAATTCAAGAATTTTTTTCTTCTCGCTTTTTCTGGAAAGTTTACTCGCAGACCCTCAAGGAAAGATAATTAGTACAGCAGTTGAATACATTCAAAAGTTCGCATAAGATGCCATGAAAACAGAAAGTAAAAGTGAGTGACACAAGAGACGATGCCAGATATGCAATAGTTTGTCCCAAAAAAAATTCTACTTATCCTTATGAAAACATACCCGGCATCTTGGTTCGTACAAATCTCTTTCTCCTAACACAATTTGATCACCATCTGTAATTTTGCGATAGGAGAAATTGGCAATATTTCCGCACACCACGCAGATGGCATGAAGCTTTGTGATAAAATCTGCAACGGCAAGCAATTGCGGCATTGGGCCAAATGGTTTTCCGAGGTAATCCATATCGAGACCGGCAACAATAACACGAACACCTTTTAAAGCAAGCGTTTCGCAGACGGGTATTATTTCATCATCAAAAAACTGTGCCTCATCAATGCCTATCACATCTGTATTATCAGCATAGAGCAACAGCGCCTGTGCATTATCTACCGGCGTGGAATGAAGTGCATTTGCATCATGACTGATAACTTTTAATTCACTGTAACGCACATCCATGGCGGGTTTAAAAGTTTCTACTTTTAGATTCGCAATCTTTGCTCTTTTTAAACGGCGGATCAATTCTTCCGTTTTCCCACTAAACATAGAGCCGCAGATCACTTCTATCCAACCTCTGCGCTCACCGGTTATATTTGGTTCTATAAACATTATAAAAACTTAAGGAAACGTGAATGAAATGCTAAGTAATTTTAAACCAGTAACTTTATAAATGGTTTTTGCATATTTGCATTTTGTTAAAATCAGTTAACCACCAAATGTATAGCATCCTATGGAAAGAGTTGGTGCTTTAATAAAACGAATGCTGGAGCAGTATGAGGCCAGGGCCGGTACAGGTAATTTGATATTGACTGCTCAAATGCTGTTGAATGAATTACAACAAATAAATAAAGAAACAACCGTTACAGGAAAAAACGTAGCGGTGATAATGCCTGCCGTGCAAACTATAGAAGCAAACAGGGCAACAAATAAAAATGATGAAGATAAAGTTGCAGTAAACAAACCGAACGTTGCCGAAAAACACAAAGAGATTCAACAGCCCGTTGCACAGAAAGCTGTTTCAGAACCGGAAATAAATTTTTATGAAAATGCTGCTGTTAAAGAAAAACCAGAGAATAAAGAGATAGATTTACCTGTAACGCAATCGCATACAATCGAAGATTTCCCCACATTTACTTATCAGCAAAAAGAGGTTGAACTAAATGAATCTATGGCACAACATGGAGAAAGTTTGAACGACCGTTTGAAAGTGGAAAAATTAGAATTGGGTCATAGGTTGAAAGCGAGTCCGGTAAAAGATTTAAGAAAGGCAATAGGTATTAATGATCGTTTTGTTTTTATAAATGAGTTATTCCGTGGTGATGAAAATATGTATGAGCGCAGTATAAAAACAATCAACTCATTTAATATTCTCGCCGAGGCTGAATACTGGATACAGCGTGAATTAAAAGTAAAGATTGGCTGGAATGAAAGCAGTGATATAGTTAAGCATTTTGATCAGTTGGTGAGAAGGCGGTTCTCCTGAATATACTGCATGATCGTTTTGGTTGCACCTCCCTTCATTACCACATAATTGCCTGCATTGGTAGCAGCAAGATTATACGCTTCCGCATTTTCAAACAAGCAATTAAATATTTCTTCCAGTTCAAGTACATCATTGACAGAAAAAGCACCGCCTCTTTCTACGAGCTCCGCAGCTTCAATATATTTATGGTAAACAGGTCCAAACACAACAGGCTTTGCATAAACCGCTGCTTCTAAAACATTATGTACACCATCGCCACCAAAGCCTCCACCTATATAGCAAATAGTAGCATAGGAATAAAGGTATTTGAGCATCCCGATGTTGTCTATAATTATTGTATTGGTTGCCAGTTGCTGGTTGCTACTTGCCAGTTTTATAAATTCCGAATAACGGATGGAATGATGGTATAATTTTTCGCACTCCTTTAAACGCTGTTCGCTAATATCATGAGGCGCAATGATGAAACAATAATCTGTATATGTGTTTGCGTAGTGATCAAGCTCTTCATCATCTTCAAGCCAGGTGCTGCCTGCAACGACTACTTTTTTACCTGCATAAAAATTTTCGATTGAGGGTATATGTTGAAAATTATCAGCTACTTGTAATACTCTGTCAAAGCGTGTATCGCCACTTACAGATGCGTTTTGAAAATGTATTGAATGCAGCAATTGCAAGGATGTTTTGTTCTGTACAAATAAGTGGGTAAAGCAACGCAGCATTTGCCTGTAAAAATTTCCATACCATTTAAAGAATGGCTGGTCACGTCTGAATACTCCCGATACAAGCAACAAAGGAATATTTCTTTTTTTCGCTTCATTCAAATGATAATACCAGAACTCATACTTAATAAACAAAATGAGTTTTGGCTGAACGATATCAAAATACCTCTGCGCATTTCTTTTTGAATCAGGTGGCAGGTAAAAAATATGATCAACTTCTTTATAATTTTTTTGGTGTTCATAACCGGAAGAAGAAAAGAAGGTGAGTACAATGCTATAGTTTGAATATTTCCTTTTCAATATTTCTATTAAGGGACGGCCCTGTTCAAATTCACCAAGTGATGCACAGTGAATCCAGACGCGGCTATTTGTATCATTTGCAAGATCATTGTTGATTGCGGGAAAAATATTATGGCGACCTTCTATCCAAAGCTTAGCCTTATTATTAAACAAAGAAGCAATTCTTGCTGCAAGCGGGTACAATCGTACAAAAAGTATATAAAATATTTTGCCCATGCCTGATACAAAGAAAAAGCATTTGGTAATCACTTTAGTTGTTAGTTGATAGCCCTGGCTGCCAGTTTAGGTAAAGATCATTAGTTACTGCATCTTCCGGATTGTAAAACTAAGTACGTCAAACCAACAACTAAACCCGCTGCACAACAAATAACCTTCTACCATTATCCTTTATCCCTTATCTTTATCAAACGTTTTTACCATTATCAACTAAACCCTTTTCCAATGAAAAAAGCTCTGGTATTTCTTTTTCTATCTCTATTCTCCTTTTCTGCAATAAAAGCGCAAATAGCTGGTTGTCCTGATCCTGCAGCCAATAATTATAATTCATCTGTAACAGTAAATGACGGATCATGCACTTACAATAATGCTTCAATAAGTCCAAAGCTCAAATACAATCTGAATACATTGCTTAGTGAAAGTTCAGGTCTCATTTGGTGGAAGCAACAAATCTGGACCCACAACGATAGTGGCGGCGAGCCTTCAATATATGCATCGAATACCACAGCAAGCGATATTCAAAGAACGGTTACCATTACCAATGCCACTAATGTAGATTGGGAAGATATAGCACAGGACAATAAGTTTATTTACATAGGTGATTTTGGCAACAACGCAAATGGCAACAGAACTGATTTGAAAATTTATAAAATTGCCAAGGCTGATGTGCTGGCCGGTAATACAGTTACAGCAGGCGTTATTAATTTCTCCTACAATGATCAAACTGATTTTACATCAAAGGGCAACAACAATACAAACTTTGATTGTGAAGCAATGATAGCTTTTGGCGATAGCCTGTACTTATTCAGCAAAGATTGGGTTGATAATAAAACGAGAGTGTATAAGCTACCAAAAAGGTCAGGCACTTTTTCTGCAATAAAAGTAGCGGAGTTGAATGTGCAGGGATTAATTACAGGTGCCGATATTTTAGCAGACCAAAGGGTAATTGTATTAAGCGGTTATAGTCCTACACTTAGCCCCTTTATATATCTTCTTTACGATTTTACCGGTAATCATTTTTTCGGGGCAAACAAACGCAAAGTATTATTGAATCAAAGCTTCACACAGGTGGAGGGCATTTGCGCAAAAACAACTACTACGTTTTTCATCAGCAATGAAAGATTTTCAAAACTGGGAATTATAATACCAGCTAAGCTGCAGCAATTAAATCTCTCTTCTTTATTAAATCCTTATTATTCTGCGTTATCAACTGCCGGCACATTTACTTCAATAACAAACACAAGGGAAAATAATGAATGGGCATCTGTTATAAACGGTTCAAATTGGTTACGCGTGAAAATCTTATCTGCGCAGAAAAATACAGCAATAGAAATTTATGATGCTACAGGAACTATTGTGTTAAAAAAGAATATAATGGGTTCCGGTATCACGATTGATCTCACTTCATTTGCACATGGCATTTATGTTGCCAAAGTTTATTCGGGTAATAAACGACTAACCAGAAAGTTTATGAAAGAATAATTTACATCACTTTTGATGTGATAAAAGAATTTTTTTGTCCTTAGCCCTGGTATTACTATTAATCATTGTTGCGTCGCACTCTTGTACTTTCAAAATAATTATGAGCAAAAGCACGTAAATGATGAACAATTATGCTTCAAAAGAAACTTCATCAAATGTTTCAATCATAGGTCTGCCAATGCTTTGCAAATATTCATTGCATTGATGCAAAAACCTGGGAGAAACATCAGAGCTGAAATAATCTCCCTGGTACCAGTAACTAATTAACAGTTCAGGCAGTTGAGGAAAGAATGCTTCTTTTCCTTGCAAGATGCAATGATGTAGTCTTGATATTTCATTATCTGAAAGATGATTGAATATGCCACCGCTTAACATCTCTCTTGTGAGTTCGATAATTTTGTTTGTGCATAAATATAAATTTTAGCGCAAGTTCGGACAGTAGTATTATGAAATTGTAAAATTTCTGTTACCTAAATGTTTGTTGTTGATTTTGTGGATAACCTGTATATATCAGTATTGTTTAATTGTTGCACTGTTAAATTGAGAGTGAGCGTGAAACAGAAATTAAACCATTTAAAAATTCATTTCATCATTGTAAATTATATATAACCGCCTTTTTATTTTCTTATATTACATCAGATCGTTTGCTGCTAAAAATTCATTTCAAAAAATTTCTTTTTTTAGTGTCCTGCTTATGAAACTTCATTCGTCGTTTATACATATTTAACACAAAACTTTAATTATGAAACTAAATTCAATTGCTCCATTGTGGATCAGCTTAACCTGCAAACCCGTTTGTTTAAAAATGTTATATCAGGAATTGATGAAGAGGCCGCGTATAAAAAGATAGAAGGCTCACCAAATCATGCCGCATGGATAGCGGGCCATCTTGTATCAAGCCGCTATCTTCTTGTAAACATGATTGGCATGATGACAAAGAACCCCATCCAGAATTATTTGCGAACAGGAAAGGTATACAGGCTGATGTTAAATATCCTTCGATGGATGAGCTAACAAAAGGATGGGATGAGATTGGCAAAAAATTGACTGCACGTTTATCTGAAATGACGGAGGAAGAGCTAAGTAATCCTACACCATTTCAGATTCCTACAGGTAACAATACTCTTCAGGGCCTTGCCGCTTTTATTTCTCATCATGAAGCTTATACTATTGGCCAGCTTAGTATTTTCAGAAGATTTCTTGGCTTAAGTGCCATGAGTTACCAATAATCAAAACTGTTTTATATGGCAGATATTAAACATTATCTTGTAATCGATACACCAGCATCAAAAGTATATGAAGCAATTACTTCTCAAAAAGGACTTGCCGGATGGTGGACCCTTGAAACTACTGCCAATCCTGTTGTTGGTGGTTTTAATGAGTTTAAATTTGGTGACCGTTTTTATAATAAAATGAAGAACATTGAATTGACACCAAATAAAAAAGTAGAATGGGAATGTGTACAGGCGGAGCCAGACTGGATAGGCACTCATATCGTTTTTGATCTTGAAGAAAAAGATGATAAAACCACTTTACGTTTTGCTCATCAGGGTTGGAGAGAAGCTAACGACTTCTATGCCAGTTGCAACTATAACTGGGGACAATACATGAAAAGTATAAAATTATTGTGCGAAACAGGAAAAGGAAAGCCGTTTGGTGCCTAATGAATTATCGTGCCACAAAAAAGTTGTTGTTATAATTGTAAATAATGTTAAGCAAACAAAATTTTATCAACAGGTTTCATGAGATGTAGACTAAAAAGAATTTACATCCCACATCTCACGGTTAATAGTACCTCTTTTTTAAAACCATTATTCACCTTTTAAAAATTTATCTTATGTCAGAGTTTTTATTTTTATTCCGTGGTGGTGATTATGCAAATCAGTCACCGGAAGAATCGCAGGCCCACATGCAAAAATGGTTTCAATGGATGGGCTCTTTAAGAGAAGAAGGAAAATTTGTAGGAGCCCAGCCTTTAACAAAAGAAGGCAAGCAGGTAAAGGGCAATAAAAAAATAGTAACAGATGGTCCTTATGTAGAGGGTAAAGAAATTGTTGGCGGTTATTTGATCTGTATTGCGGACAGCTTCGACGAAGCAGTTGGAATCTCTAAGGGTTGCCCTATTCTTGAGTACGAAGATGGCCTTGTAGAAGTAAGAGAAATTCACCAATTGCCTGCAATGTAATTTTATAAACATTTTTATTACTTATTCTTCACTCAAAAAACTTTTTTATGGATAACACTACCAACAGCCTTAACTGGTTTGAAATTCCGGCAACAGATATTAAAAGAGCCAAACAATTTTATCAAACCATTTTTAACATCCAGATGGATGAACAGGAAATGATGAACATAAAAATGGCATTCTTTCCCTATGAACCCGCAAGTGGTAAAGCATCAGGTGCTTTATGCCAAAGCGATTTTCATAAACCAAGCATGGATGGAGCAATTATTTACCTGAATGGTAATCCCGATCTGAAAACAGTTTTAGATAAAGTAGATGCTGCCGGAGGAAGAGTTGTGATGCCGAAAACACAGATCACTCCCGATATTGGCTACATGGCTTTCTTTGTTGACACTGAGGGAAATCGCGTTGCGCTGCATTCGCAGAATTAAGCATATTCTCTTAAAACATAATGCTGTTTTAGTTATAAATCGTGAACAAGGATTGGGGAATTTTGAATATTGAAGGATAAGCAAATTCATCATTCTTCATTCCCTGTCCGTCCGGTCAGGCGGGCTTGATCCTTGTTCGATACTCAATCATATACTGCCGCGTGTGAATGAACAACAAACAAACATTTCGCCGTTAATCAATCATCTTTTCCGCTATGAAACGGGAAAGATGATTGCTGTTTTAACAAGACTCTTCGGCATACATAATCTTGAACTTGCTGAAGATGTGGTGCAGGATGCATTTGCAAGTGCAGTGGAAGTATGGAAGTTTAAGGGTTTACCAGATAACCCTTCAGCATGGCTGATGCAAACGGCGAAACACAAAGCCATTGATATTATTCGCAGGGATCGTTACAAAAAAAAATTTGCGAAAGATCTTATTTACCAGTTGCAATCAGAGTACACAACTCCACAAACAATACAACAAGTTTTTTTGGAACATGAAATCCAGGACAGCCAGTTACGCATGATTTTTACATGCTGTCATCCGCAGTTAACAGATGAAGACCAGATTGCACTTACTTTAAAAACGATTTCCGGCTTCAGTATACAGGAAATTGCAAATGCATTGTTGTCAAGCGTTGCTGCAATAAATAAAAGATTATTCAGAGCAAGGCAGTACATAAGGGAAAACAATATACAGTTTGAAATCCCGTCACAGAAAGGACTACAAGCGAGACTCGAAAATGTGTTGCGTGTTTTATATTTACTTTTTAATGAAGGTTATAATTCAAGTCGCCGTGAAAAGTTGATTCGAGAAGATCTTTGTGAAGAAGCGATGCGTTTATGCAAGTTGCTCACTGAGCATCCGCATACCAAACAACCGCAATGTTTTGCATTGCTTTCACTGATGTGCTTCCAGGCGTCGCGGCTGGATGCAAGAGTAAATGAACAGGGAGAAATTGTTTTGCTTAATGAGCAGGACCGCAGCAAATGGAACTGGGCATTAATAGAAAGAGGATTTTATTTTCTGGATGAAGCTGCGTTTGGTGAAGAAATTTCTGCATATCATATTGAGGCAGCTATTGCATCTTTTTACAGCGCTGCAAAAACTTATGAAGAAATTGACTGGAAAAATATTCTTGCATTTTACGATGCGTTGATGAAAAAAAAATTTTCACCCGTTATTCCTTTGAACAGGGCTATTGTTTTAAGCAAAACAGATTCTCCTCAAAAAGCCATTGATGCGGTTATGCAAATTCCAAAAATTGAATCACTGCTGGAAACACATTATTTATTCAATGCAACGCTTGGTGAATTGTATGCTGCAAATGGTGATAAAGAAAAGGCTTTACAATTTTATGATAGGGCGCACACACTTACCGCTTCTGACTCAGAAAAGAAATTGCTGGAGAAGAAGATGAATAAGTTGAGTAAGGATGAGTAAGGAAATGGGTTCCTCTTTTTTACTGATAGTGGTAAAAGTTTTTTGAATAATAAGAAATGAAGTCTGCCGTCCTGCTGAACTTGTTTCACGATCTCTTGTTTGCTTTTTATAACCTTGCATACTTCAGCCAGCATGTAACTGATGATAGTTTGCCTTACATTTTTATACTTTACAAATGCTTATTCATGATTGGAAATTTGAACCCCAAAAGCTTTACCATTTTAAATCTCGATGTTTTTTGAAATCCTGCTTTCATAATTCCGTTTGTAGACGGGTCATTTGATACTTTTGCAAACATTATTAATTGAGCATCTGCATAATCTTTTTGGATTGCACTGAGCACTGCAGGGTAAATTCCTTTGCCCCGGTAAGATTCAATGGTTTCACAAGGGCCGATAGTAAAGGCTTGTTTGTAGCCTAATTGTCTTGAAACGAATTTCTTTTTAAATATCCAGCTTGTACGCACGAGTTTTTCACCATCAAAAACGGCATAACAAATATTATTGTTGGCCTTTCGGGTTATCGATTACTTTAAATCCGGTTTTTTTATTTGTATCAAAAATTTTCAAAGAATATTGTGATGGCAGTGATAAGGCATGTAATTCTTCTGCATTAGAAAACAGGAAAAGATCGGTTACTCTAAACTTCAGGTTCTTAATTAGTGTTCTTAAAAAATTCTTTTTCATTTATTAGGATTAATTATAAAGAAAATAATTATTTCAAAAAGTAGAGTTTCATTCTTTTATCCCATGCTTGAGGCTAATGAAAAATATCACCGAAAAAATTTTTTTAAAATGATATTTCTACAAGATCTATTTTTTCATTTATTGCTTTATCAGAAGCAATTTGAAGTACATAATTCTTAATTAAACTAATATCTTTAATGTACCATACAGTTTCATCTACTTTTGTTTTGTTGTTCTTTATTGTAATGTTTTTAAGCGGGAAGTTTAGTCCCTTACCTTCTGCCTTTATAACAGCCTCCTTCGCAGTCCAATAATAGTAGAACCAAAGATATTTGTTATTTGAAGCAGTAATTATATTCCATTCTTCTTCTGAAAACTGCTCTTTAAAATCATAAATTGGTATTGCTTTTACTTCTTCTATATCTATTCCTATTTTACTGTCTGTAGAAATCGCACAAACAACATAGCAACTTGAATGAGATATATTAAAATCGGGATTATGTTCTAAATAAGGACGTCCATATGTTGTGTATTTTAAATTAATTAAACCAGAGTCAAGCCCTAACTCTTCTAATCCTTTTTTTAATAAAAGCTTACCATAAAGACTCGCCTGACAGTCTTCCCATCTTTTAAAACTCAATATTTTGTTTTTAATTTCTATAGGAACTAGGTCAAGGTATTTAAAAAAGTTCACCTCATTTAGTTTGTTACCATAGTTTGAAAAATATACTTTAATCATTACTAAATCTTGGTATTATCAAACTTAATAGAAGTTTGCCGGATAAGAAATATTATACTGAACAATAAAAATCCGAGTATCGAAAAGATAAATATTAATTGATTATTAGTACAAGTATTCGCTCAAAAAAGTATTTATTTTTTTAGTTTCTTCAACTATTTTTTCGCTATCAGGAGAAAAAGTATATGAAACCCTTCATAGAAATTTTTATTTTTACTCTAACAACAAGCTATTAAGTCACACGTATTTAAATTTAATTGCTCATAACAGTTTAAAAAACATATCAAAAAATTCTCTGAACCAAATTAGCCTTGCTATGAAAGAATTACTAGACCCAACAATACCAGCATTATCACTTCGCGAATATTAACACAGGCAGAGGAGCACCAATTATTAGCACAGTTCAATGATACAAAAGTTGCTTATCCCGGTGATAAGACGATTATAGATTTATTTGAAGAACAAGCAAAGCGCACTCCTCAGGCAGCAGCATTAGTGTTTGAAGAACAACAGCTCACTTATAAAGAACTTAATGAATGTTCGAACCAGTTAGCACACTACTTAAGGAGTATAGGAGTTGAAGAAAAAACAATGGTGATGATGCTATTTACTTTGATTATATTTTATAATTGCATCGTAATAATATTTTTTCTGAAAAAGTTTATTGGCTTTATCAAGTTAAAGGACTGTAATTTACCTTCATCCCCAACCTGCAACGCACTTAAAACATAATTGTATCCATCAGCCAGACTTACCTCAATGACTTTAAAAAACCAACAACTAATCATGCACCAATTGTCTTGATAACATTTCTTCTATCTGCTTTTCACGATACTTTAATGATGCGGAAAGTTTATCCCATGCAAGGTTGAAATCTTTTTGCACTTCGATATCCTGTGAGAGATATACCTGTTTCTGTGAAAAGCTGTCTTTTATAATTTCAAGATCATGCCACAGGCCAATTGTTTCCTGCAATTTATTATAATAAGAAAAGTTGGGATCATCATTTTCTGTTTCATGCCGTATCCAGTTATAAGCATATATTCTTTGCTTGATTAGTTTGCGCAATTCATGCCAGTCTGTTTGCGGCAGATTTTTTCGGCAGGTTTTTTCGAGCTGCGCATTCAGATCTACAAAATATTGCTCTGCAAGAATTTCATTGGTGCCGTGTACAAATTTTGAAACTGCTTCAATTATTTCATTAAAATCACTTTTAAGATGCTCCGTTCCTTTTTGAAATTCCTCAATCATTTGTTTCAGTTTTTCCGGCGGATAATAAGTGAGTTCAATTATACTAAAATGATATTTCTGTAACCATTGCAGCAAAATTTGATATTCTCTTATAGCACCTGCCTGCTGGAAAATAGAACGCAACATATGGGCAGGCTTTTTTAATTTTTGTTTGGGATATACTTCACGAAGAAATTTAATAATAGCACGCAGTTTCTTCATCTCCACCCGCAGATCATGCAGGGAAACCTCATCACCCATCAACTCGAAATCATGCAAATGGTTGAAAAGATTTTTTACCCGTTGCACAAAATATTTTTCAAGCGGAGTATGCATATAGACTGTTATTAAAAGTAAGTTGTATGCCTTCTTCAAAACTAACAGGTTCATAATTCAACATCGTTCTGGCTTTATCAATTTTTAAACCTGAACATTTTGCTCTTTTTACAGGCTCTTTAAATGTTTCAGACGTAACATTTTCAATCAATGCTGCATTAAGCTTTAAAAAATTCGCCACTGCTATTGCCATTTGATAAGGTGATAATAAATCTTTACCTGCAAGATGATAGATACCCTGTTTTTTTTGCGTGATAATTGTTTCAATGCCTTTACATATATCTAAAACAAATGTAGGGGTGCGTTGCTGATCACTCACTACTTTAATCGTTTTACTTTGCTCAAGATTATACTTTACCCAATGAAGAAAAGTTGGGCGCATGCCCGGTAACACAGGTCCATAAATAAATACAGGCCGAACAATGGTATGCATTAATCCGCTTTCTATTACAAGCTGCTCGGCATGCAGTTTTGATTCTCCATAAAAATTAAGAGGAGCCGCAGCATTTTCTTCACTATGCGGGCCATTTTCACCAAAAATAAAATCAGTGGAAATGTAGATGAAGTGTGGCTGTATAACCTGAATTGACCGTAATGCCTGCAATAAAAATCTTGTAGCTTCAACATTTAGTAAAAGACAGGCTTCTTTATTGTTATTACACTCATCAGGTTTACTCATGGCTGCTGTATGAATTACAACATCGGGTCGTGTTGCTGTAATCATTATCGCAACAGCAAGTTCATCTGTAATATCAACACAGTAATATTGAAATGGAAGTTTTTGAGGAATGCAGCACTCACCCCGGTTGCATGCAATTACATTGTAATCCTTGCTTGCAAGATACAACGTTAGATGCTGTCCAAGAAAGCCGTTTGCTCCCGTGACGAGTACTTTCATACTGCCAATTTATGAAGCTAAAGGCAAAATGAAATAATTAATAGAAAATTTACAGTTTCTTAATATGAAAAAAGATTACTTATCTTATCGCTTTTTTGATATAAAAGAAGTTTTATAATTCACCACTCCCCTCTTCACTACCTGTGTCTTCACTCAAAGTGTCCCCTGTGTCAGTGTCGCTCTCTCCTTCTTCACTAAAGCCTTCGGCACCTTTGGTGAGATCATATTTTTCTTCAATGTCAGCAAACTTATTGCCCAGTAAACTACGTGTGCCATATTGCTGTGGCCCAATGCCTTCCACTCTTGAAACTCCCGGATAACTCATTCTTGGATTTTCCTCCCTACTCACATTAATAAGCTCTACAAGAAAAATCCAGTTTTTTTGAAAATCATATTGATATATAAATTTCTGGTTGGTATCACGAATCTCACTGCCAATGGTTGTTTCAGCCATTAGTAAGGGCGCCGCCTGATAGGGTTTATCATATTTTGCCAAAGATATTTCCCTGCCTCTTTGCCAGGTATCATTGCTGCGATAAAAAGTTGCCTGATGCTTGTTGTCAAATTCAAATGCTTTCAGAATTGCAAAATGCAAATCCTGGAAAGTTTGATTATGTTTTATCACAACATCCCTGTACACAGCATCATCTTCTTCAAAATAAACCCGGAATTTTAAAATAGCCATTATGATTTACGATTTACAATTTTAGATTTACAATTTTAGATTTACAATTTTTAGATTTACGATTTTATATTTATTCTAAGGCTTTCCCTTAGAAGGATTTTTTGTGATCTGCATTAGTACTTATACTCACGCAGGTGCGGGATTGAGTTACTTGTTTCATCCCGCTGACACTTTTACATTTTTTTACTGAAATTTTTTATCAATCAAAATAATATTTCTCTTCTTAAAAATAATCCCGCAAAAATGAAGCCTGCAATATTGTCTTTTCATTCAAAGAGGTTATTGTGTTGAAGATTGTGCCAAAGGCGGAACGGACTTAGCCGGGTACAAAATAATGATTAAAAACAAAAACGAAAGTACAATTTATTCCAGCGGCTGCAAGTTAAGTTCTGTCGCCTTTTGCAGCATAAATTTATATGCCGCCTCATATGTATTGGGTATAATGCCATCGAGAATAGCTTCACGGATCGCATCTTTAATGATACCGACATTTTTTCCGGGCGGAATGCCAAATTTTTCCATTATGATTTCGCCGGTAATGGGTGGCTGCCAGTTACGCAAACGATCCGTTTCTTCTACCTGCTGCATGCGATGGCGAACCATTTCAAAATTTTGAAGATAACGTTTTACTTTTATTTTATTCTTGCTTGTAATATCAGCTTCGCACAGCATCATAAGTGCATCAATATCTTCACCTGTTTCAAACAACAAGCGACGTACAGCACTGTCAGTTATATTTTCTTTTGTAAGACTGATTGGTCGCAAATGCAACTCAACCAATTTTTGCACAAAACGCATTTTTTCATTAAGCGGTAATTTTAATTTTGCAAAAATTTTAGGAACCATTTTTGCGCCAACCACTTCATGACCATGAAACGTCCAGCCATGTGGTTCCTCAAATTTTTTGGTGGGTGGTTTACCTATGTCATGAAGAATCGCAGCCCAGCGCAGCCAGAGATCATTTGTTTTTTCTGAGATATTATCGAGCACCTGCAATGTGTGGTAAAAATTATCTTTATGTCCTTTGCCATCTACATATTCTGCTCCATGCAGCACCATCATTTGAGGAAAAATAATTTGCAGCAAACCACTTTTGCTTAACAAATCAAAACCCGCAGATGGTTTGGGGCTAAGTATAATTTTATTTAGCTCATCAGTTATACGTTCCTGTGAAACAATTTTTATTCTTTCTGCGTTTTGCTGTATTGCCTCAAAAGTGTGATCAGCTATTTTAAAATTTAGTTGTGACGCAAAACGAATGCCGCGCATCATGCGCAAAGGATCATCGCTGAATGTTTCAGAAGGTTCCAACGGAGTTTGAATGATCTTGTGTTTTAAATCTTTCAAACCGTGAAAAGGATCAATGAGTTTACCAAAATCTTTTTTGTTTAAACTTATTGCCATCGCATTGATAGTAAAATCGCGACGGTTCTGATCATCTTCAAGTGTCCCTGATTCCACTTGTGGTTTACGGCTATGTTGCAGATAACTTTCTTTGCGTGCACCAACAAATTCAATTTCAAAAGTTTTGATCTCACTATCATCTGCATCATAAGGAAGAGATAATGCATCCTTGTCAGAAAAGAAGTTGAGAATTTTTATTTGTGCAGTACCAAAATTTTTAAAATAAGCAACCATCGGTTTTGGTTTAAACTTGTCAGCCACTCTGTGTGCAAGTTCAATACCATCACCAAGACAAACAATATCTGCATCTTTTGTCGGGCGGCCAATAATTTTATCGCGTACAAAACCACCTATTAAATAACAGGGAACCTGCAATTCATCTGCTGCATGCTCTATCTTCCTTAAAATAAGTAATTCTTTATTAGTGCAATGAATGTCCATTGCAGCAAAGATAGGTGATGAGTTTAAAGAGGAGTTTGGAATTAGAAATTGGGAATTAGCAGCAGGCAGTTGGCAGTACACAGTGTGCAGACTGGAGACTGCACACTGAAGACTGTAGACTTTCAAATGCTTATATCTACTTTATCTGAAGCACCATAAACAACAGTGCCGCTTTGCATTTGCAGTTCACTGCCATTAGAATTATAGGTAAGCGTGTAAGTAACTTCAAGATGCTCTTTATTATTTAGAACATTGGGAACTGTTACTTTTTGAGACAATGCATTTTCCAAATCAGGGTAATCTTTTAACAGTTTGGCATCAAAAGTTTTATCCCACACAATCCTGCGGTTTTTGCCGCTCACTTTTTCAATAGTAATATGCAATTTTGCAAAGGTGTTATTATAAATTTCGGATGCATAGTTGTTGCTTTTGTACACAGCGAATGACACGCTTTTGTTCACAGCATTTTCTGATGCAGTGCTTTCTTCTTTCTGGCTATAAATGGCTGCACCTAAAACCAGCCATAAAACCGGCAACCATAATAAATACTTTTTCATAACTAATCATTTGCCTTTTATAAAACAAACTGCATGGTGATTTCGGTTAACGAACGTTAAAGCACTGATAAGTGGTAAAGCTTTCTTATAACTGGCTAAAAAAAATGATTATTGTTTCAGAGCCTCTACCCCATTATATTTTAACTGCAATAAAATTGTTCGCTTTTGATACAAGAATTGTTCTGAATTGATACATGGTATCAATGATGTTTCTTCAGATAACTTTATTCTAAGTTTCTTTTTTAATTTTATTATGGATTTTGATTATTAAAATAAAAAACTTTACCATGAAATACATCGTCTTGCTTGGCAGAATTCTTTATTCAGCCATGTTTTTAAAATCTGCTCCCGGTCATTTTACGGGTCAAATGTTAGGTTACGCATCAGCACATGGGGTGCCTGCGGCATCCATTCTTGTGCCATTTGCAGGGGTGCTGTTATTACTTGGAGGTCTCAGCATTCTTCTTGGTTTTAAAGCGAAATGGGGTGCATGGTTAATTGTTCTTTTTTTAATTCCCGTTACATTTACGATGCATGCATTTTGGAAAGAAACTGACCCAATGCAAATGCAAATGCAAATGGCACATTTCATGAAAAATCTTTCCATGCTGGGCGCTGCATTACTGATTGCTTATTTTGGTTCAGGGCCATTGAGTCTTGATGCAAGAACAAACACAGCTCCGAAATATTCTACTGTATAAAGAGTTAGTAATACGAAGCGCAAAGCGGAATAGAAACCAGGAAGTACCAAGGCCCTGAATGGTCGGGATGAAACAAGTGACACAACAAAGTTTAATAGTAAGATCAAAGCTAAGTACATAAAAAAATCTGCTAGCCGGTTATAAAATTAGCGGGGAAGGTAAATTAACATTCATTCCGAATTCTGCGATAGCATTAAGCACCAATTCTGCGGAGCCTGCTCAAATATCTTTTACAAACAATGCCAACGTATTAGAAATTACCGAAAAAGCCACCAGTAAAATTGTAACCTTTACCGTAGAAAACGGACTTCCAGTTGATAAAAAAGAAATGGCATCATACGGAATTGAGCCTTTTGGTTTTGCTGTGGGGCAATATGGTAATATTTATGTTTCAGAAGCATACAATGGTCTTGCAAAAAAAGTACCGTGTCTTTTTATCACGTGCACATAACAGGAGATGTAACTGCGACTCAGCCCTTGGTATACAATCATCAAACTGCTTCCTGCTGGGAGTAATAACTGAGGATAACAAAGTTTATTTATGTAGCTAATACAGGAAGCAATACAATTACAGGATACAAAGTAAATAATAATGGACACATTAGTTTGCTTAACGGTAACGGAGTTACTGCAAGTGCTGGTCTTGCGCCAACCGATGAAGCATTAAAGCCAGGATTCCAAATATCTCTATGTAATTAATTCAGGTGATGATACATTAGGTGCTTATGCTGTAAATGCCCAGACCGGAGCACTTACAATGATTGGTAAAGTTGGAGATTTGCATCCTACTTCAGCAGGCCTTGCTGCCAGATAATTTCGTGAATCGTCAATCGTGAATGGCTTATCTCGCCTTTTACCTTTCACTTCTCACAAAAAAATATATAAAAAGCCCTGATTATTTCACAACAATCTGGGCTTATTATTACTTAGATAGTTTAGTTTTCTTTTGCTGTTTGTTTTATGCGGCCCTTTGCTTTTTCTAATGCCTTCTCCTTTGCTGTCTCAACAGTACTGCCACTTGCTCTCGCAACAGTAGCGCCAGGATCAACATTGTAAATATGACAATAAAATTCATTGCCTATCTTATAGGTTACAGTGCGCACTTTTACTCCATTCAGCTCGCTAAATTCTTCGTTATACTGTTCTGTGTTCATGATGCCATTTCTTTTTTTGCAGTAGCTGGTATTCCTTTTTCAACAGGTGCGCCTACGAGATTTCCCCATTCTGTCCATGAACCATCGTAATTACTTACGGTGGGATATCCTAACAAATATTTCAGTACAAACCACGTGTGGCTGGAGCGTTCACCAATACGGCAATAAGCAATTATTTTCTTATCCGGTGAAATTCCTTTACCCATATAAAGCGCTTCGAGGTCTTCTCTTGATTTAAATGTGCCATCGTCATTGCAGGCCTGTACCCACGGAATATTGGCCGCGCCGGGAATATGTCCACCCCGCTGGCAAGTTTCAGGCAAACCGGGAGGAGATAATATTTTACCGGTAAATTCATCAACAGAACGTACATCCACCATAGCATAATCATTTGCCATCATAGCTGAATGCACCTGGTTAAGATAGCTGCGCAGAGATTCATCTCTTTCGCTGGCTTTGTAAGTGCTGCGTTCTGGTTGTCGCACATCTTTGGTAATTACACGGCCCTCCGCAAGCCATTTTTTGCGGCCACCATTCATAATGCGCACATCTTCGTGACCGTACATTTTCATTTGCCATAAAGCCCATGCAGCAAACCAATTGTTATTGTCACCATAAAGAATTACAGTAGTATCGTTGCTGATGCCGCTTTCACTGAACAGTTTTTCCAGGTCAGTTTTGCTGATAACATCGCGACGTAAAGTGTCACACAACTGAGTTTGCCAGTTCCATCCCAAAGCACCGGGAACATGGCCCTCTTCATAAGCTTGTGTGTCCACATCAACCTCTACAATTACAACATGGGGATCAAATTTATGCTGATCAACCCACTCTGTGGAAACCAGCATTTCAGGACGAGCATAGTCAGACATCGGCTAAATTTTAAGGTTAACAAATAGAGAGAAAGGCATACAAGATACAATATTTATATGCCGATGTCAAGAGGAATTTTATTAAAGTTTGAGTGTTCGGGAGTTTCAATGTTTGAATGTTTGAGAGTTTGAGTGTTCGGTGCTGAAATGTTCAAGCGCTTGAATGTTTGGTGAAGAGAATGTTTTGTTTTTTTAGGGACAGGCAGTTGAATATAGTAGCATCGTCTCTTGTGTCACTCTCTTTTACGTTCCGAACTTTATTGAACAGTTTACACCATGAGCTTTTGTAGTAAATATGTGACGTGACTTATATTGCAAAAACGGTAGCTCCTGTTTATACAATGGTATCAAAGGAACTATGGAGTTTCGGAAAGCAGATTAATATGAGGTGGATTGGCGAATGTTTTTTAGATAAGGTTCGGTTATATTTGCGTTGGCCGTAAGCAGTTTGGATACCCAAAAATTAAGGGCTTAAATAAAATTTGTAAACCCCTAATTGATGATTAATTATGCGACGATCTTATCAAAAGTTGCTTCTGCTTCTTTATAAAAAACCTCACCTTTTCCAATCTTTTGCGGATCAAAGTTTACTAACTTGATAATGTTTACATATTGTGATAGTTCTAATTTCTGGAAATTGCGATGCAGTATGAAGGCAAAGCTCAAATAATTTCACTACCAGGTTTGGTGAGATAACCCATAAATCTTACATTAGAACTCCAATTCTGATCGTCCGATCGATCTCTGTACTTTTTATTGTATATCTGCGATTATGAAGAAACGGCTATTATTTCTGCATTTATTATTTTTTATATCACTTTTTGCTTTTGCGCAGAAACCTCCGTTGATATTATTTAAACCAGTTCCGAATAGGGAAACAGGGATCAACTTTGCAAATGTTGTTAAAGAATCACCCGGTTTAAATATTATTACCTATGAATATTTTTATAACGGCGGTGGTGTTGGCTTAGGGGATTTTAATAACGATGGATTAATTGACATTTATTTTTCCGGCAACATGCAACCGGGAAGGTTGTACCTGAATAAAGGAAACTTTAAATTTGAAGATATCACAGCAAAAGCAGGTGTGGGAGGAAAAAGAGGATGGAAAACCGGAGTAAGCATTGCAGATGTAAACGGGGATGGGTTGCAGGATATTTATTTGTGCTATTCAGGTCCGTTGGATAGGAAACAAAGAGCAAACGAACTTTTTATAAATAATGGCAATCTTACTTTTTCTGAAAAAGCGGCTCAAATGGGCGTTGCTGATTCAGGATATTCTACCCAGGCAGTATTTTTTGATTATGACAGAGATGGCGATCTTGACTTATTCGTTATCAATCACAATAATAAAAACCTTCGGAATTTCGACGCTGCCTTTGTAAAAAATATGGTTGACCCTGATGCCGGTGATCGTCTTTACAGGAATGATAATAATATTTTCACCGATGTAACCACCCATTCAGGAATTATTTCAAATCCGCTTGGCTATGGTTTGGGAGTTTCAGCGAGTGATTTTAACAACGATGGGTGGCCCGATCTTTATGTTACTAATGATTATGTAGAAGAAGATTACCTCTATATAAACAACCACGACGGAACTTTTTCGGAAAAATTAAAGGATGAGCTGGGACATATTTCCAATTTCTCTATGGGCTGCGATATAGCTGACATAAATAACGACGGATGGACCGATGTGTTCACACTTGATATGCTGCCTGAAGATAACAGGAGGCAGAAACTGATTTATATGCCTGATAATTATGAGTTGTATAATAACCAGGTGCAAAACGGTTTCTATCACCAGCTGATGAGAAATATGTTACAAGTTAATAATGGCAATGGTACTTTTAGTGAAATAGGCCAGCTGAGTGGTGTGTACTGTACTGACTGGAGCTGGGCATCCCTCCTGGCGGACTTTAATAATGATGGAAATAAAGATATTTTTATCACAAACGGATACGGCCGCGATATGACCAATCGTGACTTTGTAAAATTTTATGCAAATGAACGACTGAAATATTTACGCGGTGAACCAAGTGATAATATGTTCAGAATGTTGCAGGGCATTCCTGTTACTCCTGTTCATAACTACCTGTATTTAAATAATGGTAATCTCCAATTTTCGGATGTTTCACTGATGGCCGGGTTCGATAAGCCAACGCTTTCGAATGGTGCTGCCTATGCAGATCTTGATAATGATGGAGATCTCGATCTTGTGATTAATCACCTTAATGCTCCTGCAGAAATATACCGGAACATGCTTATAGAAAATGGCAATAGCGGCAATTGGGTGCAGTTCAATTTGAAGGGGAAAGGCGGTAATAGTTACGCCCTTGGGGCTGCAATTAATGTATACACGCCAAAGGGATCGATGAAACTGGAAAATTATCCTGTACATGGATTTCAGAGCTCAATGCATGTGCCGCTCCATACAGGTTTACCTTCTCCCCAAATTGATTCAGTAGTGGTACAATGGCCTGACGGAAAGATAGAAACGCTAATGAACGTAAAGGCTAACAGCATTAATACTATCAGTTATCAAGGCGGCGAAAAATATCCGGTCAAAGCAGAAAATATTAAATCCGTTTTTTCTCCTTCAACAACTTTATTGCCGTATACGCATGTTTCACCCGAAACAAATGATTTCAAGACCCAACCCCTGATGCCCACTATGATTTCATACAATGGTCCGCGAATGGCTAAAGCCGATATTAATAAAGACGGGCTGGAAGATATTTTTATTTGCGGAGCCCAGGGGCAACCAGGTCAGCTTTTAATCCAACAAAAGGATGGCAGCTTTATTGAAGATACTCCGCCCGATTTTATACAAGATGCTTCATGTGAGGATATTGATGCGGTTTTTTTTGACGCCGACAATGATGGAGACTTGGATTTATACGTAGTAAGCGGTGGTTATAATTTTAATGCCGGAGATAGCGCACTCCAGGATCGCTTATATATCAATATCAACGGTAAATTTCATAAAAGCATTGGATCATTACCGTCAGAATCGCTGAGTGGTTCATGCGTGAGAGTCGCAGATATTGATAACGATGGTGATTTAGACATTTTTGTAGGAAGCAGAGTTGTACCCGGCAGATATCCTGAATCGCCGCAAAGTTTGCTGCTGATTAATAATGGAAAGGGAGAGTTTACAAATGCCCCGGCGGCAATGCGGGCCTCATTAGATTCGCTGGGAATGGTAACGGATGCAGCCTGGATTGATATTGATAATGATGGCTGGAAGGACCTGATTGTTTGCGGCGAGTGGTCGAAACTGCATTTACTACACAATAAGAATGGAAAGTTTACTGATCTGTTTGACCAATATTTTCCTGATACTTTAAAAGGCTGGTGGAACCGTTTGCAGCTTGCAGATATGGATGGAGACGGCGACATGGATCTCATTGCAGGAAACTGGGGATTGAACAGTGCCATAAAGGTGAGCGGATCAGAACCTGCAATAATGTATTACAATGATTTTGATAATAATGGCTCCGTAGATCCATTGATTTGTTACTATATTCAAGGCAAGTCGTACCCAATGGCCAGTCGCGATGAGATCACGGATCAAATAGTCAGCCTGCGGCAAAAATTTCCGACGTATGATTCTTATGCCAATTCCACGATTGAGGATATTCTTACCCCCGAACAGTTGAAATCAGCAAAACAATTATCGGCTAACTACTTTGAAACTACTTATTTTGAAAACGACAACGGGATATTTAAAGCGAAGAAACTTCCGTTGCAGGCGAATTTTTTTCCTGTTTTTGCAATAAGTACCGGTGATTTTGACCACGATGGGAAACAGGATATCGTATTAGCGGGTAATACAGATCATGCAAGAATAAAAATAGGAAAGATAGACGCAGGTTATGGAGTATTATTAAAAGGAGATGGGAAAGGGCATTTCGAATATGTGCCCCAACTTAAATCCGGATTATCGGTCAGGGGTTGTACAAGGGATATTATTAAGTTAAACGGAAAGAATGGCGATCGGCTGATCTTCGGTATAAACAATCAAGCTCCTGTTATTTATTCGTATTGAAAGTATTTAAGGGTTGAAACATGAAAAAGGTAACCGTATTTGTTGTCACTGCATTATTGGTGAATGTCGGATATAGCCAGAAGAAGCCATCATTCACTACAAATGATTATGTCCGTGCGTTGAAACATGCCACAGATGTTATGGTGACTGATGTCACCTCGCCGGTAGCAGCCGCAAGGTATTATGCATATATCAATCTGGCCGCTAATGAAACTGTCGTGCTGTTTGACAAACAACAGCCTCATTTTGCAGGAATTGCGAAGGGATTGAATAGTATAACAGTTGATCATAATCTCATTAAAAAAAGTGATCCGCCTCTGGCGATAATCCTTGCCTTATATAAATCAGCAACCGGGTTACTTCCTTCGGGATACCTGCTCAGGAAAAATATTGATTCTTTACAACTTATGGCAAAAAAAAGAAAGCTACCTCTTGAAAAAATAAATGCGACAGTTGAACTTGTAGATAAAGTAGTTGAGCAGGTACTTAAATATGCATATGCTGATGGTTTTGTAAGGCTTAGCGGATTAAGGAAGTACACTCCCTTAACCGGTGATGAATACTGGCAGTCCACAGCTCCTGGCTTTATGCTTGCCATTGAACCAAACTGGAATACCCTGCGCACATTTATTCTTGATTCATGCTCACAATTTGTTTGCGCACCTCCCGATAAATATAGTTCTGATTCCAATTCATTGTTTTATAAAGATTTGAAGGAAGTATATGAACTTGATAAAAATCGTTCAAGGGAACAGTTAGAGATTGCGATGTTCTGGGATTGCAATCCTTTTGCGCTGGAACAGGTTGGCCATCTTGAATTCGGGATTAAAAAGATATCTCCGGGCGGACACTGGATGGGAATTACCGGCATTGCGTGTAAAAAGCAAAAATTAAGTTTATCAAAAACTGCTTATGTGCATGCAATAGTTTCAATCGGAATAGCAGATGCGTTCATTTCGAGTTGGAATAATAAATACAAGTATAACAGGGTACGACCTGTGACAGCTATTAAAAGACTCATAGATCGCAATTGGTCACCATTGCTTCAAACCCCGCCTTTCCCTGAATATACATCCGCCCATAGCGTTATTTCAACAACTGCATCTACCATTCTCACTCATTTATTTGGTGATCACTTTTCTTTTACTGACGACACTGAAAAAGAGTTCGGACTTCCTCCAAGAAAATTTAATTCCTTTACTCAGGCATCGAAAGAAGCGGCCATATCAAGATTGTATGGAGGCATTCATTTTAGAGATGCAATTGAAAACGGTGTAAAAGAAGGTGAACAAATTGGAAAGTTTGTTATTGCGCGTAGTCCCGAAAGCCAGGCAAATAATAACGGCAGAACAATTTCTGAGCAGGTAAAAAAATAATATCAACAATGCGTTTTCGGCAATTTATTTCCTTTAAATTTCCTTTCGTGAAAATTAAACTTCTCTCGATCATTGGCTTTACATTTATATGTGCCCTGTTTCTTTCTGCCTGTTCACTTATGACTGCAAAAAAGAAAAGTGTTGTTGTATGGAATAAAGATCTTCCCGCGGTTGGGTCACTCTCTTCTCCGCGCACTGCCGATCTTAATAATGATGGAGTACTTGACATTGTTATCGGCGCAGGAAAAAATGAATTTCAGAAAACAGACATGGGTATTCTTGCATTTGATGGAAAATCGGGGAACCTCTTATGGAAACAAAGTTCTATTGATCAGGTTTTTGGATCAGCTACTTTTTGTGACGTAACAGGCGATAGGGTTAAAGATATATTTATAGGCGGACGATCTCCTCAGTTGAAAGCGATTGATGGGAGAACCGGGGCCTTAATATGGGACTATAAGCACGAGCGGTACACTAACAATCCGATCCTTCATTATGCCCGCTTCAATTTCAATAATAGTGTGCTGGTTCCCGATCAAAATAATGATGGCGTGGATGATTTACTTACAATAAATGGAGGTAATCCGCTGGCGAAGCCCTATTCTGAAGTTGATCGTTTTCCCGGGGTACTTATGCTATTCAACTCAAAAACAGGAGATGTGATTGCAGCAGATACAATGCCCGATGGCAAAGAATCTTATATGACGCCATTGTGTTTTTCTCAACCCGGAAGCAAAGAACTTTTTATTCTGTTTGGAACAGGAGGAGAAACGATCAATGGTAAGCTTTACCTAACCACACTTTCACAGTTGCGCGCAAAAAAATTATCATCGGCTGAAGTTATTGCCACTGAAAAAGGACATGGTTTTATTGCTCCACCTACACTCGCTGATATTAATAAAGATGGATATATTGATATCATTGCAATCACTCATGGAAGTAAAGCCATGGCAATTGATGGAAAAGATCATCATATTTTATGGACCAGAACTTTTCCCGGAACTGAGTGCAGCAACAGTCTTGCACCCGGATATTTTACCGATGACGACATCCCTGATTTTTTTACATTTATAAGCAAAGGAGCATGGCCGAACAGCGTCGGCTCAGTAGAGGTTATGCTCGACGGAAAAAATGGGAATATCGCCTATATGGATTCAATAGGGTGTACAGGATTTTCATCACCAGTTGTTTATGATCTGAACAACGATGGACGTGATGAAGCAATTATCAGCATTAATAATTTTGATTGTTCGTTAGGATATGCATCAAAGTCTCCTTCAACAATGGAAAATAAACTGATAGCAATTGACTTTGCAAAAAAATCCGTGAACACTATTGATCAGACGCAAGGTTTTAAAAATATTTTTTCTACTCCCTGGATTGGGGACTTAGATGGAGATGGTTATCTCGATATTATCTATTGCCAATACTTTAATTATGCCGATCTCACCTCTTTTCTTGGAATGAGGATAAAACGGATTGATACACCCGTAAAAATAAAAAAGAATGTCGTGTGGGGAGCATATATGGGATCCAATGGTGATGGTGTTTTTGATGCAGGACATCGGGTTGCGGACTAACAATTATTCTTGCACCATTTCGTAAGGCCAATTATTTGATCTTTAGAATCTAAAATTGTTTGAATGAAGTTTATATATCCGTTCTTATTTTTTTGCCTTATAACTGCTTGTCATAACAGAAAATCAGGTGACAATAATTCTGATAATAATTCGCCCACATTGTTTCACTTGTTAAAACCGGAAGAGACCGGAGTTGACTTTGTTAATGAAGTAGTGGACGGCGAAAATTTTAATATACTCACCTATCGTAATTTTTATAACGGCGGCGGTGTTGCCATAGGAGATATTAATAATGACTCATTGCCCGATCTTTACTTTACATCAAATCAAAAAAAGAACAGGCTCTATCTTAACAAAGGCAACTTTCATTTTGAAGATATCACTGATAAGGCCGGAGTAGGCGGGAAGATGGCATGGAGCACAGGGGCAACAATGGCTGATGTAAATGGTGACGGATTGCTCGATATTTATGTTTGCAATTCAGGCGATGTGAATGGAAATAATAGAAAAAATGAATTGTTTATCAATAACGGCGACCTCACTTTTACTGAAAAGGCGAAAGAATATAATCTTGACAACGAGGGTTACTCCACACATGCTGCGTTCTTTGATTATGATGGAGATGGTGATCTTGATTGTTATATTTTGAACAACAGCTTTCGAAACCCGGGCAAAATTGAATTGTATAAAAAAGTTAGGGAAGAACCATCACCGACAGGACACAAGCTTATGCGAAATGATGGGAACACTTTCACTGACGTTACTCAACAGGCCGGCATTTATAGCAGTGACATTGCCTTTGGCTTGGGAGTAGCTGTTTCTGATCTTAATGGTGACCATCTGCCTGATCTCTACATAAGCAATGATTTTTGGGAGCGCGATTATTTGTACATCAATAAAGGAAATGGTAAATTTTCGGAAGAGTTGCCATCCAGAGTAAACTATTGTTCACTGGCAAGCATGGGAGCCGACATAGCCGATATCGATAATGACGGCTATCCAGAAATATTTACAACCGACATGCTTCCTGCAAATAATTACAGGCTAAAAACCACCACCGCTTTCGACCCGTATCATCTCGAGGATTTGAAATACCGTGCTAACTATCACTATCAGTTCACGCAGAATTGTCTGCATCTCAATGATGGCAATGCAAATTTTTCAGAAATAGCCCAGATGTGCGGAGTAGATGCAACCGACTGGAGTTGGGGTGCCCTGATCTTTGATTTTGACAATGATGGTAACAAGGACATTTTCGTGAGTAATGGAATTTTGAAAGATATTGGCTCAATGGATTTTATTGAGTTCAATGGAAATCAGCAAAGTGTGCGTTTCGCAAACACCGCTCAGAAGGTTGACTACCGGAAGCTTATTTCCAATATGAAATCAACACCATTACAAAATTATGCATTCACAAATCTGGGTAATTTGATGTTCAAAAACAATGCGGGAAGTTTAGGATTGTCTCAATTGTCGTTTAGTAATGGCGCAGCTTATGCGGATCTCGATAATGATGGTGATGAAGACCTGGTCGTTAATAACAACAATTCTCCCTGTTTTATTTATCGCAATGATGCAAACAAGTACTCAGGCAATCATTTTCTGAAGGTGAAGTTCATTGGGTCTGAAAAAAATCGTTTTGGAATTGGTGCTGAAGCAAGGGTGTATTCAAAGGATGG